>Ga0315906_10006198_pt1 | contig 14842 bp, 6 predicted proteins | sample LakEriMetagenome_4_FD_203526 | JGI IMG/M metagenome (GOLD analysis project Ga0315906, IMG submission 203526) | Freshwater fungal communities from buoy surface, Lake Erie, Ohio, United States - Buoy 2 MA122 | ecosystem: Environmental > Aquatic > Freshwater > Lake > Lake biofilm | place: USA: Lake...
GTCGCCCGGGCCGCGCTCGAGGCGATCGCCACGCGGATCGAAGTCACCCGCGCGGCCGCCGGCGTCACGCTCGACGGCGCACCGCTCGGGGTCGGCGACGAGCGGCTGCGGACCGAGTCGGCGGAGCTCGTCGTCGATGGGACGACGGCGATCCGCATCACGCCGGGCGGCAGCCGGTCGGTCGCCGAGGTGCGGGCCACGATCGTCGAGCTGGAGTCCGATCTCGGCCCGCGGCTCGCGGCGCTCGGGGTGCCGACCTGCGCGGAAGCCCGGCGGCTGCACGAAACGCGGCTCGTGGCCGAGAAGCGTCGGGAGCAGCTCGGCGAGATGATCGCGGCGATCGACGGGGCCGAAGTCATGGCCCGGCTGCGGAAGGTCAACGGGGAGATCGAGGCCGCGGAGGCGGATATCGCGCGACGGGCGGCGGCGGGCTTCGAGCGGCCGGCCGACGCCGGGGCGGCCGCGCGGCTGCTCGGTGCCGCGGCCCAGCACGGCGACCGCGTGGCCGGCGAGCTGCGGGCGGCCCAAAAGGCCGTCGATGAGACCGGCCTGGAGGCGACGGCGGCCCGGAAGCAACGCGAGGCGGCGGAGCAGGACGCGGCGCAGCTCGAGTGCGAACTGCAGCGGCTCGAGTGGGAAAAGGCCAGGCTGGAGGCGGAGTTCGGCGTGGATCGCACGGCAACGCTCGAGCAACTGGCCGCCGCCAAGCAACGCACCGCGGCGGCGGCCGAGGAGACCGGGCGGGCGCTGGCGGCGCTGAAGCCGGATGCGGTGCGGGCCGATCTCGAGCGGCTCGATCGCGCCGTGGCGAACGCGACGCGGGACATCGCCGCGGCCCGGGAGCGGCAGGCGGAGGCCCGTGGCCAACTGCGAAAGTCCGGCACGCTCGATCTCCACGGATCGCAGGCCGCGGCCGACGCCCGACTCGACCTGGCCGTCCGCCGCCTGGCCGAGGTCGAACGGCGGGCCCAGGCGGTCCGCCGGCTCAAGGAACTCTTCGAGGCCCGCCGTCAGGCCGTCTGCGCGGCGATCGCGGCGCCGCTGCGCCACACGATCGCCGAGTACCTCGACGACCTCTACGGTGCGGGCAGCCAGGTGGCCGTGACCTGGACCGGCGGCGGGCTCGATGGGCTGCGGGTCGCGCGGCCATCGGCCGGCGGGATCGACTTCGATTTCGAAGCGCTCAGCGGCGGCACGCGGGAGCAGGTCGCCGCCGCCTGTCGCCTGGCGATGGCGGAGATCCTGGCCGGAACCGCCGGCGACGAAGCGGCCGGCCCGGGCGGTGACGGCTGCCTGCCGATCGTCTTCGACGACGCCTTTGCCAATTCCGACCCGGAGCGGATCCGGGCCGTGCAGCGGGTGCTCGACCGCGGCGCCCGCCGCGGCCTGCAGGTCATCGTCCTCTCCTGCAACCCGGAAGACTACGGCCTGCTCGGCGCCGACCGCGTGGACCTGCCGCCGGCGCGATCCGACACGCCTCGGGAGATCCCAACGCCGTCCACTCCGTCACCCCGCGGGGCCAACACTGCGGAACGTGCCTGATCGCCCGGATGTCGCCCGGCGGCGGCCCCACGAACGCCATCGGTGCGAGGCCCGCGTGTCGACCGGGAGCGGTTCGAAGCGATGAGCGTCCGGCGGCGCCCCCGGGCGTTCGTCTCCACGGCGGTCCGTGATCGCGAAGGCCGGTGCGAGCCCCAGAAAGCCGACGCGGCAGCCCTGCCTCACCGGCCCCGGTTGAGCAGGCTGCGGTGGTTGAGGTAATCGACGAACACCTCCCCCATGTGCCGGCCGGTGTCCACCAGGACCCGCTCCACGCGGTTCCTCAGGCAGATCTCCTCGAAGCGGCCGTTGAAGCGGTTCAGGGCCTCGAGGTAGCCCTTGCGAAGCTCGGAGGGCTGGGTGAGCAGCTGCTCCGGCACCTCCAGCCCGACGAACTTCACCATGCCCTCCATGTCGAAGTACAGCTCGTCGTGGTGAAGCACCTGGAAGAGCACGACCTCGTGGCGGTCGTAGCGGAGCCGCTGCAGCACCGGCTCCAGGGCGGCCAGGTCGGTTCCCAGGAAGTCGCTGAACACCATTACGATCTCGCGGCGGCCGATCCGGCCGTGGACGTCGGCCAGGCAGGCGGCGAGGTCGGTCTTGTTCACCGGATCGATCCCGTCGAGATGCGCGGTGACGCGGACGATCTGTGCCATCGAGTTGCTCGGGGGCACGTGGCCGACCACCCGGTCGTCGAACGTGGTCAGCGACACCTTGTCGCTCTGCTTGACGACGCTGAAGCCCAGGGCCGCGGCCATCCTCGCCGCGTAGAGAAGTTTCTGGGCGTCGTCCGCCCCGTACCGCATCGACTTGCTGACGTCGAGCACGAGGTGGCAGACGAAGTTCGTCTCCATCTCGTACTGCTTGATGAAGTACTTGTCACGGGTGTAGAAGACCCGCCAGTCGATGTGCCGCGGATCGTCGCCGGGAACGTACTCACGGTGGCTGGCGAACTCCACCGCGAAGCCGGCCAGCGGCGACTTGTGCTTGCCCGCCAGCGCGCCCATCACGAGGCCGCGCGGCTCGATCGGGCGATCGGCCATGCGGCTGAGCGTGTCGGGGTCGAGGTAGCGGGAGAGGACGCTCTTCACGGTGGCGGGCCTTTCGGGTCAGGCAGCGGGCCGTTCGTAGACGCGGTCGGCGGGCAGGGCCTCGAGCAGCATCTGGATGAGCTGCTCGGTGCCGATGTTCTGGGCCTGGGCCGAGTAGTTGCCGGCGATCCGGTGCCGGAGGGCGGGCTTGGCGACCTCCTGCACGTCGCCGGTCGTGGCGTGATAGCGGCCGTGGAGCACGGCCCGTGCCTTGGCGGCGGTGACCAGCGTGAGCACGCCGCGGGGGCCGGCGCCCCACGACACCCAGCGGTTGACGAACTCGGGGGCTTCGGGCGTGTTCGGCCGCGACCCGCGGACCAGCGCGCAGGCGAAGCCCAGCACCTGGTCGCTGACCGGCACCCGCTGGATGAGCTTCTGGACGGCGAGGATGTGCTCGCCGGTGAGCACCGATGCGATCGGCTCGGCCTTGCCGGCGGTCACCCGCCGGGCGATCTCCCACTCCTCGTGGCCGCTGGGATAGCCGACCTTGATGTGGAGCAGGAAGCGGTCGAGCTGGGCCTCGGGGAGCGGATACGTGCCCTCCTGCTCCAGCGGGTTCTGCGTGGCGAGCACGAAGAACGGCGCGGGCAGCTTGTGGGTCTTGCCGCCGGCGCTGACCTGCCGCTCCTGCATCGCCTCGAGCATCGCCGCCTGGGTCTTAGGGGGCGTGCGGTTGATCTCGTCGGCGAGAATCATGTTGGCGAACAGCGGGCCGGGGAGGAAGGTGTAGGCCCGGCGGCCCGTCTGCGGATCCTCCTGGATGACGTCGGTACCGGTGACGTCGCTGGGCATCAGGTCCGGTGTGAACTGCAGCCGCTTGAAGGACAGGTCGAGCGACCGGGCCAGCGAGCTGACGAGCAGCGTCTTGGCCAGGCCGGGCACCCCCTCCAGCAGCGCGTGGCCGCCGGCGAACATGGCGATCAGCGTCTGCTCGATCACGTCGTCCTGGCCGACGATCACCTTCGCGAGCTCCTCGCGGATCCTCTGGTAGGCCTGCTCGCACTTCTGCACGGCTGCGACGTCATTGGGATGGGCCTGGTCGGTCATCGGGATTCCTCTCTCTGCTGGGATGGGGCTGGTTGGGGACGGGGATTCACTGGTCGAGGGCGTCGAAGTAGCGGCGGAGCTTCTCCTCGTAGCCGCGGGGCGCGGCCCGCCGCGACCGGGTGCGGATCGACTCCTGTGTCTCGGGTGGCAGTTTCGCGAACCAGGCCTCGTTCTCGACCGGCGGCTGGCCGACTTCGGCGTCGCTCCCCGGCCCGCCGCCGGCGGCCGCAATGCCCTGATTGCCCGCGCGATTGAGCGTGGTGCTCGCGTTCTGCGACTGCGACTGCGACTGCGACTGGGACTGGGACTGGGACTGGGACTGGGACTGGGACTGGGACTGGGACTGGGACTGGGACTGGGACTGCGACTGCGACTGCGACGCCTGTCCTTGTCCCGGGCCGGTCTGCTGCGCGGCCATGGCCTGGGCGACCATGGCCTGAGCCTGCTGGCCCGCGATCATCTGGGCAGTGGCCAGCGGTGATTGCGGCGCGAAGCCCTGGCCCATCTGTTGAGAGGCCTGCTGGCCCTGCTGCCCGGCTTTCTGACCTTGCTGTCCGGCCTGCTGACCGGCTTGTTGTCCGGCCTGTTGTCCGGCCTGTTGTCCGGCCTGTTGTCCGGCTTGTTGTCCAGCTTGTTGTCCAGCTTGTTGTCCAGCTTGTTGTCCAGCTTGTTGTCCAGCTTGTTGTCCGGCCTGTTGTCCGGCCTGTTGTCCGGGCTGTTGTCCGGCTTGTTGTCCGGCTTGTTGTCCGGCCTGTTGTCCGGCCTGTTGTCCGGCCTGTTGTCCGGCCTGTTGTCCGGCCTGTTGTCCGGGCTGTTGTCCTTGTTGGCTCGCCTGCTGGCCTGGCTGCGGGCCCTGTTGGCCCGGTTGCTGCTCACCTTGCTGGCCCTGCTGCTCGCCAGGCTGGCCCGCCGTCTGGCCGCGCTGGTCCTGCTGTTGGTGGCCCAACTTTTCGGCCAGTGCCATCGCCTGGAGCAGCGGCTGGTTCGCCACCTGCTGCTGCCCCGACACATCCGCCGCCGCCTGCCCGACCTCCTGCTGCGCTTGCGCGAATTGCGCTTCGGCCTGCTGCAGCGCGTTGGCGGCCTGCATCGCCTGCGGAGGCATCGGCCGCTGTGTCGCGGCCGGTTGGGGCTCTCCCGGCTGGGCTGCCGCCTGCTGCTCCATCGCTTGCGCGAGTGCGGCGATCCGGTCGCGCTCCTGCTGCTGGGCCGCGGCGCCCCGCTTCATCTGGTCGGCCATCTCGACCGCACGGCGAATCTGCGACTCCCGCGCCGTGAGCGTCGCCTGGGCCCGCTCCAGGAGGTCCTGCGGGCCCGCCTCCCGCTCCTGCGGCTGTGCGCCGCTCCGCGGCTGCGCTGCCTCGGCCCGCGACGTCTCCGCCGCGGCCCGTGCGGATTCATCCGCGGCCCGCTCCAGCGCCGCCCGGGCGGCGGGATCGACCGCGGCCGACTCGCCGGCGAGTGCCTCGGCTCGGACCGCCTGCCTCTGGAGGTCCGTAGCCATCGTCTGCTCGCGTGATCGCATGGCCGCGGCGAGCGCCCTGTCGGCCTGGTCGAGAGCTGCCGCCGCCTGCTGCTGCGGCTGCGCGGCCTGCTGCTTGCCTTCAGCCAGGCGGCGCTCGGCTTCGGCCGAGGCCTGGACCGCAGCGGCGAGCCCCTCCGCCGCCTCGGCGGCCGGCGGCTGGGCCCGGCCCTCGCGGGTCATGGCCTCGGCCGCCTCCTGCGCCAGCTGCGACACCCGCTCCTGCGCCTTCGGGTCGGGCTTGCCCGGGGGCTGTGCCGCCAGCTGCTGCACCGCCTCGGCAGCCGCCTTGTCGGCCTGCCGCAGCGCTTCGGCGACGCGGTTTCGCGCCGCCTCGGACTCGGCGGGGTTGCCGGCCAGCGTCTCGCGGGCGGCGCTCTGTGCCTTCTCCGCCAGATTTCTCATGGCAGCGGCCAACGCGGTTGGGGCGTCCTTGGCCAGCTGCTCGGCACGATCAGCAGTGTCTTGCAGCTCGTTGGCCTTCTGGGCATTGGCCTGTCTGGCGGCCTGTGGGTCGGTCTCGTCCTCAGGCCGCTCGGCCTCGGCCCGTTCCCGCTCCGCCCGCATCTGCGACACCGCAGCGGCGGCATCGAGCGCCTTGGCTTTGTCCTGCTGCCCAGCGGCACGGGCCTGCTCCGCCTTGGCCTGCTGCACCTGGCTGCGAGCCTCGGCCATCCTGGCGACCGCCTCGCGGGCTTCCGCCACCGGGTCGCCCTGCCCCGCGAGTTCTCGCGCGGCCTGCGCCACCGGCGCGACCGTGGTCAACTGCTCCGCGGCGACCTTGCCGAGTTCATCGGCCGCCTTGGCGATCTCCTGCCGAAGTGCCCGCGCCGAATCCGCGAGCTGTCGCGCGGACTTCTCCGCCTCGGCGGCCGCCTCGGCTGCGGCCTGCCGCATCGCATCGGGCCGTTGCTCGTCCTGCCCCTCGGGCTTCGCCGCGTCGGCCTGCGCGAGCTTCCGCTCGACCTCGGCGACGGTCTGGCGGGCCGCCGCCACCTGGTCCGCCACCTCGGCCGCCGTGTCACGAACCGCCTCGGCGACCTTCTCGGTCACGGCGGCCACGTTCTTTTCGGCCTCGGCGGCCTTGGCGAGTCGGGCGGCGTCGTCGGGCGTGGATACCGGCCCGGCCGTCGCGCGGGCCTCGGCAGCGACGGCCTCCTGCTCGGCCGCAACCCGCTCCAGGGTCTCGGCGGCCCGGTTCATCTCGCCGATCTTCACCGCCAGCATCTCGCGTTTGGTGTCGGCGATCGCCACGTCGATCTCGTCACGGGCGCGTTCCAGAGCCGCGGCGGCCTCGTCCATGGCCTTGGCACCCGCCTCCTTCTGCGGCTTGCCGAGCTCGCGGGCGGCTTGGGCTGCCTCCTCCTGCGCCTCGGCCATCCGCCGGGCCACGGCCGCGGGCAGCGGCTTGTCGTCGGCCGTCGGCGCCAGCGTCTTGGCGGCCTCGGCCTCCGCCTGCGCGGCGGCCCGCGGGTCGGCCGCGGCCGCCTGCCTCGCCTGGTCTTCCGCCGCGGCCGCCGTCTGCGTCCGCTCGCGGGCCTTTTCCAGCGCCTCCAGCCGCTCGGCGAGCTGCTTCGCCGTCAAGCCGCCGTCGGCCCGCCGGTCGCGGCTTTCGAGCGCCGCGGCGAGCTCGCGGAGGTTGCCCAGCACCTTGCCCTCGGCCGCATCGGCCCTGGGTTTGTCGGCCTCGAAGATCGCCGCCGCGGCCTCCGCCGCCGCCTTCTCGGCCTGCTGAAGGAGCGGCATGGCGTCGGACTGCCGGGCCACCGGGCCCGCGAGGTCTTGGAGTGCCGCCTGCACTTCCCGCTGCGCGGCGATCAGCCGCTCCACGTCGGCGTCATCGAGCGGCGACCGGGCGATCTCCCTGCGGACGGCCTCGGCCTTGGCGATCGCCGCCTTGACGGCCTTGACGGCCTGCTCGGTGTCGTCGCCGACCATCCCCTGCGTCCGCTCCACCGAGGCCAGCAGGCTCTCGAGGGTCGCGAGCACGCGGGCCTGGGCCTGGCCCGTGGCGGGGAAGTCGGCCGCCTCCAGCCGCTGCTCGGCGGTTCGCAGGCTGCCGCGCACGTCGCCGATCTTCAGCAGCCGCAGCCCGTCGGCGGCACCGTCGCCGATCGCTCCGCCCCAGTCGCGCATGTCGGTCAGGTCCGCCTCCAGCCGCTCGCACAGCACCCGCACGGTCCGCTGCTCGTCGAGCGCCGCGAGGATCTTCGTCTCGCGATCGGTCGCCGCCAGCTGCAGCTCGCCGACGGCGGCCGCCGCCCTGCCCTCCATCTCGATGAGCCTGCGGACGCGGATCGCCAGATCGGCCACCTGCAGCCGGCGCATGAGCTTGTGCCGCTCCTCCGCCAGCCGGACGACGATCCGCCGCACCTGCTCGCGGACCTGGGCCGCCTCCGCCGGCGTGCTCGTGCCACGGGTCAATGCCGCCACCACGTCCTGCATCTCGCGCTGCACGAGGCCATCGACGTTGCGCCGCATGGCCGCGACCTCGACATGCAGGGGCGAACCCTCCAGCCCGTTGTCCTCGAGCTGCCGCAGCTGCAGGTCGATCACCGCGGTGACCAGGTCGGCGGCCTTCTGCCGGGCCCGCTGCTGGCGGTCGAGGCTGGCCGGGTCACCCGCCGCCATGGCCGGCAGGGCCGCGGCGAGCAGCAGGGCGGCGACGATCAGGCCGTCGCGACCGACTCGTGGCCGTGGAGGGATGGCCGGTGGCGTCGTCATGGCAGTTCTCCTGCAGGGAGTCGGCGGCCGATCATCGGTCGCCGCGGTCGTTCGACGTGTCATGGGTTTCCTCCGACGCGCAATTGCTCGTCGATGATCGCCTGGAGCTCCTGGGCGGCCCGCGACTCCGAATCCTTCAACGCCTCGAGCAGCCCGCTCTCGTCGGTGACGGTGAGGTCGAGCGGCGGGCTGGTGGCTGCTTGGCCGGCCGTGGGGCCGCGGAAGTCCACCGCTTCCAGCACCACCCGCACGAAATCACCCTTGCGGAGGCCGAGATCCGCCAGCGGCAGCACGAGCTCGCCGGACCGCGGCAGGTCGGCGCCGACCCAGGGTCGGGCCGACGCGAGGAGGATGTCCACGACGCTCGTCGCTGCCGTCGGGGCCGCCGGAGTTTCGGTCGCGGGCGACTGCCCCGTGCCGGCGCCGCGGACCACGTCCAGTCTCGCCCGTGCCGCGGCCACGCCGTAGTCGTCCTTGAAGCTGTATGAGATCCGCGGCCGGGCACCGGGCAGCACCGCCTGGGTGACGGTCGCAGCCGTCACCTGCGGCGGCATGTCGGGCCGGATGCGAATCGCCCCCGCCAGCGGCTTGTCAGGCGACAGGCCGTCCACGTCCACGGCCCGGACCTCGTACTGCACCGGCGCCGTGACCGCGGCCAGCGGCGAGCCGCTCCCGGTGAGCACGAAACGGTCGCGGCCGCCGGCGGCACCGGCCGGGTGGCGGACGAGCGGGTGGCCGACGCCTTCGATCACGACCTCGGCCGACCGCAGATCCTTGTTGAGGCAGGCGACCTCGATCACGACGCTCGAACCCTCGAGCACCGCGGCCTGCCGACCGCTGGCGGCGGCCATGCTCGCGCCGCGGGCGTAGTCGGGCGGCTCGACCTGCAGGGTCGCCTCGACGACCGGCGCCGCAACGGCCTCGATCCGCACCGGCTCGCTCCAGGCATCACCGGCATGAATCACCACGGTCGCCGATTCGGTGAGGCTCGCGAGGGTGCCGGACAGCGCCGCCCCGGCGGCTTGGCCCTCCGCCAGGGCGAGCGGCACCTCGGCCCTGCCGCCACCGGCCTCCGGCAGGAAATCGGCCCGGCCATCCGCGGGTCGGCGGCCGCCGCAGGCCACCTCGATCACCAGCGGCTGGCCCGCCGGCGCCTTGATCGCCCCGCCGTTGGCCGGATCGATATCCCGGCCGGCAATCACCAGCCGCTCGATCTGCGTCAGGGTGGGATAGCGGCCGGACCCGAGCAGCATGCGGCCCGCGAATGCGCGGAGCGTGGCGGGCGAGGCCGCGGCCACGGCGGCGAACACGGCGGCCAGACCCAGCACCCAGGCGGCTCGGCCCGCCAGCACGCGATTCCATAGCGGCGCGGCCGCCGTCCACTGCCGGCCGAACTCCGCCACGTAGTCGATGACGGCGGCCCGCAGGGTCGCCGAGCCCCAGCCGCCCGCGTCGGGCCGCTCGAACTGCAGCGCCGCGACGAAGTCGCTGTCGATGCCATGGGTTTTTTCCATCGACAGGGCGACGTCGAGGTCGGACTCCCGCACCCGCAGCAGCGGCCAGGCATGACGGCGGAACGTCCACACGACCGCCGCGGCGATCCCGGCCCACAGCCAGAGCCGGCCCGCCACGGGCAGCGAGAACAGCCGGTCGATCGCCAAGGCCGCGAGCACCGCCGCCAGCAGGCCCACGACCACCGCTGTCCAGGCCGTCAGCTGCCGTGACAGCCTCCGCCGCCGGCGGATGGCGTCGAGCCGCGACCGCAGCGGCGCGAGGCGGCCGGAGGCGGCGGGGGCGGTGGCGAGGAGTTGGGCGGCCATCCGGCGGCGTTCCCGTCAGGAGAGATTCGTGCGCTTGCGGAGCAGCCACTCGCCGAGCATCAGCCCGACGACGGCGGCGAAGCAGAGCCAGGTGTTCGAGAGTGGAAACACCCGCTCGGATCGCTCCGGCCGGGCGACGGCGTCAATCTCGTCGGGCAGACGCACCGCCGTCACGAGGTCGTAGGCCCGGCCGCCCGTCCGCGAGGCGAGCATGCCCGCCAGGGCCGTGTTGCGGACCACGCTCCGCTTCTCGGCCGAGAGCGCATCGACTCGAAACGCCGCCTCCGCGGCCTCGCCCGTGAGCGGGTCGGTGACCCGCATCCGATATTCGCCGGCGTCGCCGAGTTGGACGCGGGCCTCGAACAGGCCCTCGCGGAGCTGCTGCAGGGCCACCGGCTGCGGCCGGCTCTCGCCCCGCCGGGCCTCGGGCGAGACGAGTTCGCCGGCCAGGGCGCGGCCGGCCACGTCCTCGGCCCGGAGCGGACGGAAGTCGCGGTCGTAGGCCTCCACGGTGACGATCGCCACGTCGCCCGGCTGGTATTTGTCGGCGTCGCTGCGGACGACGAACCGCTTGCTCGACCCCAGCGCATGGCTGAGGCCGAGCCGGTAGATCAGCTGGCCCCAGAACTGGCGGTAGTACCGGTCGCCCACCCCCTTCCGCATCCGCCACATCTCGTCGAACGCCACGTACACGACCTCGCCGCGGCCGAAGCGACGGACCGCGATCAAGGGCTGGGGCGTGCGGCCGTCGGCGCAGCGGTCGGTCGGGTGGGCCAGCAGCACCGTGGCCTGGGGATGCGGCCGCTCCACCGGCTGGTACCAGGGAAGCGGATCGAGCTTGGCCCAGGCGCGGGCGTTGTCGGCGTCGTCGCGGCCGAGCCGCATGAACTCCTGCAGCGACGCCTCCGCCGTGAGCCGCGGGCGGAAGGGCTTCACGGTCGCCACCGCGCCGTCGGTGGGCACGACGGGCAGCATGTCCGCCAGCGGCGTGCCCACCAGCTGGCCGGGGCCGCCCCATCGCCCGGCGATCACCACCAGTCCGCCGCCGAAAGTCTCGACGAACTCGCGGGCCATCTCGGCGAACCGGCCGCTCACCGTGCGGGCGTCGAAGTTGCCCACGAACAGCACGTCGTTGGTGAAGAACTCGCCCCGCGGGGGCGTGGCCGTCTCCATGTACAGCGGGTTCTCGCGGCGGACACGGGCGTCGGCCGACCGGAGATAGGTGCGGAAGCCGCGCTCGCCGACCAGCGGGTCCCGATGGAACACCTCCTTGATGAACCGCCACTCCCAGCCCGGCTCGTCAGCCACGTACATCAGCCGCAGGAAGTCGTCGCGGACGTTGACCTCACGGGTCGAGACGTTGTTGCCCGCGACCGACTCGCCGGGCTGTGGCTCCACCGCGGCGGTGAACTCCCAGCGGCCCACCTCGGGCGGGGTGAAGGGGATCTCCACGGCCGCCGTCGGCCCGTCGATCGTCACGCTGCGGGCCCCGATCGCCACCTCCGGCCCCGGTGCGGCGCCGTCCAGACGGCGGCCCGTCACGGCGATGGCGAGCGCGGCGCCGGCGAGGCCCGACTGCCGCACGCGCACCTGGAGGCTCGTCGCCTCTCCTTTCTTCATCACCGGAGGCGCCTGCAGATCGGCTGCGACGTCCACCGCCACGGCGGGGCCCACGCCGATCGTGAAGCACGGCACGCCCAGCCGCTCGGCGGCCTCGACCGCCGGGGGCCCCGAGTTCTCGTCGAAGTCGCTGACCACCACCACACCCTGGAGGCTCGACGCCGTGTGCCTGGCCCGCAGGTCGCGGAGTGCCGCCCCGATCGCCGTCACCTCCCCCGCGGTGGTCAGGGCGGCGGCGGCCCGGGAGGGATCGACGGTGCCCCGGGCCTCGTCGTCGAGATCGAGCGGCTTCACGCTCTCCGCTCCGTCGAAGAGGAACGCCTTGATGCGGAACGTCTCCGCCAGCCGCGAGACGACGTTGCCCTGCGTGCGGCCGAGCCACGACCGCAGGTATTCGGCCCGCGAGGCCTGCCCGGCGGCCGCGGGGTCGAGGCCCGTGGCGGCGACGAGGGCGGCCCGCTCCTCCGCGGGCAGATCGTCCCGCAGCGCCATGCTCTCCGACCCGTCCACCAGCAGCCAGACGAGCGGGCGGGAGACGTGCTGCACCGTCACCTGGAGGACCGGGTCGGCCAGAAGGATCACCAGCCCCGCCAGGAGCGTCGCCCGCAGGGCCGAGAGGGCCACCCGCCGGGAGCGGGCCATGGCCGGCTGGAACCGCCGATAGAACCAGATCACCGCGGCGACGGCCGCGACGCATCCCAACAGCACCCACTCGGGGTGCCGCTGCGCCCAGGCGGCGGCGAACGCCAGCTGCAGGCGGTCGATCGACCGCACGTTCTCGATCCGCAGGAAGTCGCCGAGCAGCCGGTTCATGCGACGCTCCCTGCGGCGGCGGGCGTCGGCGCCGCCGCAGTGCGTTCGCGGTAGGGCCAGGCGAGCACGGCGGTCTCGGCCGCCAGGCAGGCCAGTGCCGCCAGCAGCAGCCACCACCACGACTGCTGGCCGCTGACGCGGGCCGCCGCGAGGCCGATCGGGTCGGACGGCCCCACCCAGCGGAACCGCGGGTCGCCTCCCACCGCCTGGGCGAAGCCGGCCGCATCGAGCAGCGCCGGCTGCGACTCCTCCGCCGGCCCATTGACCGCGACGGGCATCCGCCACAGCGGAGCCTCCGCGGCATCCGGTGGGCCGCCCGTCGTCGGCCGGGCGGCGGCCGTGATCGTGTAGATGCCGCGGCGACAGGCATCGCGGAGCGTGACGCCGAAGCGGTCGCCGCCCAGCGCCTCCACGCCCAGGGCCTCGACCGTGCCGTCGGGCGCCCGCACGGTCACGTCCGCGCGGCGGTCGGCGGCCGCCACCGGCAGCGCGATCGTCGCCACCGTGTCGAACGTCCGCGGCGGCAGGGTCGCGGCGATCATCCCGCGGAGCAGCCGGTCGAGCAGAAGCATGCCGTTGGTCTTGGGGAGCGTGTTCCAGTTGCTGAACATGCCCGTGGCCGCCCACACAACCTCGCCGCGGCCGATCCGCCGCGACACCAGGAAGGGCAGGCCGTTGTCGAAGGCGGCCACCACGACGGGCCGGGCCGCGGCCTCGTCGAGCTGCTCGGCCGCGGGCAGGTCGCGGGCCCAGGCGAGCCAATCGGGCGCGAGTCGGGCCCGCTCGGCGGCGAGCTCCGCCCGTCGCTGCCCGCCGCGGCCCGAACTCGCCTCGGCTGCCGCGAGTCGCTCCAATTCGGAGTCGATCGCGGCGATCCGCTCGCGGTGCCGCGCCGCGGAGCCGACCTCGGCCTTGGCGGCGGCCGTCAGGACCGCGTCGTCCACCGTGGTCCGCACCGCCTTGAAGAACAGCGGGGTCTCGTAGAGGTCGCGGAGTTCCTCGACCGCGATGCCCGGCAGGCGGAACAGCGGGTTGTCCTGGAACGACCGCACGTCCAGGAGGAACGGCCGCAGCGGACCCTCTTCTTCGGGCAGACGACCGACGGCGGCGTCGAGCGGGGCCGGCAGGATCCCGGCGCCGTCGAGCCAGGCGGCGGCCGTCCAGGCCGCGGGATCGAAATCGGCGCCGGCGGCGAGCAGGAGCCGCCCGCCCTGGGCCACGTACTCGCGGAGCACCGCCACCTGCTCCGCAGCGAGGTCCGGCACTCCAGCGACCACGGTCAGCCGGGCGTCGGCGAGCAGTTCGCGGGTAAGGTCGGCCGGCACCACGTGCCGCACCTTGACCAGCGCCGCCTCGCGCAGATCGCGGGAGGTCTTTGGCGCCAGCAGCGTCCGCAGGTGCCGGGTCTCGCCGTAGCGGCCGCGGGCCGGCTGCTCCCCCGCGCTGCCGTATTGGTCGATGAACACGACCGGCAGTGCGGCCACGACCGGCACCACGATGCCGCGGGAGTCGTCCTCGGGAAGGTGGTCGTGGGCGAGCGACACCTCGACGGCCACCGGGGTGATCCTGCCGGGCTCGACGTCGGTGACGAAGCGGTGGCGGAAAGGCACCTCCCGCGCCTGGCCGGGCTCCAGGTCCACGGCCGTGGCCGCCGCCTCGACGCCATCGACGACCAGGGCCAGGCGGACGCCCGCCCGCGGCGCGGCGCCCTCGTGCCGCACGACGGCCGTGAGCGTGGCCTCCGATTCCGTGTCGGCGACGCCGTCATCGATGCGGAACGACTCCACCCACGAGTTGTCGCGATCCGCCGGTGCCACCGACACGACCTGGATCTCCGCCTCCGCCCCGCCGGCGGACTGCTTCGCGTCGCCCGCCGGTTCGGGGTCGCGGCCCGCCCAGTTGATCGCCTGCTGGTCACCGATGAACACGATCCGCTTGTCGGGCAGGTCCGTTACGGCCTCCGCCGCGCGGGCCGCGAGCGCCTCCGCGGCGGGGGCGGTGCCCATGCGATCGACGACCGGCACCCCCTGCACGGCCTCGAGCGCGTCCTCCTTGCGCCGGTAGGCGTCGAGCGTCGTGCCCGCCGGCGAGCCACACAGCGGCACCACGGAGATCCGGCTGCCGATCGGCAGCTGCTCGATGAACTCGGCGGCCCGCGTCCGGGCGTCGTCGAGCAGGGTGGCCCCGCCGAGCCGCTCGCGGCCCATGCTCATGCTGTTGTCGATCACGAGGATGGCGTGCACCGGCCCGGCGTTCGCGGCCGCGGCACCCCCGGCGAGGAACGGCCGGGCGACGGCCAGGCCGAAGAGCGCGACGGCCGCCATCCGCAGGGCCATGAGCACGAGGTCGCGGAGCCGGAGGAAGGCCTTGCTGCGGCGGGAGGCCTCGAGCAGGAAGTCCATCGCCGCCCAGTCCAGCTGGCGGAAGATGCGACGGTTGAGCAGGTGGATGAGCACCGGGCCGGCCGCGGCCGCGAGGCCGGCGAGGGCGAGCCACTCTCCGCCCGGCAGGAACGAGATCATGGGGGAATCCCTGCCGCGCCGCGTCAGCGTCCGCCGAGGACGCCGACCTTCGCTTCCTGAAGGATGGGCAGATACCGGTTGGGGATCGCGAGCACGAACACGGCGACGGCGGTGCCGTAGACCTCGTCCGCCAAGCCCTCGACC
>Ga0315906_10006199_pt1 | contig 14842 bp, 18 predicted proteins | sample LakEriMetagenome_4_FD_203526 | JGI IMG/M metagenome (GOLD analysis project Ga0315906, IMG submission 203526) | Freshwater fungal communities from buoy surface, Lake Erie, Ohio, United States - Buoy 2 MA122 | ecosystem: Environmental > Aquatic > Freshwater > Lake > Lake biofilm | place: USA...
TTTACAACTCCACGCCCTTGATGGCGGCTCTGATTGCCAACAGTCAGTCAGCCTCTGGCGGTGTGTCTTCTGTAACCGTTCCTGTCCAAGGCGCACAGTTTGTGAACGCTCAATGGTCTGACTACAGTGGCTCTTTTGCCCAACCGTCAGTCCAGCAAGGTGCTTACAACGCTGAATTCGACCTGAAACTGATGATTTCTCCCGTGCCGTTCCTCGGTATGGAAGGCGCAGTTCAGCAAGATGCCGCCATTATTCCGTTGATTGAAGCTCGTATGAACGATGCAACCAACGTGATGATGGATGCAATGGCAACTGCCTTGTACACCAACACCAGCAATACACAACAATTCATCGGCTTGCCCGCTGCTGTTGCTAACTCTGGTACTTACGGCAATATTGACCGTGGCACTTACACTTGGTGGAAATCCTCACAGTATGCCGCTGGCTCTGTGAACCCAACCCGTCAAAACATCCTGCAATACATCTCTGGTACTGTCAAAAACGGTGCTGAAATGCCTTCGTTCGGTGTTTGCGGTTTTGGTACTTGGACACTGTTGGCTCAAGACTTTGTTGGTCAAGAGCAATACGTTATCACCCCAGGTGCAGGTTTTGACGGTGAAACCAATGGCCCTCAAGCAGCTTTCCGTGCTTTGATGGTTGCTGGCGTACCTATCTATCCAGACCCCTACTGCCCAGAAGGTACTGTGTACTTCCTGAACACCAACTACTTGTCTCTGTACATCCATGAGCAAGGTTCGTTTGTGTTTACAGGCTTTGAGTCCACTCTCCCCAACTGGCAAATTGGTTATGTCGGTGCGGTTTTGATGATTGCCGAATTGGTGAACGTCAAGCCCAAAGCCATGACCAAGGTGACGGGTTACAACTACCTTTCACTGTAAGGAGAAAAAGACATGGCTTTAGCAATGAATAAAATCATTCTGGCGAATGCAACCACCAACACTGCTGGTGCTTACTTCTCCAATGTTTCACTGACTGCCGCTAACGCTGGCACGGTGATTCCTGCTGGTACTTATATGCTGTTCCCCGCTGCTAACGTAGTGATTACTGCAAATAACGGCTCATCCATCACAACTTTGCTTGCCAATAACACTGGCGGCATGATTTTGTCTGATGGCGTGAACGTGTTTGCACAATCTACTATTGCTGGCGCAGGTGCAGTTACTGCATTGACCATCAATGGTGGTATCAATGCAAACAGCACCTACACAAGCTAAGGAGACAGTATGAACGCAAACCATGTAGGCGCTCTGTACCCAGACGGGTTCGGCAATTTTGCTGTTGGCTCTACCAATCCTCCCGTTGCGATGGGAAGCACTGGTAATGCTGTGGCAACAATTGCTACTGTCGGTACTGGCTACATCGTTCGCCGTATTACTGCTTTTAATGCCAACGGAAGTGTTGCCGCTGCCAACGTTACCATCTTCACAAGCAATGATGGTAACTTGGCAAACGCAGTTTCTAATGCAACTGTTCTTTCAAACATTACTGGCACAGGCTTGTATCAAGACCTTGCGTTGACAGCAAATACGTCAACAAAAATCTATACAAGTCCTTTGTTTGTGTGTGTAAATACAGCGGCAGCAGCAAACAACACTGTTGATATTACTGTGTACGGTGACGTTGTAACACTATGACAGACCTCGTTTATGTAATCAACAATACCGACAAAGATTTGTACGCTGAGTACCACTATGTCGGTTATGAGTTTCCTGTCGGCAAGACAGTTGAATTGACTGTCCCTGCTGCCATGCACATGCTTGGTTACGGAGATGAGGACAAGGAGAAGTATCTAGTCCAGTTGGGCATGATACGACTCCACAGCGAACTTGAAGAAGCAATGGAGAATCTGAAGAAGGTGTATATTTCTTCAGAGCCTCCAACAAAGAACCGCTCGTTACCCTCGGCGGTTGGCGTAGTACCCTTACGGATTGAGAAATCCGTTGGGGGAAAGGTCAATCAGAGGGTTGCATAACATGAAGGTAACATGGCAACTCTCTCTTCCTACATCACGGAAGTACAGCGGTTATTGCATGATGCAAACTCTGTCTTCTGGTCAACCTCGGAGCTAACGGACTACATCAACGATGCCCGTGAGCGAGTAGCGAGAGATACTGGGTGCTTACGTACCCTGCAAATTACTGCCACCCCAATTTCTAGTACAGGAGTACCCGCAACCGTGTGGACTGCGGGTGCTACTGTTACTGCGGGTCAGTTCTTATTCAACAACATCTTTATCTATGAAGTGGTAACTGGCGGTGTTCTCAGCACTACACCTCCACCTTATCCCGCTTCTGGCTACACTTTTCCACCTTCTACCCCATTCACAGATGGCACAGCCAGTCTGCAATATTCTGGCCCTGCGGAAATTATTCCCTATGCCACTATTGCTACTGGCACAACGCTAGACATTCTGAACGTCAATATTTACTGGGGTAACAGCCGTATTCCCCTGCGGTATCTGCCCTGGTCAAACTTCAACGCTCAACTGCGTTACTGGCAGAACTATGTAGGCAGACCCGTGTGTTTCTCTGTTTACGGACAAAACACCATCTATGTTGGCCCTGTTCCTGACCAAGCGTATGTCGTAGAGATAGATAGCACTATCTTGCCTACTGCTTTGAGCTTGAACACGCCTAACGCTAACGACCAGATTCAAGACCCCTACACCACGCCTGTAGCTTTTTATGCGGCTTACAAAGCCAAGTACAAAGAACAGAGTTACGGAGAAGCTGAGATATACAAGCAAGAGTATGCCAAGCAAATCCAAGCGGTGTTGAACTCTGTGTACACACGCAGAATCCCTGACCCCTACTCTACCTTCTAATCATGGCAGCAGCAGAGCAAAAGAAATCTTATGCTGTCTATAAGAACTTCAAGGGCTTAAATACCAAGTCCAACAGGACAGCCATTGATGATGAGGAGTTCTCATGGATTGAGAATGCCATGCCTATCGGGTTTGGCAACATCAAGATTGTCCCTGCTCAAGTCACATTCAAAGATGGTGGCAATAACGCCATCTCGTTTGGCAACACAGTAACTACCCTCTCCAACACCAATCTTGGCTTGTCTGACTATTTGTTGGCCTTTCAAGAAGACGGTAGAGCGCAATACGTCATCATAGATACAGGCACTGTCGGCAATGTCGGGGTGACAGGCACGTTCTCATCTGCCAACGTATCTATCGCCCAGTGGAAGAATGAAGAAGTATTTATAGGTGACCCTAATAAAGGACTCTTTACTTGGGATGGCACTGACCTGCTCAACGTTGGTGGTGTCGGCAGGATAGGTTTGACTGCCAGAGGTTCAGGCTATACCTCTGCGCCAGCAGTAACTATCTCTGCTCCCAACCAGACAAATGGTACACAAGCTACGGCAGAAGCAACAATCACGGCAAATGCTGTGTCTTCTATTGCCGTTACCAACGGTGGTAGTGGATATACATCTGCACCTACAGTGACCATCACAGGCGGTGGTGGTAGTGGTGCTAACGCTATTGCCCAACTTCTGACATTCACCAAAGGTGCACTCTTCATACAGGTAACCAACAGTGGTTCTGGCTATGACCCCGCTTCTCCTCCTGCTGTGACTATCACGGGTGGAGGCGGTGCTAATGCCGCTGCGACAGCTATTGTGTTTGGCAACGCTGTTACAGAAGTCATCATGACAAATGTGGGGAATAACTTCACAAGTGTCCCAACTGTCACGATAGCTGCACCACCTACACCTTCAGGAAACGCAAATGCCACTGTGATAGGTGTGCCTAACCTAGAAGAAATATCCAGTGTGGCTACCTTCTCTGGTCGTGTCTGGATTTCTACAGGTCGTACAGTTACCTACTCTTCTTCTACCAGCCCTACCGACTTCACATCTGTTTCTGCTGGTGCTGAGACTATTTCTGATTCAACCCTGCGTGGCAATATCCAGCACATGGTGTCTGCCAACAACTTCTTGTATATCTACGGTGAAGACAGCATTAACGTCTTTTCAGATGTACGGATTACAAATACAGGGGAAACCCTGTTTACCAACACAAACGTGTCTGCGTCTGTTGGTAGCAAGCTGAAATACGCTGTTTTTCCCTATTTCCGCTCTGTTTTGTTCATGAATAACTACGGGGTGTATGCCCTCGTAGGTTCAACAACAAGCAAGATTTCTGACCAGCTTGACGGTATTTTCCCCTACATCGACTTCACCAAGCCTGTAACTGCTGGTCAAGTCCTGCTCAACAACATCCTGTGTGCGGCTTTCAACTTCTACCTGCTGCCTACTTTCCCCACAACCACGGGAGACAGGTTTGTACAGTGCGTGTTTTTTGAGAAAAAGTGGTTTATCACCAGCCAGGGTGCGTTGCGGTATGTGTCTTCTGCCCCTGTAGGTGGTTTAATTAACCTGTACGGCGTGACAGACACAGCACTTTTCCGCTTGTACGGGGATGCGACTGCAAATGTGGCTTCTGAGATACAGACTTCTCTGTCTCCTATGCGTGACCCTATCCGTACCAAACAGGCTCTGAAGTTTGGTATTGAGGCAACTCTTACTACTGGTGGCACATTCAATGTGACGGTAGATAGTGAGAGTGGTTCTAGCCCTGTGTATACCCTTAACAACAGTGTGAGTTGGTTTAACAATCAGAGCGTCACGCTTACGTGGGTGAACAATTCTTCTACGACAATAGGCTGGTTGACGAGTGCGGGGTATGCCTTGTACAAGTCAGATGCACAACAGTATGGTAAGTATTTGGGGTTGACAATGACTAGCACAGACCCTGCGCTAACTGTCAACACGATTGAGTTTGAACATGAATTAAGAGTGAGGTTCTAAAATGCCAGTTCCTAATATTTTTGCTTCTGCGACTTCGGCAATTCCGTTATCGCAACTTGACCAGAACTTTGCTACTGCGATTACGCTTGGCAATACTGCTGTCTATCTTGGTAACACTACTACCAGTCTGGGTAATGTGACGCTGACCAACGTCACTATCAGCAGTGGTAATGTGACTGTATCTGCGGGGTCAAATACATCTCCATCTATTACTACTGTTGGCGACACCAACACAGGCATCTTCTTCCCTGCGGCTGACACTATTGCCTTTGCTGAAGGTGGCGTGGAGACCATGCGCCTTGACAGTGCTGGCAACATGGGTCTTGGTGTTACGCCTAGTGCGTGGGCAAGTAGAACAGTTTTAGAAGTTGGTGCTGCTGGCAATGCTTTTGTTAGTGGCGGTGCTGGTGATGTTTACGTTACAGAAGGATGTTATTACAACGCAGGATGGAAGTACGGCAACAGTCTTTATGCCACCGCTTTGTATAACCAATATCGTGGCACTCATTCTTGGTCAACAGCCGCCTCTGGCACAGCAGGGAACACAATCAGCTTCACCCAAGCAATGACTCTGGATGCGAGTGGGAATTTGGGCGTAGGCGAGACAAGCCCTACTTTTAGAATATCTATAAAAGGTGACACCAGCGTTAAATCAGGAATGAACTTTAAGAATACAGTTCAAAACCAAGAATTACAAATAGGGTGTTCTGCGGGTAGCACTGATTCTTTTTTTAATACAATATCAAGCTCACCAATTTATTTTGGCACTAACAACACAGAACGTGTTCGTATCGGTGCTAGTGGTGGATTAGCTATTCAACAAGGGTTATCAGTAGGAACACCAACAGTTTATTTAAGTAGTATTTTCTTTGCGAGTGCTGTTCTTTCTGCTGGCGCAGGAACATACCCACTTAAATGGAATAGCAGTACAGGTATCGTTACATACGACACTTCATCACGCCTTGTAAAAGAAAACATTGAAGATTCGCCTTACGGTTTAACTGAAGTGTTGCAACTCAAATCACGCAAATACCATCGTACTGATGACCAACGTGACGAAATTGGGTTGGTAGCTGATGAAGTTCAAGCGGTTATGCCTGAGTTTGTGCCTTTGGTTGCAAAAAGTATTTTTACTAAAGATGAGGCTGACACAGAGTTAATTGCTGGCGGTGTCAACTACGACAAGCTCACATCAGTGCTAATCAAAGCCATCCAAGAACAACAAGCCCTCATCACCCAATTACAGGCAGACGTAGCCGCCCTTAAAGGAGCATCAGCATGAGCGTAACTTGGACAATCTCCCAACTTGACCGTCAAACCTCTGATGGATTTGTAACCACTGCCCACTGGCAAGCCACAGCAGTAGATGGAGAGCATTCAGCCTCTATTTACAACACTTGCTCATGGTCTGATGGCACTCCCACCGTGGACTATGCCGACCTGACAGAAGCAACAGTCCTTGGGTGGATTTGGTCTAATGGTGTGAATAAAAACGCTGTAGAGGCGGCTCTAGCGGCTCAGATTGAACTGAAGAAGAATCCTGTGACTGCCACAGGAGTTCCTTGGAGCAATGAATAATGGGAATTCAAGCCTTCACAAGGACAGGCAACACTGTCACATTCCTAGCAACTACAACAGCACCTACTGCTGTACAAGCCGTATCTACCACGCTTGGTGGTAATCAGTACCGCATCATCAATGCTGGTTCTGTTACTGTCTTTCTAGGTTACGGTGCAGATGGTGCTAGTGCAAACAGTAATGCCGCAATCATTACTACTACAGGTACATCTATTCCACTGTTGCCAGGTACAGATGAGATTCTCTCTTTCGTACCCAACGCTTTCTTCACAGGCATTACCGCTAGTAGCAACGCTACTATCTACGTGACACCTGGCGATGGCAGTTGATACAAAAGTGTTATATCCATGATTTATATCCCTTATGCTCATTGTGAAGTTGATTGTGATGATGGACGCAAAGCCATGTCACAAGCAACTGCATGTCTTTTGCATAAGAAGAATGATGTGCTAAACCCTTTTCCCCGCATACAAAACATGGCTGACGTAACAAGTGACCTTTTTTCAAAGAATATTTCACGGCGTTTTTGGCAGATTGTCGAACAGGGTCAGGCTTGTATTTTTTTGCCGCCTCTTTTCCTTTTTCGCTTTGTTTGTAGCGTTTTTTGTTTTCTGGGTACTGTTTTTCTTTTTTTCTTTTTTCTATTCCAGAAGGTGTTTTTCTATATTCAGACTGCCATTTTTGTCTGCAAGTTTTGCACCTGTTCAAATGTCCATCACTCATTTGCTTGTGTTTATCAAAAAGCTCAAGCGGTTTTGTCTCGTGACACCATCTGCAATTTTTGGTCAACATGGCTTCTCCTTTCACTTGGTAGACGGAGTATAACATGTTAAAAACAGTCAGTTCCTCTCTCAATGTCGTAGGCGCACTCAACTACAAAGGTACGTGGGATGCCGCTACCAACGACCCTACCCTTACCTCTAGCGTAGGTACGAAAGGGGACTACTATGTTGTGTCTGTTTCTGGCTCTACCAACCTTAACGGCATCACAGACTGGGTAGTAAGTGACTGGTGTGTGTTTAACGGCTCTGTGTGGCAAAAAGTAGATAACTCTGAGGTTATCTATGTCAGCAACGTTGCTACAGGTACAGGGCTTACAGGTGGCCCTATAACCTCTACAGGCACTGTATCTCTTGCCAACACTGCTGTGACTATAGGCACATACGGTGGTGCTACAAACGTATCCTCCTTTACCGTAGACCAGCAAGGCAGACTGACAAGTGCTTCTAACGTCACTATTGCTATAGGTAACAGCAACCTACAGAATTCCAACGTGGTGTTAGGTAACACTACCCTGACCCTTGGTAGCACTGTTTCTAACGTAGGCAACCTGACACTGGAAAACGTCACCATTATTGGTGGCACGACCAACGCTGCTGTGTTCAATTTCACAGGGAATACGACAGCTACAGCAACATACGGGGATGCAAGTCTGCCCCTGCAACCTGCTGGATTCATGCAAGTCAACCTTAACGGGGTGGTAGTAAAAGTACCTTACTACGCTGTCTGACATGGATAACCAACAAATCTTCAACATCGTGGTCAGCATTGCTGGCTTTCTCGCTGTCTATGTCTTCAACAACACGACAAGACAGATACAGAAACTAGAGGACAAGATAAATGAACTTCCTAAAGAGTATGTGGCAAAAGATGACTACCGCTCTGACATCGCTGAAATCAAAGATATTCTCAAACAAATCTTCAACAAGCTAGACAACAAGGCAGACAAATCTTGAATATGGAGAGCTTGAGCTACGTGAAATTTGGGGACAAGGATGGCCTCGGTGAGTTCCTGTTCGAGAACGGTGTGCAGCATCAGTTGTTCTACGAAATCTTGGGTGACAACGGTATTGCTGTACAGAAGTATCCTCTGACAGATGCTGACTACGAGAACTTGGATGACTGGCTGTTTGTGCACAATCAAGAACATCAGCGTCTGGCAAGTGTTCTAGGCTTGGATAATCCCTTCCAATTGCTCGACAGTGACTGGAATGTGGAAGAAGATTTCTATGACTGGATTGGTGTTCACCAGACCATTCATCAACAGATAGCTACAGCTTTAGGAGTTTGACATGGTAGTTAGAGTAATTACATATAACCCAGCAACCTCAGGAAGCAAAGAAGCAGCTTTGAAAGCAGCCGAAATTCATAATGTGTCTGGGCCTTTAGGTGGCTCTAAGATTATGACTGAGGCAGAACTGCAAGAAAAAATAAGAAGAGATGCAGAAATAGAACAAAAAAATAAAATTTTAGCAAAACAACTTTTGGCAGTTGGATTGTCTTTTGCCTTGCCAGGTATGGGTAATCTGATTGGTTCGCAACTGGTGGCGGCAAACGTAATAACAAACGCAGCTATAGCAAATGCTGTAGGTACTGCTACTGCTTCTATTGCTGTGCAAATGGCGCAGGGTGCTGATTTTGATGAGGCTCTTAAGAACGCTACTGTTAATGCGATTATTCAAACAGGTGCGCCTTCTGTCGCTACTGAGATTAACAAGATTGTCAATATTCCGCAGGTATCTGATGCCATCACATCTGCTGGTGCATCTGCTTTGAAGACAGTTGTTGCTGGTGGCAGTGCGGCAGATGTAGAAAGAAATATTTTAGGTGCGCTTGCAGGTTCTGCTACTGCTTCTGCGGTTGACTATAGTACAGAAGGAAATATATCTGCTGGTAGGCTTGCTGGAGCCGCTGTTGGTGGAGGCGTGACTGGTGGCGTTGCAGGTGCGGCGGCAGGATTTGCAGGAGAGTATGCAGGTCAACAAGCGGCAAAAGAAGCAGCAAAAACGGCGGAAGAAAAGAGATTGAAAGATGCCAGAAGCAAAATGATAGCTTCTGCTGACACAGGCACTGTATCTGATTCTGGACAATCTTTGGGAGATGTTGTTGTTACTGGTGCTAAAGAAGCACCAGGCATTACTGATACTTCTATCATCACGCCTACGGGCCCTATTTCTGACAGAGAAGTTATGGGTGCTATGAGGCCTACACCAATTGCTGGAACCTTAAGAGAAGTAAAAGTTACTGGACGTAGAGAAACACCAGACATTACAGAAACATCTATCATTTCCCCAGACAGCTTGCCAGAAGTTACTGTTAAAGGTAAACGAGAGGTAGATGACACCCTTCCAGAAGTTACTGTTAAGGGTGCAAAAGAAGAAGAGCCACAGGCAGAGGCAGAAACAGAAGAAGAACCAACAGAAGAAAAGGGTAAACCATACAGACCTAATCTATTTGTGTATGGCGGTACAAGACCAACTGCCTTGCCGCAAACACTAGGGACATCTGTAGAGAATGTGCCTACTGCTGGCACAACTACAGGCACTTCTGTAGGATTAGGGGGTAGGGGTGAGATAGAGAGTAAAGAATCTGGGAAGAAACGTAAAACTGTGTGGAATGAAGAATCTTTGCGTCTTAAAGATGCGTTAGGACTGTAAATGGCAACACTTAAAAACATGACCCGTGTCGGTGCAGATGTGCGCCAGATTGCTCGTTTGCTGCAAGCAAAAGCACCTGAAAACCACATGCTTGCGTATATCACCCCTGAAGAAGCACAACTGCTGAAAGACAGAGGCGGTAGCGGTATGCCTGACCCAGAGACAGGTATTCCTTCTTTCCAAGAAGAATTCACGTATGACATGTATGGTGAGAAAGCAACAGCACAGCCATATGTTCCGCAGTACGAAACAAACACCCCTGTTTTTGATTACAACCCTACCGCTTTGTTTACGTCAGGACAACCTGCACAAGTACAAGCACCCCAAGCTGCACCTGTTTTTGATACAACATCTTTCATGGCTGCTCCACAAGTAGCACCTCAACCTCTGCCAGAAATAAACATAGGTTCACCAGACAGAGCCGCTTTGTACGGTGCACAAGGTTACGGTGCTGGCTTGCCTCCTGTGGAAGACAGAAGCACCATTGCCCAGCCTTTCCAGCCTGAAAGTAAGACGCTAGGTCAGCGGTATGCTGATTTAGCAAAGAGTTTGGGAATTGAAAAAAGTGATTTGACACGTTTAGGAACAGCAGGTGTTTCAGCATTACTTGGTGAAAGAGCATCCAGAAAAGCAGCACAACAAGGTCAGCGTGGCAGACAAGAAATGGAAGCTCTTGCCGCCCCTTACTTGCAAAAGGGTGCAGAGTTACAGCGTCAGGCACAGGCTGGTGAACTCACACCCGTTGCCAGACAGCAGTTACAGACCGCACAAGCACAAGCCGCACAAGCTGCTTCTGCCCGTGGTGGCGTAGGCGCACAACAGAGTGCTGCCAGGGTAGAGGCTATTCGTAATCAATTACTGCAACAGCAAAGCGATTACGGCATGAAGCTGACCAGTATTGGTGACCAGATTGCTCTTGGTGCTATCAAAACTGGTTTGCAAGCTGACCAGTATGCAAATCAACTGACCTCTAGCTACTTCAACAACATCATGCGTACGTTGTCAGGTACGCCTACAGTTACTCAAACAACACAGACAACAACAACTGGAGGCTAATGATGGCTACTTCTGCTCTTAATGACATCACAAAGATGCCAGTTATGCCAAAGTTGCCTAAAACGGCGGCGTTGGTACAACCCAAACCTACACCAGAAGGGATGATTGGCCCTGCTGAAGTTGGCCCTGTGCTGAGTGAATTAGGAAGTGCAGAATCAGAAGCCGCTCTTGCTGTTGGACAGCGTGATATTGATATTGAGCAAGCAAAGAGAGAAGAAAAAGCCACAGAAGCAAGAATGAAGGCAGAGAACCTTGCCACTTTTTCAGAAGAAGTGAAGGCTATGCCAGAGAGAAAGACTCTGGAACAAGCTCGTCAAGAGATGTCTTCTATGGCTTTTGTGCCTACCAGAGATACTGCTACTGACTTAGCTGCCATGTTCTCGCTTATCAACATTGTTGGAATGCTTGTTGGTAAGAGTGATGCACAGCGGTCTATGTTTGCCATGAACGGCATGTTGGAAGGCTACCAAAAGGGTAGAGCAGACCTGTATAAGAGAGAACAAATAGAGTTCGATAAGAACTTTAAAGCCATGCAAGCAAAGGTAGCCACGCTTGAGAAAGCGTTGACAGAGGCTATGGAAGTCAAGAAGTACGACAAGGAAAAAGGTGACTTGATGGTCACTATGGCCTTGGCAGAGGCTGAGTCTCCAGTACTCAAAGCTATGCGTGACCGTCAGGGTGATGCTGCTGTTCTTGATAATGTCCGTAAAGCAAGAAAAGACGTAGATACCCTCGTTGGACTTAACAATACTCTTGTAAAAGATGCTAATGCTAGAGCAGATGCTAAATTGGCTAGAGAACAGCAAGACCGTATTGCAAGAGAAAATCGTATTGCCGCAGATGAACGAGCAAAATTAGCTCGACTGGACAAAGAAGGAAAACTGTCTCCTAAAGAACGAGGAGAAGTGCGAGGCATCAATAATCTGTCTGATGAAATACAAAGGCTGAAAGATACTTTCAAACCTGAATTTGCTAATTTTGGAGCAGATGTTGTAGGTGATACTGCCGCAAAATTCCAAGCACGTTTTGCCAGCAATCCAGATATGGCAAATTGGTGGAGAAGGTATGAGAACGTTGCCTTGCCAGAACGTCACTCTATGTTTGGTGCAACCTTGACAGGCAACGAAGCAAAGTCTTGGAGGAAAGCAAGCATAGGAGCGGGTAGCTCTACAGCAGAGATTCTTAGCTGGATAGGTGACAAAGAACGTGTTTTGACAAACAAGTTGGCTGACTATGAAATGACAGCCGCTTCTAGACCTTCTCAGCCAACAGGTAGCAAATATCAAATTAACCAAATAATTACACAAGGTAATAAACGTTACCGAATTATTGGCCTTGATGACCCTAATGACCCTGATGTAGAGGAAGTGAAATGAAACTTTCTGAAGCAACCCAAGACAAGCCAGTTAAATTAAAACTGTCTGATGTTTCTGTTGTTGAAAAACCAGAAGTAGGCCCAGTCATGGGTGCGTCAGTAGCTGAAATGATTCCTACTGATGGTTATCCAAAAGCACCCAAACCAACCGTGATGGCAGGTGAGCCTTCATATCTTGAAAAAGCATCTATGTATGCCGCTGCTGTTCCTGCCACTGCTTTTGTTGGTAAAGGTTTGCAAATGGCTACTGCTGGAACAAAAGTAGCACCATACACATCTTTGTTGTCAGAAGCATTGATGCCAAAAACAGGTAAAGCATTAGCTACCACAATGGGTGCAGCAGGTCTTACTGCCATACCCGCTGAATTCTCTCGTTATCAAGTAGAGAAAGCTGGTGGCTCTGATATGGCTCAACAGTTAACAGAACTTGGTGTTGCCAGTTCTGTGGGTGCGCTTGGACTCATTGCTACAAAATTAGGCACAACAAGTGCAGACTTAATCAAAACAGCTTTTGGTGGTTCTACAAAGAACTTTGCTGATGCTTTGAAGGCTCGTTCATCAGGCTTGATTGAGCAACAAAGAAATCTTACAAAACAACAGTTAGACATAACTGACCGTGTGCTTGAGCAAATGGGTAAACGTCCCGCTGTTGCCCAACAAAGGGTAAGTGAGCGTTATGCCGTTCCTGAAAGCACGACAAAAGCCGCACAGCAGATGGCTCCAGAGAAACTTGCAGTGCGTGAGAAATTAGGTGCAAGAGTTTCAAAAGCAGAAGCTGAAAGCCAACGTGCTGCACAAATGTCTAATCTTGCACAACAAGATGTGCAAAGAACACAGTCTGCACTTAGCACTATTGAACAGCAAATGGCTTCTCAGCCAGGTATGACTGCTGATGACCTTGGTAGGCTTTTGCAAAACACTACAAAAACTCTGCAAAAAGATGGCGTTGCAGCTAGAAAAAATGCCGCAGGGTATGACGCAGTGTTCCAAGCCGCTGGAGATAAGCCGACCGTACAAACTGCTGGCATAAAGGAAAGTGTTGAGAAACTTGAGAAGCAAACAAGAAATCCAACTTTGCAAAATGTGCTGGCTGAAATCAAATCCCAATTGGTGACAGACAAAACACAAGCATTGTCTTTGCGTTCTACAGATTCCTTGAAGGGATACTTGGATTCAGTCATTGCTGGCAAAGAGATGAAGTATGGCAAGCTGGACAAGGAAATTGTCAGGACAGTACAAAACATCAAAAACCAGTTGATGATGAAAGCCAAGAAAACTCATCCTGACTATGCAAAATCAGTAGATGAGTTCCGCAGAATGTCTCGTCCTCTTGATATTGTCGAGCGTAATGGTGCGCTTAAAAAGGTCATAGATGAAGACCCAGTAAGCACTGCCTATCGCATGACAGAAGCAGAGGTGACTGGATACATCATCCGTAAGGCAAACGCTGGCAACCCCGTGTTTACCAGACTGCTTCAAGTCAGACCTGACCTGCAAGACTCTGCTCGTTTGTATTTCACCAAAGATTTGTTTGGCAAAGATGTTGCACCAACTGCAAAGTCTTTTGAGACATGGTTGATGTCAAATGAGCGTCCTTTGCGTCAAACAGGCTTGTATGACGAGTTCAATACCTTACGTAATGCTCAACGCTCTGCTCAACAATCAGTTGATGATGCAAAGGGAGTTGCTGAAACGTTTGCACAGACAGCAAAGACTGCGGAACAAAAATTAGGAGCAGAGCAAAAACTAGCTGGCAAAGCCACAAAGAGACTTGAAGATGTTTTAAAGACAACAGAAACGTCAGAATCTCTTGCCAAACGCATGACTGCTGCTGGTAAAGCACCTCCACAACAAGCATCTTTTGCTGCTCGTCAACAGCAACAACAAGCGTTGCTTAACACCTTGGATGATTCTGCGGCACAGATAAGCAGAACGACAGACCCCGCAGAAGTTTCCTCTGCTGTTTCTGCCTCTCTCAAAACTTTGCGTAGTAAAAATCTAATTTCTGGCAAGCAATTTGATGAGTTTATGAGGGATGCTGAGTTGTTGAAAACACAAGCAGATGCACAAACCAAGGCAAGAAGAATCTTGGCTGGCGTAGCTGTGGCTGTGGGCGTACCTTCCATAGGTCTAAGATTTTTTGGTTCACCAAGTTCAGGAGAATGAAATGCCACTTAAACAAGGTAGTAGTCAGAAAACCATTTCTGCCAACATTCGCAGAGAGATGAAGGCGGGTAAACCGCAAAAGCAAGCAATTGCTATTGCACTCACGACAGCACGAAAAGTCAAAAGGAAGGACAGAAAATCATGAAAGACAACTACGGCAAACAAGAGATGGGTAAATCCACCCAGATGGCTATTGACCGCATGGCTCGCCAAGGTGGTGAGAATGAGGTTCGTGCTTCTGAGGACTACAACCGTCAGATGATGAAGATGCAAGCCAAACCCATGACTCGCACCACTCCCCGCAAGATGAAGCGATGAGCAGAAAAAAGCCTGAGAAGGGCATAAACCCTGCGCTAGAGAAAGCTATCAACGAGTTGATGGCTGTGGT
>Ga0315906_10006200_pt1 | contig 14842 bp, 18 predicted proteins | sample LakEriMetagenome_4_FD_203526 | JGI IMG/M metagenome (GOLD analysis project Ga0315906, IMG submission 203526) | Freshwater fungal communities from buoy surface, Lake Erie, Ohio, United States - Buoy 2 MA122 | ecosystem: Environmental > Aquatic > Freshwater > Lake > Lake biofilm | place: USA...
GCCCAATCATAAATATGACATAAATGCGCACACACTTTTCAAAAGTTGCGCTCTCGTCATAAAGATAAACGCGCACAGATTTTTGAAAAATGTGTGCGCATTTATGTCATCTTTATGACTATCCCATTTTGATCACGTTGCAACTCTCGCAAGCGAGAGATTTTGCCGCTAATAAATTTATTTATGGCAAACTTCAGTAGAAATCACATTGGAGATAAATCTCCAATATTGAAAACTTGTTTTCAATGTGATTTCATTTTTAACTTCGCTAACTCCCTCACTACAGTAGTAACTATATCATCGTAATCACACACTATTACATCTGATGGAGGGCCAGGCGCTTCGCATGTTTCGCTAATTACAAGCATTCCAGCAGCCCTCCATCTTTCACAACGGATAGACTCGTATATAGTCCAATTCGTTCGCAAATGAATGTTAAGTAAAATACGTGCCTCTCCAATGCATACATCTCTTTCTTCTCCTAACATTAGATATTTATTGTTCAAGCCAGAACATTCACTTATTCCTCCTATAGTTAAGACATTGATCATTCTATTAAGTAATTTATTTACTATGTCCTTGCGCCTTTCTGAACAATTACCAATTATGCATACATCATACTTCTTAGGCACTTCTAAATATCGCTTTAATTTAGCTGTCTCAATATCAGTTATTCTATATGGTATGCATTTCCCCCTACCCATAATACGTGTATTTTCTAATGAATGATGATATATATCAATCTTATCTGATAATTTCCTGTTTATATATTCTAGAGTATTTTTATCTGTTAAATGCTCTGTATTTAAAAAACTAACTTTACAGCCTTTAGGAAATACTGGAATATCATAGGGGATATCAAGGCTCACAGGGTCAATGTTAACAAAAATCCACACATCTTCACTTGAACGATATGAATACCTCCATGTTCCTGGAATAAACTTTAATACCTCTCCAGTAATATATGGCACAAAGAAAACTGACATATAATGTGTATTATCTAGAAGATTTATCTCATTGAACCGATGAAGATTCCACACTATTATAGGCCTACCCGGAAAATTATGTTCTAAATACTCCTTAACGTAACCATATCCTTTTTCTGGGCAAAGTATTGTTACATCTTTTAACTCTTCATATATATCTGACATATATATGAAAAGGTAGTTGGAGTTTAAGCTTTAATATCTCAGATAGCTTATTTGAATATATTACTAGGCGGTTTATCACTTCTCAGATTATGCAGATCCGTGTTATATGTAAAGGGGATGATACGTAATCCTGTATTTTTCAGATATTCCTGTATAGTATTTTCTGGATTTTTGGGCGCCTTACAATACATACTTTCTAACGAGTTAATAATATTACAATATACTTTCATCGATTCATAGCTGCCATATGCCACTCTATCATTACAACCACCATACCCCCTGTCACTCGGTATATATATTGCATTACTCTCTGGCATATTTAATACCAGTTTATCAGTCGAAATCATATCGGCCCTATAGTATAGTATGCAATCAAACTGCATGGAGTTATCTTTTTGATATTGTTCTATTAAGTTAAACGCCTTATTTTGATTATAAAACATCGAATACATAGCCGTTCGGTTTAACAAGCCATTATCACTGCTATAACATCTATCTAGCCATTCTGGATAGACAACTTTTTCTACATTGGACTGCTTCTCAGGTATCGCAAAGTCTGCCAGAAAAGATTTAATATCTTCAGGGCTGTTCGAATCCGCATTCAATGAACAAAAAATCACAGGATTGTATGTATCCTTTATTTCAAGAAGCTTTGGCATACAGTGCTGATATGCAGTTATACGACCAACAAAAAATATTGCCACCTTTAGCGGCTGCCCACCTTTCATTTTTTTAGAATTCCTACGCGACTTCTTCTTTGATCTTCTAGATTTATATGTTCTCTTCCTCCTCACCAATACCATCCTATATATTTGCAATCTATTATATCACGAGCTTAGTAATATAGAGGGATGGAGAGTATATTTTTGTATCTACACTCTCATACTGCCCCTCAATCTCCTTCAGAAACTTATCTACACCAATGCTCTCATCCCAAATATGATATGCATACTCATCAAATATTACAATACCCCCCTTCACGACACGCCCCCATAGCTCTTTTAATATCGTATATGTAGCATCTCCAGTATCAAGATCCATGTATAACATCTTTATTTTTGCCCCGGGGTTTTTTAAACAGAATTTCTTCGACTCTATTGTAGCATCTCCCTGTATCAACGTAAAGTTATCGGCACCATACGGGAGTAACCGACCGCTCACAGATTCAAACGATAGTTCTTTCTGATCAACCCGAGATAAGACACTTGCCATACTATCCCTATTTACACCACCTAGGCTATCAAGTAGTATATCCTTCTCAAAATAATCAAATCCTATCACTTTCATCAGACTATTCGGCTCATACATATGCTTTAACTTCAAAAATAATGCCATCCCCGCACCTTTAAATACTCCTACCTCCATTATATCCCCTGCAAGATCTTTGACCTTCATATATAACTCTATTCTCTTAACCATCTTGTTAAAAACCCTCTTATCTGATGAAAATAACAAGTTGTTATATGCATCATATACAGATTGTGACGTAACAGCGGTATTATTATAAATATCAGCCATATATGCTATATCAATATATTATTTTGATTAAAAGTTTCTCACACACGCGATATAGACCATGCCGTCGTTACAAGGGGGTATATACTATTTGCAAGAGATTGACCACCCAAGTGCGCAGAAGCACAGTGAATACCACCATATTGCCTTGATACGCCCGCTGAATCAGCAATATCTTGCCATATCGCCCATGAAAGAGTTTGATCCGTTGCAGGAACAACGCCCTGCTGTATTGTGCTACTTTTAGCCGGAATACGTATATTAGATAGTTTATTCGTGTATCCCCCAGAAAATATGGGTGATAATAAGTTCATGTCATTCATCGTTATATCGTTTGTAGGTATGCCTGCACCAAACCAGGCGGTCATCACTTTCGCAAAAGATTGTGAAAATGTGCTATGGCCACTCGGAAAATCAGCAAAAGGAGGCGTCACGAATGACGATTCTTGATATGGGACCCATATATTTCCATTAATTGTCGTCCCATCATACTTTTTCACATTCTGCCCCGCATATCTCCTACGGATCTCCTGTATAGGACGATCCTCCATATATTGTCGTTTAAGTGCCCACGCCATCCGACTTGATTCAAATATGTTTATAGATAATTCTAAACCAGAATAAATAATTCTATTTATACTCGGGTTCGTAAGTTCAACGTATTTCTTCCAGAACCATATCATCATAGCAGGAGGGGAAACAGTTGTGGGCCCCCCTGCCCAAAATTCTGCAGTAACCTTCTGTAGATCTGTCAATGTATTATTCATGGCCACTAAACTATCTATCTCTGTATCCCTTGCCTGCGTTGTTCCAAGGTAATATGCAGATGATGCACTCTTAATACTGGTTTCATCCGAACCTGTAAGGCATGTAGATAACACATCCCCCCACCCATATGTCAAAAAGTTTTTATCTACATTATTAATCTTAAGTGGAGTCCATTTTCTCGGCTCAGCATACGATGATATATCTTGACTCACAGATACATCTAATCTTGTCGAACCATTTGGTAATACAGCATTAGATGGAGGGGTAGCAGCAGCCACATTTCCATCATTCCCCCTATATGCATACCACGTAGCCCACTCAGAAGTCCAATGCGCATAGTTGCCACTTGCACTCACACGCTGCCACTCGCTTGTTTGCTCATCTTCTGTCATGCCATACGTTGTCCTCTCATTATTTAATAATACATCCGCGTAATATGATGGCACAAAGTTGGACATTATATTCGCTAAAACATGTGTCATCCATATAAATACATCTTTCTCACTACTCAATACATGCTTCATATCCCAATTCCAATTATCTTTTGTCCCTGTAATATTTTGTGCAGAAGTTACCCAAGAATATGCCGATGCTACAGTAAAAAACCACAAATAAACTACCCTCGCCGACTTCGTTGGGGGAAGGCTTATCGACGCATTATACAGCAGTAGAGATTGTAATGCAGAAAATACTTGCATTGCAATAGTATATTCATTCGTTGCTGTTATAGTCACTATAGGTGGGGGAAATAGTATTGGCGGCATAGTTTCTTTATTATTCACAATACTGGGCATCGCCCCTATAGCTTGATCTAAATAAAGTGCCCCATCTAATGTAGCACGTATTGTATTTCCATACGTCCTATAAAAATGCGCCATCGTTCTATTCTGCATATTTTGTATCATCTGCCTATAATCCATATGTGTAATCTATATTGACTCTATATTATTTTTACTATATAACCAGAGAAACATTCATACATACACCCCCCCAAGAAAAATTCTTTGTTCTCTATAGGATGAGTGTAGTCGATACGCTTTTAGAACCTTTGCGAATTTTAAGAAATAGGGCATACAATAAACAAGAACGCACCAGGAAATTCCTTTTTGGTAATAGGGGAAGATGGAATGAACGCGGCGAAAGAAGAATAATGAATACAACGATAAACCCACTTACTGGTAGGCCACGCGAGGAACGCACCATACTCGGAAAGGTTAAGAATAACATCGGGAAGTTCCTTTTTGGAACACGCGAACGGCGCACTCACATTGGCAGAATCAAAAATGACATTGAACGTAAGTTACGTAGAAGCGGCTTAACTCGTCGAAAACATCTTGTTAATGCAATCGGAAGAGATCTTCCATTCAACCAAAGAAGTCGCGACGATGGTATTACACGCGGAGAAATGACAGATCTACTCGATCGCGCACATACAATACGCGATCGAATATCTGGGCGACTTGATGAGAGAGAGCCTGCGGCGGCGCTCGGCGGGCCCGGCGGGCCAATAAAATACCAAACAAAGACGATTGAAGCAGCTGATTTATATATTGACCTAGCAGAAAATCATGGTGGTGTTACTACAGATGAATTGAAAACACAACTTAGAGATCGGGACATACCACAAGGATATTTAAATGGAATATTTCAAGGGACACAAAGGGACATTTTAGAATTGCAGCGTATCCAAGATTTAGCTCAAAGTCAAAGGCTACCCTTCCAAGCACATTTTACAGATATAGTAAGAGATACAAAAAATATGGAAAAACCCTTCGAAGTATGCTGGCTATGTGTAAATGCATCTATTAATCTGGCAAAAAGTGCAAATATAGTCACAATTGCTATCACAGGGACTGCCGCAGAAAAGGCCAGGGCATTAGAAGAAGTTGATGATATAATCGAGAAACACACCAATAAATTTAATACAGTAAGGGGTTATCTTAATAATCCAACAATAGCCCAGAGTCTTACTATTCGAAATGCAATTACTGAGCGTATGCGTGATATTGGACTTAAACTGTTGGGCATTCGTAATGCTCTAACAACTGCTATGCCTCCTGGTCCGAGAGCCGCCCGTCGAGTTGGGGCTCCCAGAGCTATTCAATGGATATAATAGGAGCTTACAGGAGACCTAAACGCTCCGCTAAGAAATCTATAAATAGATGACAGCGGATTCTGTAGGATTCTATGTTCTCTCGGTGCCTGGATCAAAAAGATGTAATCGGATGAAAGCAAGGTTTGCATCCGAATCCATCACCCCCACCTTCGTCCCTGTTCTCGCAGAAACAGATGATCGCCTCCAAGGTATCACCGGCCCCTCCGCTGCATCCTGCGCCTTCGGACACCTCGATATGATGCGTGCCTTCTTAGAATCAGATAATGAATATGGAATCTTCTGTGAAGATGATATCCACATACGCCGAGGTATCAAGGATTTCCTCCCAGAACTTCTTATGAAATTCAAACGACACGGCCTCGAAATTCTTCTCCTCGGCTATCTCTTCCCAAAACAGATAAGAACACTCGAGTTCTATTACGACACCTCCTTCAACGGACAATACAACACACCCATAGATGAGAATATTGTAATGTTCAGACATATTGATAGAATCTGGGGATCACAGATGTATATGTTAGACAGAAAAAAGGCCAGCTACTTCCTAGAAAAATATACATATGACTACTATCTCAAAAGTAAGAGTGACACCTCACTCAAACCATTCAGTGCAGATTATCTCTTTACAAAAGATGGTGTCCGTGCAGCAATCTACCCCATGATGGGCGTAGAAGAATCTTATACGATATCGGATAAAACACAAAATATCTACCACGCAGAATCACACACTGAACATTATTCTCCAGAAAGATATGTCTAGATTTCTTCTATTATATTATAATGGACACGTTCACTAGCTTATTCTGGTTATTTACATTTATCTTTTTCACTTTATCAGCATATTTACTATGCTGTACAAAGAAAAGCCCCCTTTTTTATGCACAGATTGCCTCCGGATGCGGTATTTTTGCAACAAGTAAGATCGGGCGTAAGTTTTTAGGGTTAGAGTAGTCTATAACGGCTTGTGTGGCGGATCTACAACCCTATCTAACGGTATATTCTGACTCACCTTGTCAAGGGGATATAATACAATCTTATCTAGGCCGCGTATCTTTAATAAGCGCCCCAGATTTGACCTGTTATCCGCCCAACCCTTCTCCCCCCTATTAAACACCTCAATAGATGTAAGCAACTCCTCCGTATGCTTCTTCCGCTGCTCAGCATCATTATTAACTATGGCGTATGCATCTGCCCCCCTACTCACAGGCTCTGTCATCGTAAAAATCTTGCACGACGGCAATAACTTCTTCACCTCCTCCACAACCGAATAATCATCTGTCATAACGAATACATTACCTCTACGTATGCCAGTATCCTTTATCAAAGAATCTAGATCTATAGCATCCATCTCTTTGATGTCTCCACGGACCTTATCACCTCGTCGTACATAAATAGATACGTATGGCCCCCCAATCCCATCTATAAATGCCTCTACACGCCCCATCAAATCATCATTCAAGATAAATATCTCCTTTATAGCTTCGTTGAACTTTCTGAGACTATATTTGGGAACTCCCTCTACAGATGCATGCTTATAGCTCTCCTCCTCTCCATAATTCATCGAAGAGTCATAATCTTCTAATGTCTTAAAATAGTCGTGCCACCCCTTGCTATGCGTATAGTTCCACCCATCATCCTTTACAACAAACTTATATCCATTCTCTTTTGCATAAATATAAGACTGCAATAAAAATCCTATAACAGATCCAAATCCAGCACTACTCGTCAAGCTAAAAATAACCGTCTTTCTTGCACCACCACGCTGACGGCTACGGCTACACGCCACCGATCTTCGCTTTTTTTTTCGGGATATTCTCTTTTTATATACGAGCCTTCTAGCCATCTATTTATACCGAATTAAAGTTAAATGTATAACACCTAACTTTCATACGCTTAAATCTCACCATCAAACTCCGCTTGCACCCGATGCCCTTTCAAATTCCTCCACTAAATCTTTCAACTTCGTGTCCTCTTCTTCATGGAAATCATATCTTTTAAAATATTCCCATGTTCTCACATTTTCATGAAGAGCAGAGTCAGCAGCACCACGCGTCATCTTAACCTCCTCAAAATATTGCTTAGACTGAATCGCATAATGATTTAATTGAATGGTCTCAGGGCATTCTTCTACCCTCCCCGTAACATATGATTGATGTAAGTTAGCCCCTTTATCTTTAATATCGGCTATCCACGATATAGATTTGATATTAGGAACTTCCGATTTATCCTTCTTTCTCCATATAAATGATTTACGAACACTCGCCGGCTGCCTATCCAAACCACTTGAACCAAACATTGTCCATTTGCAATATATCCTAGATGGACGCGTGGGAGTACCAAATATCTCTTCCACGTATTGCCGCAAAATCTTCCCATCCTTGCAAAACATAAACTCATCAAGATCCAAAATCGCTAATACATCTACTTTACGTTCCTTGAACCACGGCATGCCAATATTGTTATAATGTTCATTCTGCGCATGCTTTGCCGGAGCAGGTAAAACAGTTACTTTGCCTCCATCAAGATAATCTTGTATTTTACTCTTCCAATCATCAGTAGAGTTATTATCTAATAACAATATTGTATCAACGCCTTGCCATAAATAATGCTCTACCCATTCTCGGATTCCCATCGACTCATTCTTAAATATAGCCATCAAACCAAACTTTAATGCAGCACCCCCCCTTTGTCTTTTATTTCTACATTTACGAGACCCCCTTTTTCGCAACCGCTTCACTTTCCGAGAATTTCTCTTTACCCGCATTCCTATTACAATGCTAGATTTTGCGTCGTAAATCCATATATCCCTTGAGACCACCCACTGCAACCTTTATAGAATCCTGCGGGAACATACATTCTTCAGGGACAGGATGAAACATCCCAGGATACGAACGCTCCAGAAAGTGTGAAGCCTCGTGAAACTTATGCGTAGAAACTTGCTTCAGAAGATTCTCATAGAAAGATTTCGGACGCCGATGAATATGATCACGTGCCACAGCCATAATACCAAAAAATGTTGCATTCTTCGGATCTGCGTTTGGTATATTCGCCCTATACCACTCTCCAAATGGACGAATATCCGCCGACTTCTGCATAAAGTTCCCCGCATTCGGATTATTGTTCGCAGCCTGCGGAGGATACTCATCCATCTTAAAGTTATACATGGCCTCCGCAATAGGCACGTCAAACTTATAGACATTTAAGACCGTATTCTTCGTATCAAATGCTTTATCCACCGTAAAACGAAATATACCAGCCTTGTCACAGTGCTTATAACTTATATCCGCAGAACCAGGCGCAAATAATGTTATGTCACCTAAGTCGTCATATTTATCGACAATGTGATGGACAATCGTATGATCACATACACCCACGTTCGGGATATTCTCGACCGCACATTTCGTTTCTGGATTCGTAAAAACCAATGGCTCCACTATAGAGTTACCCTTGTTATAAATGAATGCACGACTAAACGGACGGTCTAAATAATCCTTCATCCAATCTAATCCCTCCTTATAACGAGCTATAACTAAATCAACTTTCTTACCCTTGGAGCCACCCCGCTGCTTCCGCCGCGTACCACCACCGCGCAACTTCTTTCTTCTTTGCCTACTATTCATCCTTCGGCGACCACGCCCGAACATCTCTATTTTACAGCCCTATATCTTATTCAATAGGCTTATCCATATAGTCTTTCGGATACATGGGCGTAGAATATAAAAATGTCTTATTCGGAATCATATCTTTATCAAGCTTGCTCGCATTCGGTTTTCCTTTGAATAAAAATGCCTCCGTATCATGATAAAAATCACCAATCTTATGCTCCGCTGCTAACTTATGAAAATATGCACCAGTAGACCACCAAAAGTTACCACTAAAATGGGGGCCAATCAATATATCTTTATATGCAACACCGACAACATCGTGATTTACCAACTTGTCTAAGCACTTTTGATAGTTCTTGATTAGGTAATATTCCATAAAGTTACGCCAGTAAAACACATTTGCTGACTCCTCCTTATTCTCAGGAGAACGCGTCACACCCTTGGAATGCATATACAAAAACTTGTCATTCGCATGTACCATATCTTTAATCTTATTCAGCGTAAAACGCTCAAATGTAGTATCATCTACACCTTCTTTTATCTCAAGTTTCGTCGCCGGGAGAGATTCTAAGAATGCCTTTACAGGCCCAATATGCTCTTTTTTACCCGTAACAAAGCAATATAGCTTATCTATCTTTTCAAAGAGGCCGCTGAAAATAATCTTCATAACCTGGTCGCGCACGACATCTAAGGTGTTTTCGTTACAGAATATATGGTAAAAAATAAATATACGCCCCGCAGAACCACCACGCGTCGTTCTGCCGCGCATAGAACTCTTACGGGCAGAACCACCACGCATCTTACGACGAAGCTTTGATCGTAGATGCTTGCGCGTTTTCATATCACCCTATTTATGATTGACAGTATTTTATGGGCTCATCTGACCCGGCCGAACACATCGCAGCTAAATACCCAAGAACTTAATAGGGTGCGGAAACAAATACTAGTCGGCATAATGGCCCTCTTTTTCATAACATTAATATGGTGCATGTATTCGTGCAACACAAAAGAGGGATTTGATTGCCCCCCTGCCAAACTTCCTTGCCACCCTTTTCTGAAATACCGCGAAGCTAAAGTTCTTATGCCCCCTCTATAGGATGCGTAAAACAATACTGCAAGGTTTAATCATCATCTCTTTCTTAATGCTGTGCGTTTACCTGTATAGCAAAAAAGAAGGATTTGATCACACTTATCCTGGGACAATGACAAGCTTGTCTCCTGGAACTATGACATCAATCCAAACTACTCGCAACTACGCCGATTACGGTCCATATCCAACTATTGCACGTAAAGAAGTGACTCCCGGCGACCATTCAGTCGCCTTTCGCGTCGGTAGTGACCATCCGTGGGAGCAACGCGGCATCGTTCTCATCGCATCGTGAAGAAACATTCATGTGATTGTTCTTCACATGATCGTTCAGATTTGAGAGTTGCGCAAATGCCCTGTCACAATGAGAACAATTGTAGGGCTTCTCGAGAGTATGCGCAGTCCGCACATGCACCTCCAACCGATTCTTCTGCGGAAACTTCTCGTGACAATGCGGACACTCATATTTCGGATTGTGCGTGTTCTTGTGATAGACAATCAAACTCTTCTTCTCCACAGCAATCTTCTTGCTGCAGCCATCCATCCCACAGCACCACATATTGCTTACAATCGTGTGAGGAAACATGTGTTGCTTACCACCAACCATAGCCAGGGGGTGCTTCAATTTTTTCGCGACAGCCCCAGCTCAAATAGAAACTTCGCCTACCAATAGATGAACAACAGGAAAACTAGAAAAATAAAGAGAAAAATAAAGAGAAAAATAAAAGGAAGTGTAGGGGGCGCATTAGCTGAACCTAAGGTCCTCATAGTTATATCATCAAAATCGCCAAATAGTATTTTACATGAATGCTTGGATAACCTCTTCAAGGTACAAATAAAGGATAAGCCTAACTATAAGGTATGCGTCGTAGATAGTGATAGTGAGAGTATGGATGTATATGATAAAATAAAGGGGGATTTTCCATCTGTAGAGTTACACTTTATAAAGAATAAAAATTATGAATATGGCGCATGGAAATTTGCTAGCGAAAAGTATCCAGATTACGATATCTACTTCTGCATACAAGATTCTCTTATAATAAATAAAGAAGTTCCACTTTCTATAGTGGATGATACAAACGCCTATATATTTTTCCATGAGTCTGGTTATTCATGGGATCCAGCCGCAAAAAATATCGGAAAAAGAAACTTAAATCGCGCACAGATAAAATACAATAATATAATTAACTCATCATTTATGTTGGCGCAACATAGTTCATTTATAGTGAATAACTTAGTTATGAAGGATATATTTAAGACATTGGTTTCACCTCCAACAAATAAAGGGGGGTCATGTTCATATGAAAGAGTATTTGGTATATTTTTTATCAAGAAAAACATAAAAACATACGATTTGCATGCATATTTTACAAAACATAATAAGGGAAGAACATAGCCCGGCAGAGATTGATTTTTATCGCATATATAATAGTATAACGGAGGATGCTTCCAAGATTAGCTGTGCCAGTAGTGCGTGCTGCTTTAGCAACAACACGCGCCGCCGGCAAAGGAGCTTTAAAGGGGGTTCAAAACGCTGCAAGAAGCACAGCGAGAAATGAAGCATCGCGCTTTTTACGTAGTAAGTTGCATGGAGCACCCCCCATGCTCGGACCCGTATTATCTGGACAAAGCGCGCGCGCCCCCTCCATGTTTTCCGCAATCGGCCTCATGCCCCCCTTCTTCAGAATGCCTGAACAACAGTTCCCCGCCGTATGCGCTTGCGACTATAATGTGCGCGCACCACGCATGCCAAATGGAAGAAAACTGTTTAAATGCCACTCGTGTGCTACAAAGGGTAAGGGCGCAAGAAACTATCGCGTTGAACTTGAAGGCCGGTCCTTCGTTGAAAGAGGGCGTGCGAGCGCTGGCGTTTCTAGACGCGTGAGCGCTGCTTCTAGACGCGCAAGCGCTGGAGTTTCTAGACGCGCAAGCGCGGCGGCTTCTAAACGTTCCGTATCCCGTAGCAGAAGCAAATCATCTGGCTCCAGATCTCATAGCTCCTCTGCAAATAGTTCCAGCTAAATGGCTGCATAAAATTGAATTCCGCTTTCCCGCCATCGTATAGCACACCATCCACTATGAGCTCCTTGAAACTCTGCGCCCTGCCCGTTCGCACCGTCATGTTTAAAGCCATTTGCGCCTACTGCGAGAAATGCGAGGAGTACTACGCGCACTGCGACGTTCAACTTGCTGTTCTTGCATGCGGCGACCCCGAGCACCAGGCGTGGGCAGACCGCGACGCGCGGGCCTGGCTTGGTAGACACAGCTTAGTGCGCGCCAAGGACTACAGGGAAGACCCGCTGTTCAAAGACACGGACCTTCTGTCCCGTAACGTCGTGGTGAAGCGCAGCAGCGGTGTGATTGACCGTGGGGGCTGGACAATCCGAAAGCCCTACTTTCACGACGCGGCGCTGATCACTTTCTACACGACCGAAGAGGTATGGGTTGTGCCAGTTGGCAACGCGAGCGAAGAGGTTGTAAAGGCCATCCCCGTGAGCGAGCTCAAGCTGTCCCTTCCCGAAGACAAGCACGGGCTCGTGGACGCGTTTGAGTTACGGTTGAAAGCGGGCTTCTACCGTGCTGCAATGCTGGCCTATGAGGAGGCGCTAGAGGCACAGAAGGAGATGGAAGAGCCGACCGAAGAGGCAGCCGCCCCGAGCGTGGAAGACAATATCGTATCCGCGTTCCACCCCGAACACGGATACGGTCGCGTGTTCGTGCCTCCTGAGCGGCCCACTGAGTCCGAGCCCACCACAGTCTAAGAACGCCATAAAGACCACCTTATATTTTTACATGGTTCATAGGGCCCACGTAAAAATATTTTCTTGCCTGCTCATGCTATTTACTCTGCAGCGGGGGTCGCGTCAACCGCCGCGCACGAGTCGCCCTCGCAGCAGTCACCCCCGTTCAGGCCACAGGCCTCGGGCTCCACCGCATTACGCTCCTTGCGGTTCTGACGCTGCCGCTGGTTCTTCGTCGGGCGACGAGGCGGCGTCATCTCCAGCACTGCAGCAGGCGTCTCCTCCTCCACAGGGGGCTCCTCCTCCAAAGGCACAGGAGAAGCATCGCGCTGTGGGCCACCACCGCCGCGGCCACCACGGCCCCTGTAACCGCCACGGCCACGGCCACGGCCACCACCGCCCGCCCCGATGGGGATGATGCGCGGCGCGAGAGGTGCCTCCCCAGGCTGATTCGCCGTGTAGGCGATCCCGTTCCGCGCACACCACGCCGCCCAGCACAACCGCAGACGCTGCCGCTCGTAATAGCCCGCGCGACCCGTCAGACGAACCACCGCAGGATCCACGCGCACCACCGCAACCCCCTCCATCCCGTGCTCCTCCGTAGGCCCCATCTTCGGCTCCTCCTCACCCTCATACCACACCCGCGCCTGGAACACACGCCGCCCGTTGCCCTCCTCGCCCGGATGCACAAAGCGGCAGCAGGCGGGCACAAGCTCGCCACTCACGCGGTCGCGCTTCTTGTAGTCACAGCCCGCGCCATGCGAGCACGGCTGCGGCGACTTCAGCTCCGGCGCGTCATACTTCTCAGATTGAAACCAGCGAATCGAGTTCCGAAGGGCGGCCATTCCTGTTTTGTGCTAAAAAAACAAGGCACATACCCTTTCAATTTTGTGGCGATGGGGGGTTTTAATAACCCAACCACTTCGCCGTCTTCACACGGCGCTCATACACCGCCTCCAGCCACGCATCTACGCGCTCATTGAATTCACGCACCGAGTTGTCAGGAATCCTGTAGCCCGATGCATCCAAGAAGCAGTAGCGAGAGTGGTTTTTATTCCCATCCAACGTGTCATATTCAAACGACATCCACAAGACCGCCACGGCATTGTGTGGGATCTGCGCAAAAGGGTAGATGCTGTTGAACTGCGAGGCTATGTAAATCTCATAGGCACCCTTGTAAACCTCTCGCTTGAAGATGGACTTCAACCCGCCAAAGTGGTCGACAAGCAAGTGCGCGTATTTTTCGTAAGTCACGTGGTCGTAGCGAGAAGTCATTTGCGGATGAGTTAATAAAAATAGTGCGGGTGGCCTGGTTCAATTTTTTAATGGCTACAGCACATACACGCGTAGAAGGGCTCGCCGTGAGGACACTTGCTGTCGTATTTGACCCCCTGGACTGTCTCAAAGAGGTTTTTGAGGAAGCCAGATTCGGTCTCGCCCCCAGGCATCGTCTTGGCCTCTACAATGGCGTTGTCGGCGTTCGCAGAGGCGACAAGGAGGGGCTTGGGTGCGTCGCGCCTTTCACGCTCCATACGACGCTGCCGCGCGTAGTGCTCTTCCTCCATGTAGTAGCCCTGGCGAATGTTGTGGGTGTCAGGCAACCGCCACTCACCACGCTCAAAGACCCGTTGAGAATGCTGGGCCATGTAGCAGTCAATACACTCCCCACGCCACGCGCGGGCTTTCTTGCACTTGTAGCAGAGTGGGACTTCGTTGTCACCCTTCATGCGCCGAAGGACCTTATCCGCCTCAGCACGCAGCTCGCACATGTAGGCATCCTGCGTTCCATCCGCAACACGCTTTTCGTGGCACTTGCCGCAGGGGCAGTTAGTAGGGTGAGCAGACTCCATTCTCGGAGG
>Ga0315906_10006201_pt1 | contig 14841 bp, 9 predicted proteins | sample LakEriMetagenome_4_FD_203526 | JGI IMG/M metagenome (GOLD analysis project Ga0315906, IMG submission 203526) | Freshwater fungal communities from buoy surface, Lake Erie, Ohio, United States - Buoy 2 MA122 | ecosystem: Environmental > Aquatic > Freshwater > Lake > Lake biofilm | place: USA: Lake...
TATTGAATTCCCAGCGATGCCGATGACGCTCGCTGATCTCGGTTTTACCATATATCCTGAAGGCAAGGGAATCCTTTGCAATCTCGCAGGGATAAGCCCCGAGCCGCATGGTACCGCCTTTGCTGGTCACTTTTTTTTGCTCTTCCATCAGTGCAATTACCGGATGGTCTGTGGAAGGTTGCATTTCAGTGGAATGTGCATCGGGCCAATGCAGCACGTTGCGCGCATATTCTATGACCGACATCTGCATGCCCAGGCAAATCCCGAAAAAAGGTAATTGATGTTCACGGGCGTATTTGACGGCAGTGATCTTTCCTTCAACACCACGGGAGCCGAAACCAGGGGCCACCAGCAATCCGTCGAGTCCGCAAAGCTTATCTGCGACATTGTCATCCGTCAGGTGTTCGCTATGCAGATTCACCACCTGCACCTTGCATTCATTTACCGCCCCGGCATGTATGAAGGCTTCAAGAATGGACTTGTAAGCATCCTGCAGTTCAATATATTTGCCAATAAGACCGATTTGCACTTTTCCTTTGGGGTGGGTAAGCTTGTCAAGAAATTCACGCCAGCGGGAAAGATCGGGAACTTCTGCCGCTTGCATATGAAGCTTCTTCATCACTGTCACATCAAGTCCCTGCTGTTGCATCTTGATGGGCACTTCGTAAATGGTATTGGCATCAATGGCCTCAATCACAGAATCAGGCTTCACATTGCAAAACAATGCGATTTTTCTTTTGATATCCTCCGTCAGAGGATGCTCCGTCCTGCAAACGATAATGTTCGGATGAACTCCTTCCTGGCTGAGCAATCGCACACTATGTTGGGTAGGCTTTGTTTTCAGCTCTTTTGCCGCCTTCAAATAAGGAATCAGTGTCAGATGTATGACCACCACATCCTCCTCAGGAAGCTCCCACTGGATTTGCCTTACGGCCTCAATGAAAGGAAGGCTTTCGATATCTCCTACCGTACCTCCAATTTCAGTGATCACGATATCGAATTCCCCTGTCTGACCAAGTAACAACATTCGTCTCTTGATCTCATCCGTGATATGGGGCACCACCTGCACAGTCTTTCCAAGATAATCACCCTGCCTTTCCTTATTGATGACTGTCTGATAAATCCTCCCCGTGGTCACGTTGTTCGCCTGCGAAGTCGGCGTATTCAGAAATCGTTCATAATGGCCAAGGTCGAGATCCGTTTCCGCCCCGTCATCAGTGACATAGCATTCCCCATGCTCATAAGGATTCAGCGTTCCGGGATCGACATTGATATAGGGGTCAAACTTCTGGATAGTCACCCTCAATCCCCGTCCTTGCAATAACTTGGCAAGGGAGGCGGCGATGATACCTTTTCCAAGAGAAGAGGTAACACCACCGGTAACAAAAATATATTTAGCCATAAGAGCGATTTTTCAGCGAAAGACCTGCGAGAAGCGCTTAACAGGCTTCCCGGAAAAAATAATCCTCTCCGGAGAGGTGACTTTTTCTACATTATGACCGTAGGGAAATTAATAGGAAATATCCTGAGGGTCGTGTAAAGATAAGTGGAATTTTGCGACTGGAAAAAACGGATTTACCGGACCACTCAGATCGCATCCAGAGCCTGCAAGGAAGTCTCGCCAGACAATAAGAACGGGATGGCAGTCTCGTACAGATTTCTCCAATAAGAAATATCTCCCCAGGCCTGCCCGTCGACGGAAATATTTTTTTCGGTAACCTTTCCCAGTCTTGAGAAAGCGGTCAGGCGCTCATTCATGAATTGAATGAAATCCTCTTCCTTATCGGAAGGAACCGCTATGAGAATCCTGCTTTGGCCTTCCCCGAACAAAAAGGCGTCTTTTCTGACATGATCCGCCGTTAAAAGCTCAAATCCAAGACCATGAACAAAGCCGGATTCAAGCATGGCGACAAACAAACCGCCTTCACTCAAATCATGTGCGGCATTAATCAGTCTGCTCCTGATCAGTTCGGTAACCGTTTGCTGCACCAGCAATTCCTCCTCCAATTCAAAGTAAGGAGCCGGACTATATTCCACACCATGGATCTTATGGAGGTATTCTGAAGATGAGATATCGTTACGACAAACGCCGATAAGAAAAATTCCGTCACCGGGTTGCACAAAGCCCATTGTCATTTTATCGTCTATGCTTTCCAGTAAGCCTACCATACCGATGGTAGGGGTAGGATAAACGGGTCCTTCCGGAGACTGGTTATAGAAGCTGACATTTCCGCCTGTAACCGGTGTGTTGAATCTGCGGCAAGCCTCTCCCATTCCCTTGATGGCATTGACGAATTGATAATATACTTCAGGATCGTAAGGATTGCCGAAATTCAGACAATTGGTGACACCCAACGGAGATCCTCCGCTGCAAACAATATTTCTTGCCGCCTCAGCGACAGCTATCATCGCACCGCGATAAGGATCCGCGAAAACATAGCGACTGTTACAGTCAGTAGTAAGAGCAAGGCATTTCCCGGTAGGCTTGGCGAGAACGATAGCGGCATCACTTGGTGCATTGGTGGACACATTGCCTGAACCCACCATGCTGTCATACTGCTGAAAAATCCATCTTTTGGAAGCTATGTTAGGTAGTGATATGATGGCTTCAGCCACTTTTTTCAAATCGTCGGGCATGGCGATCGCCTTGATATCAAAGGCTTTTATTTTCTCAAAATAGACCGGCTCTTTGAATTCCCTGTCATTTTGCGGCGCACCTCCGCCCAGCACGAGTTCCACGGCAGGAAGGATCGCCTCCAACTTATCTTCCATGAAAAACTGAAGCAACCCGTCATCTGTCACCACTCCTATTTCACTGCAAGGAAGATCCCATTTTTCAAATACCTCCAGCACCTCCTTTTCCCTGCCCTTTTTCGCGACCAACAGCATCCTTTCCTGACTTTCACTCAATAACAGTTCCCAGGCTTTCATATTAGCCTGCCTCGTTGGTACCTTATCCAAACGGATATGCATACCCGAATTCCCTTTGGCGCTCATTTCAGAAGTGGAACAGATGATTCCCGCGGCGCCCATATCCTGCATACCCACTACGGCACCTGTCTTGATGACTTCAAGACATGCCTCTAACAGTTTTTTCTCCTGAAAAGGATCGCCCACCTGCACCGCCGGAAGTTCTTCCACGCTTTCGCTTGTGATTTCCGCACTGGCGAAAGAAGCTCCTCCGATACCGTCTTTACCGGTAGCGCTTCCCACGAAGAAAACAGGATTGCCTGCGCCTTCCGCAGTAGCGGAAACCGTCTCTCCCTGCTTCACGATCCCCACGCTCATAGCATTGACAAGCGGATTGGTATGGTAACAATCTTCGAAATAGACCTCTCCTCCCACCGTAGGCACTCCGAAACAATTTCCATAATGCCCTATGCCATGAACCACGCCGGAAAGCAGATGACGCGTTTTGGCTTCCCTGAGATTTCCGAAGCGAAGAGAATTAAGTGATGCGATAGGCCTGGCGCCCATGGTAAAAATATCCCGGTTGATACCTCCTACGCCGGTGGCAGCACCCTGAAAGGGTTCAAGTGCCGACGGATGATTATGGGACTCAATCTTGAAGACTACACCATAGCCATCTCCAATATCCATCAGACCTGCATTTTCTTCCCCTGCTTTTACCAGCATCCGCGCACCCTCTCTGGGAAGGGTTTTGAGCCATTTGATAGAGTTCTTGTAACTGCAATGCTCGCTCCACATGCCACTGAAGGCGCAGAGTTCATTGAAGTTGGGTATTCTGCCCAATTTTTGAACAATCAAATCGTATTCAGCTGCGGTAATGCGCAGTTGCTCGGCAGTTTTTTGAGTGACCTCCATGAGGGAATAATTAAGATGTTTCGGGAACGCCGCAAATTTACCATTATGCGCTTTAATAACTAACTTAACGGCACAAACTGTGCATAACTTGCAGCTGATTTCATTTTGCGTATTTCTTTTTCTGGCATGGCTGGGAATAGTCCGGTTAAAATTCTTCCGTGAATCGGGCATGAGCGTCAGGCTTCTGCAGATATTGCTCTTGCTGAAACTGCTGACAGGTTTTTTCCTGGGCTGGCTCACATTGGAATACCTGACCATCGGAAATGACTACAAATCCCTGCATGATTATGGTTTAGCGGAAAGTCAGATCCTGATTAATCATCCTTCCGAATATATCCATGAGCTGTTCAGAAGTTCCTACCTTGCAGGACGAGGCGGTTGGTTTGATTCCACAGCCTCCTACTGGAATGACCTTGAGAACAATCTTATCATAAAATTCCTTGCGATTCTCAATCTTTTCACACAAGGAAACTATTACAGCAACAGTATTTTCTTCAACTTTTTCTCTTTTGCCGGTCATGTGGCTTTATACAGACTATTTGTAAGCCTTTATGGAAAAACGAATGAAAAAGCGATCTTGTTTGCAAGCTTTTTTATTCCGGCCACCTTGTTTTTCAGTTCAGGCATCCATAAGGATCTGATCATTTTTACTTGCCTATCCCTGTTTTTTTATCTGCTCTATTCCATGAGTCAGCAGAAAACAAGCCGAAAAAGATGGCTTTTTTTAATACTGACGCTGACCTTGATGGCATTGATCAGAAATTATGTTCTGATAGCGCTGCTTCCTGCCGTATCGGGTTACCTGCTTGCTCAACGGCTGAAGGTTTCAGGGACAGTAGTATTTACGGTTACCTTTTGTTTTTTTCTGCTACTGATTGTCAGTCTGAACAGAATAGCTCCTGAAAAATCTCCACTATCAATCCTTGCCAAAAAGAGAATGGATTTTTTGCATGCGGGCAAGGCAAACACGGAGCTTCCGGCTTTTATCTTGAAACCGGAAACAGGCTCCCTGATCAAACATCTCCCGAATGCTTTTCATCATGCTTTTTTGAGGCCTTTTCCAGGAGAAGGGCGACACCCTTTGCATAAGATTGCAGGAATTGAACTTACCATCCTTTGGCTTATTATTACTCTCGGAATTTGGAAGCTCAAAGGAAACCCACTGCTGCCCTTCGAATGGATGATGATCAGCTTTGGTTGCATCGCTCTATTATTTATAGGTTATGTGGTACCTAATTATGGAAGCATCATCCGATACCGATGCCTGTATTTACCTGTTCTGATTATTCCATTTTTGATGAGAGCTGTGCGAAGAAGAATATATTAAAATATAAAATATATTTATTTTTTTCCTTGTCTTTATTCACTTTTATTCCCCATAGTGCCTAAAAATCGAAATATTTCGGAATAATTGCCCATTTTTGCAGCAAAATTTACCGAAATGGTTAATCTCAGGTCGACATCTATCGAAAATATCATCAATAAAAGTGAATCATTGAATACCCAGGCCAAAAGCACCAGGGTAACAGGAATTTTCAATGAAAACGTTTTCACTCTTGAAAAAGCGAGGCATTATTTGAGCGACGAGGCATATAAGGGCTTGCTCGCCTCCACCAGAAGCGGCAAAAAAATTGATCGCTCCATGGGAAATCAAATTGCCAATGGCATGAGGGCTTGGGCAGAGAGCAAGGGAGTCACCCATTTCACTCATTGGTTTCAACCTCTGACAGGACTTTCCGCGGAAAAGCATGATTCTTTCTTTACCTTGAAAGGCGATGGTACTCCGATTGAGGAATTTGACGGAGCTGCATTGATTCAGCAGGAACCGGACGCTTCTTCTTTCCCCAGCGGAGGACTCAGGGCGACTTTTGAGGCGAGGGGCTATACGGCCTGGGACCCCCATTCTCCTGCATTTATCATGGAAATCGGAGATGGTAAAACACTTTGCGTGCCTACCATTTTTGTTTCCTACACCGGAGAGTCGCTCGACAGCAAGACGCCTTTGCTGAAAGCCCTTATGGCCCTGGATAAAGCCGCCGTGGATGTTTGTCAATATTTCGATAAGAATATCAGCAGAGTGAATGCCACGCTGGGCTGGGAGCAGGAATACTTTATCATTGATGCCGGCATTGGTCAGGCCAGACCGGATTTAATGCTGACGGGACGCACCGTTTTCGGACACACCTCGGCCAAAGGTCAACAGTTGGAGGATCATTATTTCGGAGCCATTCCGGAGCGCATCTACGCTTTCATGCTGGACTTCGAACGTGAATCTTACAAGCTCGGCATTCCACTGAGGACAAGGCACAATGAAGTAGCCCCGGCTCAATTCGAATGCGCCCCTATATTCGAAGAAGCCAATCTGGCGGTTGATCACAATACCTTGCTGATGGATGTGATGACCAGGGTGGCCAAGCGTCACAATCTGATGCTTCTATTGCATGAAAAACCCTTTTCCGGAATCAACGGAAGTGGTAAGCACAACAATTGGAGCATGAGCACCGACACCGGAGTGAATTTACTGGCACCCGGCAAGACACCCAAGACCAATTTGATGTTTCTCACCTTCTTTGTGAATACGATCAAGGCGGTATTTGATCATGCGGATTTGCTGAGAGCATCCATAGCCAGTGCCGGTAACGACCATCGATTGGGCGCTAACGAAGCACCGCCGGCAATCATGTCCATATTCATCGGAGATTACCTGGCAAAAGTGCTTGAAGAAGTGGAAAAAAGGGTTGGAGGAAATTTTGACGAACAGGATGAAGCCATCCTCAAACTGGATATTCACAGAAGCATTCCCGAATTGATGCTGGACAATACCGACAGAAACCGTACCTCTCCCTTTGCATTTACCGGCAATAAATTCGAATTCCGTGCAGTTGGCTCATCAGCCAACTGCGCCGGCGCCATGACCGTATTGAATACAGCCATGGCCTCCACTTTGAAAAAATTCAAAATGGAAGTGGACAGTTTGATCGAAAAAGGCGAAAAAAAGGAAGTCGCAATCATGCAGGTGATTCAGCATTACATTGTGGCCTCTAAAAAAATTCTTTTTGAAGGAGACGGATACAGCGATGATTGGGAAGAGGAAGCCGCTAAAAGAGGGCTACCCAACGTCAAAACTACCCCGCTCGCATTGGACGCTTTCATGACTCCCAAGGCGATGAGACTATTCGAAGAAAACGGAATTTTCAGCATGGTCGAGCTTAAAGCAAGACATGAAATCATGCTGGAGGAATATATCAAGAAGGTACAGATAGAGTCCAGGGTGATCGGCGACCTGGCGACCACCTATATCATTCCCTCCGCCATCCGATATCAGAGAGAACTTTCAGAAAACCTGAAAAGCTTGAGAGAATCAGGCATTGATGAACATTACCTGAATTATCAGCGAGAGACGCTGGTCAGCCTCAGCAGTCATGTGCAAATCATACATGAACATGTGAAGCAGATGATTGAAGCGAGAAAGATCGCCAACAGATTGGAGGATTCCCGCGAGAAGGCACTGGCTTATTGCGAAGATGTAAAAGACGCTCATTTTGACAAGATCCGTTATCATGTCGACAAGCTGGAATTGCAAATTGATGACCGCTACTGGACCTTGCCAAAATACAGAGAGATTCTTTTCATGAAATAACCCGATGATTTTATGAACTCATCCTGCAGCGATTTTCTAAATTTGCAGGCTATGAGAAAAAGTATCTTCCATTTAATCGTTCTCTCATTTGCCATTTTACCGGCCCTTGCCCAGACGGCTAACAGGAAAGCCGGGCCTTCGCAGTATGCGCAAATGCTGGGCCCCTTGCCGGACAAGAACCTGGCGGAAATTGCCGACACTTTGACAACTCCGTTCAGCGACAAAAGAGAAAAAGCTCTTGCCATTTATTCATGGATCGCCAGAAATATTTCCATCGACCCCAAGGCCACTCGTGGAAATGACAAGTCCAAATCTGAGCCGGTTCTTACCATTCGATTCAGAAAATCCACCCCTCACGGCTTTGCCCTACTCTATCAGGAAATGGCGAGCCTCTCAGGACTTAGATGCCTTACCATTGAAGGATATACCAGAAGCGGAACAGAAAGCATGGAAGAGAAACCGGAAGAACCCAATCATAGCTGGAATGTGGTCCAATTAGGGCAGAGTCCTGCCGACTGGTTTTATGTGGATGCAGCGAAGGGCAGTGGATATCTTGACCATAAACAACTGAAATTTCAACCCCGATATTCCGAAGGCTATTTTTTCACATCGAAGCAACTGTTCGACAGGGACCATTTTCCTGAAAATAAAGCATGGCAACTAGGCCCCAATCCGCCATCCGGGATGAATCAGTTCATGAATATTCCTGTTTTGCACTCCCTTGCCTTTGAAGCCGGAATGCAAACCCTGGAGCCATCTCCGGGAATGCTGAAAATAAAGATGAACAACTGGATGCAATTCAGATATCGTTTCAACAATGCAGACAGTATCTATCTGGTAGAATTGCTTATGGGCACAGAGAATACAAAAAACAAGCCCCAACCTATGAATTTTAATTTCAAAAGCGGAGAATTATCTTTTGAGTTCAATTTTAAACAGGATTTTGAAGGACCGCTGCAGGTTCGCGTGAATGAAAGGGAGCTATGCACCTACCTGCTTAAAGTCGAGGAATAATTGCAGCTATCCATCCCAATCAGAAATATCGACTCAATGCCTGCCATTAAGCCTGCCTCCGGTCAATATCCTTAAGGATCTTGCAGGGGTTGAAAAAGACTTTGACACTGTTCTGAAGTGGATATGAAAGTGGAACCGTTACCAAAATACACATCTGTGTTTTCATCCGGCAAAATGCCACAGCTCCAATTGAAGGGATCAGCCTAGTCTCCATTAATTGGCCCTATCCACCTGTAATTGAATCGCAGAGAAATAATAGCACCCTAACCCCATCAACCACGCAGGCAAATTAATATCCGTACCAGTCTGAAGGAACTCCCTTCAAAGTCATAGTGCATCCGTATGATCTAAAAACCAAGCCGATAGCGGCAACATTAGAATTGCAACCCAAAGGGTTAATAAGGATCCATGTCTGCTAAACAACCGGCACCTATATTAAAATACGAATTATCTATTTCAAACAATTGAATGTGAGTTAAATCAATCAATCATTTCAAATCATTTACCGAAAAATCTCCAATGGACGACTATACAAGAAACCTAGCTTCTACACATTGAATAGTCCCGTAGATGAGTTTACCGATTTTATTGCTGCCGGTTGAAACAGGAACTCTGATGCCGGTTATCTGAACTAAATTATTCGCAGGATTTAAGAAGGCATCGATTAGTGCATTAGAGTGAGTTGAAAAACGCAATGTTCCGGTTATTAAATGTTTGTTTTGTTTGTTCATGGCATTAACAATGGGATTCTTGTAAAAAGACAAACAAAACTTATAAAAGAATGATTACTAACTAATATTAGCGACAAGAAAGATGCTAATTACTTATTGTTCTTCAGTCGTGGCAACATGGGTCAGCGAGGATTTTCTGAAGGGCTGTATGGATCCGTAAGTCATGCATCGCCAGAGCCATTCTACAGGGCCATGTCTGAATTTTTTCAACCAGATATGACTGAGAATGATTTGCAGCATAAAAATCACAATAGCCAGAATTGTCCAGGCCAGAGGACCGAACTCCCCACCCAGGTTCAATCCTATTCCCTGAAATATCAATATGCCGAGCAGACTTTGCAGGATGTAGTTGGTAAACGCCATTTGCCCCGCCGGTCGCAAGAGCATCAAAACACGCTTGAAGGAGGCATTTTCAAATAATAGGGCGATGCTGGTCATATATGCTATCGCAAGTGGAGCGACGCCAAAAGCATAGGCAATGGTTTGATACAGCCCGCTAATTCTCAAATTATAGTACTGAACGACATTGGGAGTATACCTGGCCATAAGGGAATTGAAAAACAATCCAAGACTGAAACATATGGCCGTAATTTTCATCATCAGGCTTTGGTTGGCCAGTAATTTCTTGTAATAACCGCCCCTTCCAATCATAAACCCAATCAGGAAAAGTCCTAAAACTTTCGGAATTCGGCTGGTAAATAACAAATCAGAAATCCTGTAAAAAATTCCTCCTACATTCAACTTCCAGAGCTCTGTCCAGGAAGTAACCACTTCAGCATCCATGATATCATACCCTGGATCCAGATGCGCCACGTTCATCTGCAACCAGTCACCCGCGTCATCAAAAAGATAGGTGAAGTAATTGGAGGGTGCCCAAAGCATTTTCATCATATAAAGCGGAATGGGCAAAAGAATCAGGGCCATAGCCCACCGGAGTATACGTCGATTGCTTTTGTTCTGGAAATACAATAAGATGAATCCGATCGCTGCATAGAAAGCGACAATATCACCGGTCCATAAGAACAAGGCATGTAAAAAACCAAGCAAGAACATGAAACCAAGGCGTCTCTTGGTAAACCGGGTACCGCTCATCCCTGCCGCACGAACCTTTGACATTTGCATACTGACACCCCAACCGAAAAGGATGCTGAAGATGCTGTAGAACTTTCCTTCTATCAGGAGTGACTGCAGATACTCTACCGTATCATCAAACTTGCTGAAAAAAGCACCCTGTTTTTCAGGATGATACATCGACATGTAATGCAGGTTGGCGATAAAAATGCCCAGGATGGCAAACCCTCTTAGCACATCCATCAACGGTTCCCGCTGATCTTTTTCAACCGGAGCGACCTCTTGCATACGATAGATTTTTTTGATACCAAAAACCTGCAGAAAAGATAATTCATTTTCCCTTTGAAAGCGATTTTTGGGTTATCAACATAAAAAAATAGTCCGGCAGAGCCGGACTATTTCATAAATCTTGTTGATTGGATCAGGATTTTTTCTTCGCTGCCGCCTTGGAAGGCGCAACCTTCTTGACCTTTTTAAGTGCCTGATCAATATTTTTCTTCAATTCCTCGTAAGTGGGCTTGCCTGTCACTCTTTGTCCATTTACAAAAAAGGTGGGCACATCTTTCACCCCTCTATCCAGGCCTTCTTTCAGGTCGCCCTGTACTTGCCAGCCATAAACGGCATTGACAAGGTCATCCAGAAACCGTTTATTCGCTATACCCGCCTCCTTGGAATGCAATTTCAGACTAGTGGTACCCAAGTTCTTGCGGTTAGCAAAGAGGATATTGTGCATCTCCCAGAACTTCCCTTCCTGGGCACTGGCCACCGCCGCCTCGCCGGCCTTCAGACTTCTTTGATGGATTTTGGTCATAGGGAAGTGCCTGAAATTGAATCGGATCTTGCCATCATAATCCTGAAGCAGTTTCTTTACCACCTCATTCGCTTTGGCGCAAGCCTCGCTTTCATATTCTCCAAATTCTTCCAGTGTAACAGGGGCCTTGGGATCTCCCACAAATACATCCCTGGGTTCGATGATTTCTACTACGTCTTTTTTAAATGCCATTTCTAAAATTCCTTTAAACTTTTCGGGCTCTACAACGACTGTAAAGGCCTCCGGATTTCGGAAGGTAAGTCTTTTTGCAATACACAGGTGGATTACTTTTATTAAAATTGCCTTAAATTCCCATATAATATTGATTTTCTTATAATTATGAATTTGATAATTCGGGCAAATCCTCATTTCTAAAAGCTACAATTCCATCAAAAACATCCACCAGAACCGGCTTACTTTTATCGATTTTTCCTTCCAAAATTTTCTTGCTCAGCTGGTTGATGATTTGCTTCTGAATCAGCCTTTTAAGAGGCCTTGCCCCGTATTGGGGATCGTAGCCGTTTTCGGCCAGATAATCCAGTGCATAATCACTGAACTTCAATCCCACTCCTGTATCGGCCAGCAACTCCTTGAGCTGGTTCAACTGAATCCTGATGATACCCCTTATTTCCTTTTTCATCAGAGGATGAAACATGATGATTTCATCGATTCTGTTCAATAATTCAGGCCTGATAGTCTGCTTCAACAGGGTCATTACCTCAGCCTTAGTTCGGTCGACCACCTCCTCGAGGTTTTCCTCCGAGACCTCCTCAAAATTTGCCTGAATGATATGGCTTCCCATGTTGGAGGTCATGATGATAATAGTGTTCTTGAAATTGACCACCCGCCCCTTATTATCCGTGAGCCTTCCGTCGTCCAAAACCTGAAGTAGCACATTGAACACATCCGGATGCGCCTTTTCAATCTCATCAAGAAGTACTACAGAGTAAGGCTTGCGCCTTACCGCCTCCGTAAGCTGACCACCCTCATCATAACCTACATATCCGGGAGGTGCACCCACCAGTCGGCTGACCGAATGCTTTTCCTGATATTCACTCATGTCAATACGAGTCATCATGGAATCATCATCAAAAAGGTAGTCCGCCAATGCTTTGGCAAGCTCTGTCTTACCTACACCCGTGGTTCCGAGAAAAATGAATGAACCAATAGGCTTGCGCGGATCCTGAAGCCCTGCCCTGCTTCTGCGGATGGCATCCGAAACAGCTTCTATCGCCTCATCCTGCCCTACGACTCGCTTGTGCAATTCCTCCTCCAGTCTCAATAACTTTTCCTTTTCACTTTGCATCATTTTTGCCACCGGAATGCCGGTGCTCTTGGCTATATTCTCAGCGATGTCGTCGGCATCTACCTCTTCCTTGAGCAATCTCTTTTCTGAAAGAGCGGATAAGGAGCAGGTAAGCTCCTCTATTTGGGATTCCTGCTCTTTGATCTTGCCGTATCTTATTTCCGCCACCTTCCCATAATCACCATTACGCTCTGCCTGATCGGCCTCCTGCTTCAATTGCTCGATGCCGGCCTTGGCCTGCTGGATCTTCTCAACCAGCTCCTTCTCTTCCTTCCATTTTGCCTTATAAGTGTCCCTTTCGACGGAAAGATTGGCAATCTCCGTATTCAGCGCCTTTAATTTTTCCTCGTCCTGCTCTCGTTTGATAGCCTCCCTTTCAATTTCCAACTGACGAATCTGCCTTTCCAATTTATCGAGCTCTTCCGGCATGGAGTTCATTTCAATGCGCAATTTTGCCGCACTCTCATCTATCAGATCTATCGCCTTGTCCGGAAGAAAACGGTCAGAAATATAGCGATGGGAAAGTTCCACTGCAGCAATAATCGCCTCGTCCTTGATTCGAACATGGTGATGTGTTTCATAGCGATCTTTCAATCCTCTCAGGATTGAAATGGCATCCTCCACGGTAGGTTCATCAATGAGCACCTTTTGGAACCTGCGCTCCAGCGCCTTATCTTTTTCAAAATATTTCTGATATTCATTCAAAGTGGTAGCTCCGACTGCCCTCAATTCACCTCTAGCCAAAGCCGGTTTCAAAATATTAGCGGCATCCATGGCACCATCGCCACCTCCTGCTCCCACCAACGTGTGGATTTCATCAATGAAAAGGATGATTTCTCCGTCACTGCTTTCCACTTCCTTGACCACCGCTTTCAACCTTTCCTCAAATTCACCCTTGTATTTCGCACCCGCGATTAGTTGCCCCATATCCAGTGCATAAATGATTTTTGATTGCAAGTTCTCAGGAACGTCCCCGTTGATGATCCGCATCGCCAGACCCTCGGCAATAGCTGTTTTACCGACACCGGGCTCGCCCACCAGAATAGGATTATTTTTTGTCCTCCTGCTTAAGATGTGAAGCGTCCGCCTGATCTCCTCATCCCTGCCGATTACCGGGTCCAGTTTTCCTGATCTTCCTAGCTCATTGAGGTTTCGTGCATACTTGTTCAGGGAATTGAATTGAGACTCCTGGGTTTGAGAGGTAACACTACCGCCTTTTCTCAATTCCTTGATAGCGGCTACAAGACCTTTTTCGGTAAGCCCTGCATCCTTCAACAGTCGGCCACAGACATCACTACCCTGCAATATTCCCAACAGCAGATGCTCGGGCGTTACAAATTCGTCCCCGAACTGTTTCAAAACCGACCCTGCCCTCAGCAGAGCTGTATTGGCCTCTCTTCCGATCTGCTGGGCAGGCTCACCTGAAGTGGTGGGAAGCTTTTTCAGTACCTCTTCTAGCTTTCCTTTCAGCAGATGGATGGATACATTATTTTTCTTAAGAAGATAGTCCACCGGAGAATCTTCCATGTCCAATAATGCCTTCAAAACATGCTCTGTTTCAATGGAAGGATTTTTCCCATTGAATGCCAGCTGTTGCGACTGCTGTATCACCTCAGCCGCCTTGACGGTGAAATTATTCAGGTTCATGACTTTTGTTTTCCATAAGGCCGCAAATAACCCTCCAAACCTGAAATCAGGCAATATTGACACGAATAGCCAACTCCAACTGCCTGAATTGCAGTATTTACAATGGTTTTATGCTATATTTTCAGTGTAATTTGGCTAAATCAAAACAACATGTTGCACAGATATGAAAATAAAAGGGAAAAATTAGCCCCTAGACAAGTATACCTGAGGCGAATTTTCAGGAGCTTCTTAACAGGCAGCCTGATGATCGCCTTATGGCTGGGAGTTGTAATTCTGGGCTATTATGCGACTATTCCCGAGTTTGATTTTTTTGACAGCTTATTAAACGCTTCCATGATCATCGGAGGAACGGGCTCCATGATCGACCCGGATATACATCTGAGTGGGAGCGCAAAGGTATTTGCTTCCCTGTATGCCATGATCAGCGGTATCATTTTCATATCAGCTTTTGCCATTCTGATCACTCCCATGGCTCATCGATTTTTTCATCAATTGCATTTGGAGGACAACTCATGACCACCGATTTTCAGAAAAAGGAAACAATCAAGAAAATCGCTTCGCGGCTCGGCTTTGACCATTGCGGTATCGCCAAAGCTCAAAAGCTGGATGACGATGCCAGGAGGCTTGAATCATGGCTGAAGAAGGGATACCATGCGGGTATGCAATACATGGAAAATCACTTCGAACTGCGCATAGATCCGACCCTCCTGGTTCCCGGAGCACGCTCGGTTATCACGCTCATGATGAATTACTATCCTGCCACCCGGCAAGCGGAAGATGCCCCCCGAATTGCCAA
>Ga0315906_10006206_pt1 | contig 14831 bp, 14 predicted proteins | sample LakEriMetagenome_4_FD_203526 | JGI IMG/M metagenome (GOLD analysis project Ga0315906, IMG submission 203526) | Freshwater fungal communities from buoy surface, Lake Erie, Ohio, United States - Buoy 2 MA122 | ecosystem: Environmental > Aquatic > Freshwater > Lake > Lake biofilm | place: USA...
GGCCCCTTGGCGCCGGGGGGCCCCCCGCCCCGCGGCGCCCACGGCCGCCTGGAGGGCGGCCGCCCGGCATTCGAGCCGCACCTCGGCTGCGGCTCCGAATGCCCAAGCCTGCCGGGGCCATGGATGGCCCGGCAGGCGTGAATTCAGAAAACGTCGAGGTGGAAGTGGTGGCCGTGGTGGTAGCGGCGCGACTTCGGGTAGTAGTTCTGCCACGACCGGTTGTAGACCGGCACCCGCATCTCCTGCGGATAGCGGTGGTAGAGATCGTTCGCCGACTGCATGTAGCCGTCGGCGTAGAAGTTCTGCGGATACCACACATAGGGATAGTGGTAGAGCCGGTTCCAGTCGTGGGTGTTGTAGGAATGGCCCCACTGGTAGCCGTAGGCCTGGGTGCCCGCGGCGGGCGGCTGGGCGCCGGCCTCGGAGGCCGCCGCGAACAGAATGCCGGCCAGAATGCCGGCGGCGAGCAGGCGCGATCGCATGGTATGTCCCCCCCGTGAAAACACTCGACGGAAGGTGTATCGGCGGCCCGCACGACCCGGCTTTACGGAAAAACCCGCAGGGTCTCACGCCGGCAGGCGGCCCTCGGCCAACTCCCGGTCCCACTCCTCGATGAGCGGCCAATGGGGGGCGCAGGTGCCAAAGTCGGCCAGCGTCAGATAGCCCCGCAGCCGGGCGATCGTCTTGGCGAGCAGGGCGTCGTCCTTGGGGAAGATCGGGCCGTGGCTGGGCAAGAGCCACTTCACGTCGCTGGCGGCGATCCGCTCCAGCGAGCGGATGAAGGCCGGGATGTCGCTGCCGTGATGGGCATCGATCGCGCCGACCGATCCGTCGCGGTAGATGTTGTCGCCGGAGAGCAGCAGATCGCCCAGGCGGAAGGCCAACTGGCTGTCGGTGTGGCCCGGCGTGTGCCAGACGCCCAGCGCCCGGGAGCCGACGTCGATCGTATCGCCGTCGGCGACGACGTGATCCACCTTCACCGGCGGCATCTCCATGTGCACGTTCTGGGCGGCGATCTCGGCGAACGTCTTCACGCGGTCGCCGGACTCGAGCGCCTCGACAGCCTTGGCATGGGCCAGGACCGGCGCCTTGAGGATCGACTTGGCCTTGGCGAGGCCCTGGATGTGATCCACGTCGGCGTGCGTGGCCACGAGCGCCTTGCACTGCGACAGGGGGAAGTCCAGCTGCCGGATCAGCTCGATGATCTCGTCGACCGTCTCCTCGTAGCCGATGTCGATCAGGCCCCAGGCCCGGTCGTCGTACACGAGGTACACGTTGCAGCCGATCCGCCATCCGGCCTGGGTGTTCATCTCGATGACGCCGGGAAACACGGGACGACGTTCGAGCATGGGCGGCGTAAATGCGGGGTTTGCGGGGGAAACCCGCGGAGGACACACTGGCAAAGGACGTCGCTCGTCCGTCGCAGAGTGTAGCGCGGCACGACGGCGACGGCAACGAACGACTCCCGTCCCGCGGATCATGGCCGCGGTCGCCTTCACCCCGGACCATCGCATGCCGCCCCACGGCACCGCCGCCTCCTTCGCCGCCTGGAGCGGCACGGTCGCCGAACTGTGCGACCAGGTGGAGCGGCTCGTCCCCCTGGCGGCCGCGCTGGGGGCGGACGATCCCGCCGGCAGCGACTGGCACGCCGCCCTGTTCGGCAAGCTGCGGCCCCAGGTCGCCCGCGAACCGCTGCTCGTGGCGGCGGTGTGCGGCGGCACCAACACCGGCAAGAGCCTGATCACCAACACGCTCGTCGGGGCCGAGATCACGGCCTCGGTGCCCGAGGCGGCCCGCACGCTCCATCCCGTGGCCAGCCTGGCGCGGGGCGTGGCGGCTCGCACCGACCTCGCCGCCCTGTTTCCCGGCTTCCGCCCCGTGCCCTGGCGCGGGGCCGGCGACGCGATCGACGCCGCGGCCACCGACGTGCTCGTATGGCGCGAGGATCCGGGCGGCACGCAACCGGAGCCGCTCGTCGTCCTCGACACCCCCGACATCGACGGCACGCTGCGGGCGAACTGGCACCGCGCCGAGCTCGTGCGGGCCGCCGCCGACGTGATCGTCGCCGTGCTCACGCAGCAGAAGTACAACGACGCCGCCGTCCGCGACTTCTTCACGGCCGCGGCCACCGCGGGCAAGACGGTGATCGTGGTCTTCAACATGGTCGACTGGCCGCGGCAACGGGAGCGGATCCCCGGCTGGCTGGGCACCTTCGCCGCCGAGACGGGCGTGCAGCCGGCGGCGGTGTACGCCGCACCGCACGACTTCGCCGCCGCCGAGGCGGGCCGCATCACGCTCCATCCGCTCCCCGAACTCACGCCCGACGGCACCGCCCAGCCGCTCGCCGCGCGGCTGGCGACGGGCGATTTCGACCGCATCAAGCGGCAGGCGATGGCCGGCGCCCTGGCGGTCGTGGCCGAACCGGAGACGGGCCTCGCCGCCTGGCTCGACGGCCTGGAGCGGGCGGCCGCGGGATGGCGGGACGCGCAGCGGCTGCTGGAGCGGGAGGGGCGGGTGGAGGTCGAACTGCCGCCGCCCCCGCGCGAGATCGTCTGGGACGAGGTGTGGCGGTGGCTGGAGCCGCGGCGTTCGGCCGTGGATCTCGTCGTCAGCACCGGCTACCGCACGGTGGGGCGGGGCATCTCCTGGACGGCGCGGCGGCTGGGCATCGGCCGCACCGCCGCCGAGCGGAAGGAGGACTTCGCGGCCCGCGAGCTCGACGCCCTCAAGCGGGCGCTGGAGGACTTCGGCGACCGCCTCGACGACGCCTGCCGGCGGGATCCGCGGCTCGGCGGCCGGCTCGGGCCGCGGCTCGTGGCCGCCGACCGCACGGCCTGGTTCGCCGATCTCGAGCGGCGGCACGCGGCGCTGCCGCTGGTGTCGGAGGACTACCGCTCCTTCGTGCGGGCCGAGCTCGACCGATTCGCGGCGGCGAACCCGCTGCTGGTGAAGACGGTGCTCGCCGGCCTCACGGTCGGTTCCGTGGTTCGGCCCGTGATGACGATCGCGCTGTTGGGCGCGGGAGCGGCGGCGGTGCCGGCCGCGGCGGGCGTGCTGCACCACGTGCTCGACTTCGGCGTCACGGTGGCGGCGCCGTTGGCCGGCGAGGGGGCGGTCGCCGCGGCCTCCCAGGGCATCCGCCCGCTCATCGAGCGGCTGTTCGCGGGCTGGTCCGCGGAGCGGGGGCGGATCCTCGCCGAGACGCTGCACGACGTCGTGCTCGGCGACGGCGTCGAGGAGATCGCGGGCCTGGCGGCCGCCGGTGCCCGCCCCGAGATGGTCCGGGCCCGGCAGTTGCTCGTCGAGTGTTCGCGGGAGTGCGCCTGACATGGAGCAGCCGACGCTTTCCGTTCCGCAGAACCCGGCTCCGGAGGCGGATTTCGCCGCCTTCGACCTGCTCGTCGACGCGCTGGGCCGCTGGGCGGCCGCGGCGCCCGACTGGCCGCCCGCCCGCCGCGTGCGGTCCGAGTGGGAGGCGGTCGCCCCGCGGCTCGACAAGGCCCGCCGCGAACTGTCGCGGGTGCTGGTCGTGGGCGTCGTCGGCGGCACCGGAACCGGCAAGAGCACGCTCGTCAACGCGCTGGTCGGGGCCGAGGTGACGGCCGCGGGCGACGTGGCTCGGCCGACGACGGTGCAGCCGGTGGTCGTGGCCGCGCGGGACGTCGACGTCTCCTGGCTGCCGCTCGACGCCATGCAGGCCCGCCTGGTGCGGAGCGAGGCCCCCGCGGTCGCCAACATCGTGCTCATCGACTGCCCCGATCCCGACACGCAGGATCTCCCGGGCGGTCCGCCGGCCGCGACGCGGCCGGCGGACGGCAACCGCAACCGCGATCTGCTCGAGGCGGTGCTCCCGGCTTGCGACGTGCTCCTGCTCGTGGCGACGGCGCAGAAATACCGCTCCTGGATCGTGGCCCGCGAGGTGGCGGCGTTCGCGCCCGGCCGGCCGCTGCTCTTCGTGCAGACGCAGGCCACGCGGGATCCCGACATCCGCGCCGACTGGCGGCGGGAGCTGGAATCGCAGGGCTTCGCGGTGCCGCGGATCTTCCGCGTGGACGGCCTGGACGCGGCGGCGCGGGCGGCCGCGGGCCTCGCTCCCGAGCCCGGCTTCGGCGAGCTCGTGGCGGCGATCGACGGGGAACTCGCCGGCCGCGCCGCCCGGCGGGTGCGCCGCACCGGCGCCCTCGACCTCGCCGCCTGGTTCATGCGGCAGGCGCGGGCCGGTCTCGCCGGGAGCGGGCCGGCCGTCGCGGCGCTCGCCACCGGCGCGGCGGCCGAACGCACCCGGCTGGAGGCGATCCTGGCCCGCGCGCTCGGCGAGACCTTGCGGGCCAATCGCGCGGCCTGGCAGCGGCTCATCGGCGACGACGTCGTGGCCCGCTGGCATGGCGGCCCGTTCGCGAGCTTCCTGCACCTGATCGGGGCCGTGGGCTCGGCCTGGAACCGCGTGCGGCCCGGCGCGGGCGTGGTCGGCCGGCTCCTGGCGGGCCAGGACGCGGCGGCCGCCTCCCGCGACGGCGGCTGGCGGGCGGTCGAGGAGCTGGGCCTGCCCCCCGGCGAGGTGGGCCAATCCCGCACCGTGCTCGCCGGGCTGGCCGCCCGGGCCGGCATCCACGAGCCGCTCGTCGGTCGCGGCCGGCTCGACGAGGCCGCTGCCTCGGCCGCCACGGCCGCCGTCGTCGATCGGGCCGGACGTTGGCTCGCGGCCGGCATCGATGGCCTGGTCGCGGAGCGCCGCCGCCGCGTCGGCCGACCGCTGCTCCATTGGCTCTTCGAGGGGCTGTTCGCGGCGCTGCTCGTGACCGTGCTCGTGCGGGCCGGCTGGAACTTCTTCCACGGCAACCTCTGGCAGGGAAGGCCGGTGTCGGGAATCGGATTCCTCGGCGAGGCGATCGTGTGGGTGATCCTCTGGGGCCTCTTGCTGCGCTGGCTCGTGATGGGATTGGTGCGGCTCGGGCTCGACCGCGACATTCAGCTGCTCGTCGGCTCCATCCCCCAGGCGCGGCTCGTCGATCCGCTGCTGGCCGACTTCGCGGCGGCGGCGACCACGGCCGGCGAATGGCTCGCGGAGGGCGACCGGCTGGGTGGCGACGCCGAGCGGCTGGCCGCGGCCTGCGGCGAGACGCCGGGGCTCGGCCGGCTGCGGGGTGGCGGCTCATGAGCCGGCCCGCGCGGATGCTCGTCGCGACGCTCGTGCTCCTGGCCGTGCCCTCCCGGGCCGCCGACCTCGACGAGGTTCGCAGCCGCGGCGCGCTCGTCTGGGCGGCCGACCAGGAGGGGGGCGGGCCGCACGTCTTTCCCGATCCCGCCGATCCGCGGCGGATCACGGGATTCGAGGTGGAGTTCGCGGAGCTGATCGCGGCCGAGCTGGGCGTGAAGGCCCGCTTCCAACAGGGCCAGTGGGATCGGCTGCCGCTGCTCCTCGACCAGGCGGCCGACTGCGTCATCAACGGCATCGAACTGACGCCCGAACGGCGGCGCGACTACGCCTGCTCGCGTCCCTACTTCGGCTACGCGTTGCAGCTGGTCGGCCGCCGCGGCGCCCCGCCCGCCCTGCTCGCCGACCTCGCCGAGCCCGGTCCGCAGGGGCCCTGGCGGGTGGGCGTGCTGACCGGCTCGGCCGCCGAGATGGAGATGCGGGCCCGAGCCGCGCGGGGCGAGGCCCAGGTCGAGGTCATCGGCTACGACGGCACGCTCGACTCGATGGAACAGGTGCAAAGCGGCGTGCTCGATGCGGCCGTGCTCGACGACTGCATCTTCGCCTTCTATGCCGATCGCTTCGCGGGCCTGCGGACGGTGGACCGGCCCTTCGCGGGCGGGCTCTACACGGTGCTCACCTCGCGCCGCACGCCCCGGCTCGCCGCCGCCATCGACGAGGCGATCGGGAAGCTCGTCGCCGACGGCCGGCTGAAGAGCCTCTACGACCGCTGGGATCTGGCCGGCCGCCAGCAGATGCTCATGCTCCGCGATGCGACCGAGATTCCCGCGGCCCGCGGCCGCACGCTGGGCGAGCTGCTGCGGCAGACGCTGCCGCTTTTGGCATCGTCGGCCGGGATGACGATCCTGCTGTCGGTCCTGTCGTTTCCCCTGGCGATCGCGATCGGCCTGGCGGTGGCCATCGGCCGGCTCCACGGCCCGGCCTGGCTCAGGCCGTTGCTCGCCGGCTACGTCGAGGTGCTCCGCGGCACGCCGCTCATGCTCCAGCTCTACGCCATCTTCTTCCTGCTGCCGAAGATCGGCCTGGCGCTGCCGGCTCTCGTCGCCGCGATCCTCGGGCTGGCGCTCAACTACTCCGCCTACGAGTCGGAGATCTACCGGGCGGGCCTGAAGGCGGTTCCCCTCGGCCAATTCGAGGCGGCGCTGTCGCTCGGGCTCTCCAAGTGGCAGGCGCTGCGGCACGTGCTCGTGCCGCAGGCGGTGCGGATCGTGATGCCGCCGGTGACGAGCGACTTCATCGCGCTGTTCAAGGACACGAGCGTGTGCTCGGCGATCACGGTGATCGAGCTGACGAAGCGCTACAGCGTGCTCGCGCTTTCCACGGGACGGATCGTCGAACTGGCGCTGGTGACGGCACTGCTCTACCTGTGCATGAGCTGGCCGCTGGCGCTGCTCGCGCGGTGGTTCGAGGGCCGGCTCGAGCGGCCGGGGAATGCGGCCCGCTGAAGGGCCGCCGCAGGATGTCGTCGATGATCCACGTCGAGTCGCTGTCGAAGTCGCGGGGAGCCGTGCGGGTGCTCGACGCCGTGTCGCTCGCCGGCCGCGAGGGCACGGTGACGGCTCTCGTCGGCCCCTCGGGCAGCGGCAAGACCACGCTCCTCCGCTGCCTCAACGGCCTGGAGTCGTTCGACTCCGGTCGCCTGTCGATCGCCGGCCACGCGCTGTCGCCGGGGCCGCACCCCACGGGGCGGCTCGAAGGCCTGCGGCGGGACGTGGGCATGGTGTTTCAGCAGTTCCATCTCTTCCCGCACCTGTCGGTGGTGGAGAACGTGGCCCTGGCGCCGCGGGTGGCACGGGGGATCGCAGCCGCCGAGGCGCGGTCCACGGCGCTCGGGCTGCTCGACCGCGTGGGGCTGGCCGCGTTCGCGGCCGCCCGCCCTGGCACGCTCTCAGGGGGCCAGCAGCAGCGGGTGGCGATCGCCCGGGCCCTGGCGATGCGGCCGCGTGTGATGCTCTTCGACGAGCCGACCAGCGCCCTGGATCCGACGATGACGGCGGAGGTGCTCGACGTGATCGTGGACCTGGCGCGGGGCGGGCAGACGATGGTGGTGGTGACGCACGACCACGGCTTCGCGAAGCGGGCCGCGACCTGGGTCGTGGAATTGACCGCCGGCCGAGTCGCCCGCCAGGGGCCAGCGGACGAGATGTTGTAGGGGGCTCGTGGCGCGATCGGGGCGTGGGTTGGGGCCGGTTGGCGGCGCGGGCTCGGGGCTGCCCGTGCCCCGTCGCCGGACGTTCGCTGCGGTCATCCTGACCTTCGCTCACTCCACGGCGTCTGCGCTTCGACATCCTGTCTGCGCTGGCCGCCGAGGCCGGCTCCCGGGGCACGGACAGCCCCTCGCGAGTCGTTCGTCCAGGCCGCGACGCACGCGGCGGCCACGGCCGCCTGGAGGGCGGCCGCCCGGCATTCGAGCCGCACCTCGGCTGCGGCTCCGAATGCGAAAGCCCGCCGGGGCCATGGATGGCCCGGCGGGCGTGAACCCAGCAAACAACTCCGCCCGGGGGTTTCCCCCCGGGCGGAGCTCACTGGCCGAAGTCGGGCAACAGATCTCCGTTCGACCTATCGACCCTCAACTCACTTGGTGGCAACCGTCCGGCTGGCCGCGATCACCTTGCCCTGCGCGTTCGACGCAGAGGCATCGGGGGTCGGGGCAGCCGCCGACTCCACGCAGCCGTTGCCGGCACCGCAGGCCGGCTCGCAGCAGCCGTTGCCGGCCGAGCAGTCCGGCTCGCCGCAGCAGCTGTCGCAGCAGCTCTTGCGATGGCAGGCCTTCTTCGCGGCATGGATCGCACGGAGGAGATCCCGGATCGGGGTCGCCTTCTTGCGAACACCGCAGCAGCCGGCGGCAGCACCGCAGGCCGGCTCGCAGCAGCCGTTACCAGCGTCGCAGGCCGGCTCGCAGCAGCCGTTACCAGCGTCGCAGGCGGGCTCGCAGCCGTTGCCGGCACCGCAGGCGGGCTCACAGCAGCTGTCGCAGCAGCCACGGTGCTTCCGCTTGCACTTCTCGAACAGGCCCTTCAGACCGCCGAACAGGTCGTGCTTCTTCCGCACGCCGCAGCACGAGGCAGCACCGCAGGCCGGCTCGCAGCAGCCGTTGCCGGCGTCGCAGGCCGGTTCCGCACAGCCGTTGCCGGCCCCACAGGCGGGCTCCGCACAGCCGTTGCCGGCACCGCAGCCGGGCTCACAGCAGCCATTGCCGGCGTCGCAGCCGGGCTCACAGCACGAGGCGCAGCCCTTGTGTCCGAGCATCCGGTCAAGGAGCTCGAAACCGAAGGACTGGCTACAAACGGTGACACCGAGAATCAGTGCACCGAGAAACATCATACGCTTCATCGAGCCACATCTCCTTTACTTGTGGATCACCGGTGTGGTCGTCCCGCTTGCGACGCTGTCACCCCGAGGTTGTGATCCACGTACTCTCCGCGGCAGGCCTGTCGAGCCATTCCGTGACTCGAGGGATCGCAGGTTGCTGCCGCCCCCTGGTTGCCCGACGGGCACAGTGATGCCCCGGGGGACATGGGGGCTATCGGCGACTCGGTGAAAGCGGCTTGAGCGAGTCCCACGGTTTTTTCCCGCGGCACATCGGGCCTGCGCGTTGCGTCGAGAGTGCTGTCGGTGACGGCCGCGCGGGCTGCGCGGCGCGGCCGCGGACGACCGTCACACCTTCGCGCCAACCGGCCATGCGAGCCGCAGGGTTTGCCGTGGATGGCACGCGGTTGGCAAACCCTGACGGTGCCGCGGCGGCTGCCGACGTGATTGACAGGCTCCACGGAACCGGTAAACTCCGCCTCCGAATCTGGTGGCCGGAGGAGAACCGCTGTTCTCGGCCGGCAAACAGGGAACTCCGGTGCGATTCCGGGACGGCCCCGCCGCTGTGACCAGGCGTCGAGGCCGGCTGATTCGAGCCATTGCGGGCCGCCTCGAGAGGTGCGGGCCGCGAGAAGGCATGCAGCCGGCCAAGCCTGGAAGTCAGAAGACCTACCAGATTCGGGAGTTCGCCGGACCGCGAGGGCGGGATGGCGGGCACGGCCGCTCGGCGGCCGGTCGCGAGGCCATCCAGGATCCGCTGCTGCAGGCATTCGCTGCGTCGTCGTTCGCGCGTGCGTCGCCTCGCATGCGCGTCCTGCGGCGGTAGCGTGCGCCTGCGGTGCGGCAGCACCATGGAACGCCCCGCCCGCCTCCGCCGCGTCGGCATGACGCTCGTCGAACTGCTCGTCGTGATGGCGGTGCTCGCCGCGCTCGTCGCCCTGCTGTCGCCCGCGGTGCAGATGGCCCGTGAGGCCGGCCGGCGGACGACGTGCCTCAACAATCTGCGGAACGTCGGCTGTGCCCTGCATGGCCATCTGCTGTCGCGACAGCGGTTCCCGGTGGGCTGCACCGAGTGGCGGGCGCCCGGGAAGGCCGGCCCGGCCCGGTGCCTCGCCTGGTCGGCGCGGATCCTGCCCTGGCTGGAGGAGGAGTCGCTCTCCCGGCTGATCGACTGGACGAAGGCCTTCGACCATCCGGCCAATGCCGCCGCCGCGGCGCAGCCGCTGCCGGTGTTCCGCTGCCCCAGCGCCGACACGACCGCTCCCCTCGTCGGTGGCCTCGGCCGCAGCGATTACGGCGGCCTGGCGGGCGAACGGATCGTGTCCCCCAACAATCCGGAGAAGGGCCCGCTCGTGCACGATCGCGGACTCGCGGACCGCGACATCATCGACGGCCTGTCGAGGACGATCTTCGTCGGCGAGTGCGCGGCGGGGGCGTGGCCCGACGGCCAGTGGATCAACGGCCGCAACCTGTTCGACCAGGCCTACGCGGTCAATTGGCCCACCTGGGAGGACGAACTGCGGAGCCGTCACTTCGGCGGCGCGCACGCGCTGTTCGGCGACGGCGGCGTGCGACTCGTGGACGAGGCGATCGATCCGCGGGTGCTCGCCGCCGCCTGCACGCGGGCCGGCGGCGAACTGGTGACGATCACGGGAGAGCAACGATGACGGTGCGGGGGACGACGCTGATCCGACTGATGGTGGCGGGGGCGCTGGGCCTGGCGGTCGCCGGCTCGGCGGAGGCGGTCGTGATCGACTTCGAGGACCTCGGTCTCGCGCCGGGCGCGATCGACAACGGCGACCCGGGGAATCTGTCGCCCGGGCAGGTCGTGAGCGATCCGATCGTGTCGGGGGGCGTGTCGTTCGCCAACACCTACGGCATCGACAGCTTCGGGGGCTACGACTACCCGTATTGGCTGGGGTTCGCCGCCTCGGCGGTGGACACGGTCGTCAGCGGCACGGCCAAGGGGGCGTTCACCGATCAATACACGTCGTACCCGGGCGGCGGCTTCGGCAGCCCGACCTACATGGTGGCCTACGACTCCGCCGCGGTGATCTCGCTGCCGGTTCCCACGACCGTCTCGGGGTTCCGGATCGCGAACACCGCCTACACGTACTGCACGATGGCCAACGGCGACGAATACAACTTCGCCCAGCCGCTGGTCTCCGGCACGGGCTGGTTCGCGGTGACGGCGACGGGCCGGCTCGCCGGAAACCTGCAGGGCACGGCGGAGTTTTTCCTGGCCGACCTCCGCGGCGCCGAGCCGCTGGGCATCCGTGCCGGGTGGACCTGGTTCGATCTCACGCCGTTGGGCACGGTGGACACGATCGAGTTTTCCTTCGCGGGCGCCGCGAACCAGTACAACGTCGGCGGCCTGGTGACGCCCGCCTACTTCGCGCTGGACGATCTGACGGTGGCGGCCGTGCCCGAGCCGTCGGGCCTGGCGTTGCTGGTGACCGCCGCCGGCGCGATCGGCGGACTCGGGTGGTGGCGGCGCCGGCCGCGGGTGGCATGACCGCGTCGCAGCCGTCCCGCGAGGCGATCCTCGACTACAATGCCCGGGCCTGGGACCGGCTGGCGGCGGCCGGCGCGGCCTTGGCGCGCCCGGCCACCGACGCGGCGTTCGCCGATCCCCGCGGCTGGCTCGGCGGCGGTGGGGCGGGGCGGGCCTGGCTGCCGGAGCGGCTCGACGGCCTGGAGGTGCTCTGCCTGGCGGCCGGCGGCGGCAAGCATGGGCCACTCTACGCCGCGGCAGGCGGCCGGGTGACCGTCGTCGATCTCTCGCCGGCGATGCTCGAACTCGACCGGGCCGTGGCCCGGGAGCGGCGGATCGACCTGGAGATCGTCCAGGGCTCGATGGACGACCTGTCGATGCTGGCCGCCGGGCGGTTCGACATCGTCATCCATCCGGTGAGCACCTGCTACCTGCCCGACGCCCAAGCCGTGTTCCGCGCGGTCGCCCGGGTCGTCAAGCCCGGCGGGCTGTACGTCAGCCAGCACAAGTCGCCGGCGAGCCTGCAGGCCGGGCTCGCGCCGGGCGGCGGCGGCCGCTACGAACTCCTCCATCCCGTCGCCCGCCGCACGCCGCTGCCGCCCGAGCCGCCCTCGCGGCTGCGGGAGGCGGGCACGCGGGAGTTCGTGCATTCCCTGTCGGACCTGCTCGGCGGCATCTGTGCGGCCGGGTTCACGATCGAAGACGTCTGCGAGCCCGACCACCGCGAGCCTGGGGCGGCGCCGGGCTCTTTCGCCCACCGGGCCGAGTTCCTCCCGCCCTACCTCCGGGTCCTCGCCCGAAAATTGGGGACGGGAGCGATTTTTCTCCCCACGCCGCCATAATGCATGCTCGCACACCGCGAAAAATCGCTCCCGTCCCCAATTTCCCATGATCTGCCTCACAATTCTGCTCACCGTCAAGGATGCCGCCGACATCGCCCGGGTGCGCGACCTGCTCACCGCCGCGATGCGGGGGAGCCGCGCCGAGCCCGGCTGCCTGCGGTACGACGTCTACCACTCCACCGCCGAGCCGCGGCGGTTCACGCTCGTCGAGCACTGGGCCGGCCAGGAGGCGCTCGACGCCCACCGCCTGGCCGCGGCCTACGCCACGATCTACAAGCCGCAGGTCCTGCCGCTGGTCGATCGCGAACCGCATCCGGGCACGCTGCTGGAGTGACGGCGGTCGGATGCTCCTGCTCATCGACAACTACGACTCCTTCACCTGGAACCTCGTGCAGCGGTTCGGTGAGATCGCGCCCCACATGGCCGTCGAGGTGCATCGCAACGACCGCATCACCGGCGACGAGATCGCCGCCAAGGCGCCCAGCCACCTCGTGATCTCGCCCGGCCCGTGCACGCCCGACGAGGCGGGCGTCTCCTGCGACGTGGTCCGGCGGTTCGCGGGGCGGATGCCGATCCTCGGCGTCTGTCTCGGCCACCAGTCGATCGGCCAGGTGTTCGGCGGCACGATCGTGCGGGCGCGGCGGCTGATGCACGGCAAGGTGGATCGCATCGAGCACGCCGGGAAGGGCCTGTTCGCCGGCCTGGAGAGCCCCATCGAGGCGACGCGGTACCACAGCCTGGTGATCGACCCGCCGACGCTGCCGCGGGACTTCGAAATCGACGCCTGGTCCACGGCGGCCGACGGCTCCCGGGAGATCATGGCCATCCGCCACAGGACGCTGCCCGTCCACGGCCTGCAGTTCCACCCCGAGAGCTTCCTCACGCCCGCGGGCTACCACCTGCTGCGGACGTTCCTCGCCATCGCCCCCGGCGCCGCATGATCGACCTCGCCGCCGCCGTCGCGCTGGTGGAGGGTCGGGCGGCGCCGTTGCCTCCGCGGCGGCAGCGGCTCCTGGAGGCCGTCGGCCGCCGCCTGGCCGCCGGCGTCGTCGCCGACTGCGACTCGCCGCCCTGGGATCGCGCCATGATGGACGGCTTCGCGGTGCGGTCGGCCGACTTCGGCCGCCGCGGCGAGATCGTGGAACTCGACGTCATGGTGGACCTGGCCGCCGGCGACGTGACGTCCCTGGAGATCCGGCCCGGCGGCTGCGCGCGGATCATGACCGGCGCGCCGCTGCCAGCCGGCGCCGACGCGGTCGTGCCGATCGAGCGGGCTGTGGACGGCACGGCCGGCGTGCATGCCGGCGGCCGCGTGCGGCTCGCGGAGCCGAGGTTCCGGCCGGGCCAGCACGTGGCGCGGCAGGCGGCGGCGTTCGCTCGCGGCCACGAGGTGCTCGCCGCGGGCGCGACGCTCGGCGCCGCCGAAGTCGGCCTCGCCGCCGAGGCCGGCGCCACCCACGTCGTCGCCGCCCCGCGGGTCCGCGTGGCGATCGTCTCGACGGGCAGCGAACTCGTGGCCTGCGACGCCGTCCCCGCCTTCGGCCAGACGCGGAACTCCAACGGCCCGATGCTCGCGGCGGCCGTGTCGCTGCTCGGTGCGGAGCCGATTTCGCTCGGGCTGGCGGCCGACAAGCCGGAGGCGATTCGGGCGCTGGTGGCCCAGGGCCTCGCCGCCGACGTGCTCGTGCTCTCCGGCGGCGTGTCGGCCGGCGACCTCGACCTCGTGCCCGCGATCCTCGCCCGCTGCGGGGTGGAGCAGGTGTTCCACAAGGTGCGGCTCAAGCCGGGCAAGCCGGTCTGGTTCGGCACCCGCCCGCGGCCCGGCGGCGGGCCGCCGGCGCTCGTGTTCGGGCTGCCCGGCAATCCGGCGAGCAGCCTCGTCTGCTTCGAGCTCTTCGTGCGGCCGGCGATCATGATCCTCGCGGGGGCGGCTCGCGACCGCTGGCACCTGCCGCGGCAGCGGGCGGTACTCGGTGCCGCGGCGAAGGCGGCGGCCGACAGGCCCGTCTACCTGCCCTGCCGGCTGGCGGAGTCGGCAGACGGGCTCACGGCGACGCCGCAGCCCTGGACCGGATCGTCCGACCTGCTCGGCCTGGCCGGCGCCGAGGGCCTCGTCGCCCTGCCGGCGGACGGCCGCGTGCACGAGGCCGGCGAGCCCGTCGAGATCCTGCGTCGCGCCTTCCCCGGCGGCTGAGCCGGCCATCGTGCGTCAGTCGTGCGTCCAGTAGTCCACGACGCACAGCCTGTCGATGTGCGGGCCGATGAGGGCCACGAACTCCTGGTGGGCCGGGTGCGGCAGGTAGGCATCGCGGTCGGCTGCGGTGGCGAAGGTCAAGAGGAAGCAATGGGTGAAGCCCTGGGCCTTGCCCTCGGAAGAGACGTCGGTGCCCCACTCGAAGGCGGAGATTTCCCGGATCTTCGCCGGCAGGCCGCGAAAGCCGGCGATGATCTTGGCCACGTCCTCGGCCGTGGAAGTGTCCTTGAACTTGAGGAGCACCACGTGCCGCAGCCGTCGCGGGCCGGCCGCCTCCGCGGCGACGCCGACCGGGGTGGAAGTGCGGAAGACCGCCAGGCCGCAACCGACGGCCAGCATGACAAGGACGACTTTGGGGAGCCAGGCGAGCGGCGGCATGATCGATCTCCTAGGGTGGGAAAGTAAACAGGTTGTCACGCCTGGATCTCGCGCTGCAACTCAGCGGCGCCGAACCGAGCGGCCGATCTGGCATGCCGGGTTGTGCCGGCCGGTGCCTGGAAGCCCGAGGCGTAAGCCGAGGGAATACGCGTTGCCCGCCACGAGACGGCCCTCATACCCTCGGCTCGCGCCTCGGGCTTCAAGGACACGGAACACGACCGCCACGCTCGGCCGTCGGCCATCGACGATGAACACGTGGCTCCCGGTGCCTGGAAGCCCGAGGCGTAAGCCGAGGGAATACGCGTTGCCCGCCACGAGACGACCCGCATACCCTCGGCT
>Ga0315906_10006210_pt1 | contig 14827 bp, 16 predicted proteins | sample LakEriMetagenome_4_FD_203526 | JGI IMG/M metagenome (GOLD analysis project Ga0315906, IMG submission 203526) | Freshwater fungal communities from buoy surface, Lake Erie, Ohio, United States - Buoy 2 MA122 | ecosystem: Environmental > Aquatic > Freshwater > Lake > Lake biofilm | place: USA...
TCCGCCGATGCGGCCAATGCCAAGACCTACACCGATTACTGCGAGGCCAGCTCCGATTGCAGCGATACTACCAGTCATTGTTTAGGGGGTATTTGAAGTGAAACGATGAATAAAAATGAAAACGTTAGTGGTGTCCTTCGGCGTGTGCGTGGTCGTCGTGGTGATGCTCTTCAACCGCGGCGCCAAACGACATCGCAGTAAGCATCGTGAAAACATAAGCCTGCAGCGCAGCTACCAGGAGTTCCAAAGTCGAAATGAACAGTGTCAAAATGATGGATCCCGGAGAGATCCAAACCGACTCAAAGATGAAGATCAACGATACCAGCGAGAGCACCAAGATGTGGCCCGCGGTAATGTTGGCAAAAAGACGGATCATCAACGAGAACGGCTTGGTAAAAACGCCGATCAACTCAATTAAGGCCAAAATGGGCTTAAGGGGCGTCGGCACACCTGGCATCCACACAATGTGCATCCAGTAATCCTTGGTGCCGTTAACATTGGTAATGACGAGCGTAAATACCGCCAGCACTAAGGTGACAGCAATGTTCCCTGTCAAGTTCGCACCACCCGGAAAGAACGGGACAAGGCCGAGCAGGTTGTTGATCCAAATGAAGAAAAACAGCGTGAGCAAGTAGGGAACAAAGCGATTCAAGTGCTTCTCAGGAATCGCGCCGCGGGCAATGTCGTCGCGAACAAACAGAATCAAAGGCTCTACGAAGCCCGCCAACCCACGTGGGGCGGCGTTGGTATTCTTCGCGTAGTAACGCGCAGCCGAGAAGAAAATGAACAAAATCACAGCGGCACCAACGAGCAGTGCCAGCACGTTTTTCGTAATAGAGAAGTCTAACGGCTTGTCTTCGGTCCCGGCGTAGTAAATCTTCTCGTGCTTGTTCACGAACTGAAGTCCTCCCGCCTCCACCACGTGATGACCTTCAATGTCGTGGTGAAACTCGGCTGAGGAAAACACCACCAAGCCATTGGTGGTCCACAAAATGACGGGCAAAGGAATGCTAACTGCGTGACCGTTCCAATCGAGAATATGCCATCCGTGGCTATCCGCGATGTGGTGCATTATCATTTCATTTGGGTTGAACTCCTCCTTGGCCTCGTGGCCAGACGTTTCCGCGCCTTGATGGGCTACTCCATGTTCAACTGCCTCTGCGTGAGCCGCTACTTGGTCGTGATGCCCTTCAGTTGAAGACGCAAAAGATGCCGTCAAAGGCAGCGCGAATGCAGCGAAAAGTGTAAGTAAGCGGCGTAGTACCATCAGTCCCGAATTGCGCGGCAAAGATAGTCCGAAACAAGGCAACTTTTAGCCCTGCTTGATGTGCCGAACGGCTAGCCACGTTTCGACAGCCTGCGCAAGCATGAAAACTGCTGCAAACTGCAGAGAATCAGATCGAAATCCTTCGGGTTGAGCAATGCTCATCGGGAGAATTACCGTGGAAGCAGCGAGCAGCATCCTTAAAAAGCCTCCCCCAAGGACCACCCACACAAAAGCCTTTGGCCTTCGCTTCTCTAGAGCAAAAGCAAAAAAGAACTGGGTTACCCCCGTAACGGCAATCCACAAAACCCCCATCCCGTACCACGAAAGCCCAAGCGCAGCAACCGCAGCGGCCGAGCTCGCGGCAAGTACAGCGTAAAGTGCGGCAAGGGGAACAAGGACAGCCTTCATTTTTTCGAAGCGTTTAGTGCCGTACGCACCACCAGCGCAAGGGAAACCAACACACCCACCAGGGCCCCGATCCCAGCGCCCAAGTGGCTTTCGTTGCTGTCAAACCACGACCCAACGAGGACCCCTAAGGCTACCGCTCCCATTAGTTGACCCGATAGCGATAACGCCTTTCCGGCCGTTGGGGGGAGGTTTAACGGCGGCACGATGGCCAATTTAAACCGTAGTAGTGGATACCGGTGACTTCACTGCGCTGGCTGCCGGCGCTGCTGGAGCCGGCGCGGGAGCCGCGGGCTTCGCTTCTGTAGCCTTCACGCCCATGTGGCATTGACCTGAAAACTGGGCCCCGGCCTCAATGCTGATTTGTCCGGTGTACAGTTCGGCATGAACTTGGGCCGTTTGTGCGAGCGTCGTCAGGCCTTTTACCTCGAGGCTTCCCTTGAGTTTGCCCGCGATGCTGGCTTCGCCCGCAAAAATTTGACCTTCTACCGAACCTTGTGGACCAATCACCAATTTTCCTTGGGTGCGGAGGGTGCCTTTAATGGTTCCGTCGACGCGAAAATCCACAGGAGACTGAATGGTTCCTTCGATTACTGCACCTTCTACGATGCGGTTGTGCTCGTGCACTGACTCGGCAATGCGTTTAACTGGGTTCATCATGGCGATCCGTAATTGCGTTGAACAAAGGCGCGGTAGGCCGCTTCGTCTTTGGTGCGGTAAAGGTGCGAAAAATTCGCCACAGTCACCGGCCAAAACGTGGTGCGTTCCGCGGGAAGCATTTTGCGAAGGTCGGCATTTTGGCGCATTACGTCGCGGTATGCCAAGGCCTCGGCGGCATTTTTGAACCCGTCTACGACGAGCAGTTCCGCGTTTTCGTTCCACGGAAGGGCGCGCACTCCGAGGGGTCGGTCCGGGAAGTCCGTGCTGTGAATTCGTGCAAGTGCATTGCGCACCGCGTTGCCGTCAAAGCCGGTGGGAAACAAAATAGCCACCTGATGCGGAGCCTGCGGCGCGGGCGTAAACAGCTTCAAATTCTCTGCGTTCACCGCGGGCTCTGGGGCCGCAATAGTGGAAATCGCCACCAAGTAGGTCTGTGCGGCGGCGGCTTGGGGCGTGGACGGAAACTCTGCCGAAACCTTGCGAAGCGCGTCAGCATACGCGGCGCGGCCTTGGCTTCCGCCCACCGCGAGGGCCCGCAGCAGCTCAGCCGGAGCGCGCTCAGGTTCCGTCCACACCGTGGTTTGGTACAGGCGCAGCGCCTCGGACCAGTTCCGCTGGTCCACTGCCTTCGACAGCGCGATGAACTCAGGCGTCGCAACCGGTTCCGCTCCTTTGCTCGCCCCGGCGCTGCCTTTGCGCACGATTTGGGCGGCTTCGCTGGTGGGATAGCGCTCCAAAAGTTCCTTTAAAGCGGCCTCAGCCTGCACGTTTTCTTTGAGCGCAACATGGAGTCGGTGCACCGCATACAGCCAACGCGAAGCCTCCGGGTGGTCGGGGCAGGACCGCAACGCCCTTCGGTAGGCGGTTACGGCCTCGCTCGGATCCTGCATTCCGTCGCGGTAGGCCGCCGCAACTTCCGACCAGGCTTCGCAGGCCTTCGTTTGGACCGCTGCGCGTTCCTCGGGTTTGCGCGGAATTTTTGCCAGGTAGCCGGCCACGTCGTAGCGGCCGGCGGGCTCGCCCGCCGCCGCGGTGGCCGTTGCCGAATCGCCCTCGGATCCCGCTTCGCCGCCTTTTGTCGGTTCTGCCGACGGCCCTTTAGCCTGCTTTTCGGCGGTTTGCTGGGCCCACTCGTTCGATTTTGAGCGCAGCCTCCAGTTGTCCACATTCGGTCGATCCCCAAATTTTTGGCGGAAGGTGGCGGCGCCCTTGGCGCGCAGCGCCGGGGCGTAGACCGCCCAGCCGCCGCCGGCTGCGCCGCCGGCGGTGGGCGCCGCCGCATCCAGCTCCGAAGTCGTCGTCCGCAACTCGGCGAGCTGCGCCAGCCTGCGTTCCCGCTCGGCCTCCGCCTCGTCGGCCTTCTTCAGCGCAGCCACATAGGCCTCAAACTGCCGGCGCAGGTCCGCCTCGCCCTTGCGCGACAGCACGACGAGTGAATCGCCAAGTTCTGCGCGCTCCAGGGCCTCCACGAGCACCGACAAACTCTTGGCTTTCTTTTGGTAGCCCTCGCGGCCAGCATAGGTCGTCGGGAGCACGATGGCCGCCGAATCAAAGTCCACTTGGGCCCGGCTGTACGCGCGCCGCTCCAGCGCCAGGGCGCCGTGTCGTGCGTAGGCCAAACCATAGACCATGGGGCGTTCCGCGCGACCTGCAGCAAACGACTGCTGGTAGTACCCGTAGGCCCGGTCTGGCTCGTCCCATTGGGCCGCGAGCTCGCCCAACGAAAAATAAATTCGGTCTGCGAAGTCCGCATTCTTTGGCTCGCGAAGCAGTTGGTGCAGCTCCTGATAGAGTTTTTTGGGGTTTACCCCACCGCCGTTGAGGCTTCGGCGAAGCTGGGCCTCGAGCAGCATCGCGTAGTCGCGCGGCTGTGCCTTGAGGCAGGTTTCGTACTGGGCGCGGGCGCGTTCGGGCTCCGAGGCTTTTTCAAAAAGCTGGGCCGCCAGAAACGCGTAGCGGGCTCTGAGGTCCGATTTCGGAGCCTCCTTGGCTGCTTTTGCCATGGATTCTGCGGCCGCCATCCAGTCCTGTTCGGCCATTGCCATGCGCGCCCGAATTCGAGAAACCTGGTAGTCCCATTTGGCCGGAACGCCCTTGCGGTCCACTTCAAAAAGAAGGGGTTCGGCCAGCGCCGCATTGCCCTGGCGGGCCAAGAGCTCGATGCGCTCGAGTTCCGCTTCGATTTGCTGCTCGGGGCGGCCGCTGAGGCGGGCTACCGTGCTCAAGGCTTCGCTTGCGGGCGCGTCAAGGCCCATCAAAATTTGGGCACGGCCCATGAGTAGGTAGGCGTCAAAAACCGCCGGATTGGCCTGCTTGCCCTTAAAAACCATGCTGTGTTCGCGAATGGCCTTGCTGGCTTTTTCAACTGCGCGCTTGGCCTTTTGGTAGGCCGGCGTGTTCATCTTGGCGCGGGTCCAGTCGTCGACCGCGATGAGCTGGGTGAAGTCGTCGCGGTGCGCGTCGCGCAACTCGAGCATCGCCTGATCGTAGGCCACCTGGCCGTTGTAGAGCGGATTAAACCTGGCTGTGGTTTGGTGGTAGGTGCGGTTGAGCCAACGGTCTTTTTCGCGGCTGCACCCGGCGAGGGTGGCCAAAGCCAGTGCCCCAAGGGCAATCCAGCAAACGAGTTGAGACGGGCGCATTCGGTACCTAACGTAAAACGCCCAAAGTTATGGCCTTCGCGCGGGCGACGCTCGACCGATTCTGCTACCTTTGAACTTGTGAAGAAGTCCGCACGCCGCACCCGCAAGGAAGTTTTCCAGCACTGGCTTGCCAAATGGCGGCACAAATACCGTTTGGTACTGCTCGACGAGTCGACGTTTGAAGAGCGCTTTTCTATGGTGCTCAACCGCCGAAACGTGTTTTTGGCCGTTGGCGGTTCGGTGCTCTTCCTCATTGTCTCTACCACGTTTTTGATCGCCTACACGCCGCTTCGCGAGTACATTCCAGGCTACTCGAGCACCGCGCTTCGCCGCGAAGCCGTGAAGCTCAACGCCGTCACCGACTCGCTCGTGGACCTGGTGGCGTACCAAGAAAAGTTCATTCAGCACATTCAGTTTATGGTGGGCGGATCCCTTCCGCCCGACACCCTGACGAGTGCGGCGACTCCGCCTCCGGGGTGGTCCGCGGAACGACTCAAGGCCAGCGAACGAGAGCGCAAGCTCCGCGAAGAAGTAGAGGCCCGAGAGGCTGCTGCGCCCAAGCCCACCGAAATGCTGCAGCCGGTAGCCGGATTGGTTCTTCGCAGCGCTAACCCTGCCCAAGGGCGTTACGGCCTGGTGATCGACGCACTGCGCCCTTCCGACGTGGTTGCGGTTGAAGACGGAACCGTGCTGGCCATCGAGGGCACCAACTCCCTTGGTTATGCCGTGACCGTGCACCACGCCGAAGACCGAATCAGCCGCTACATTGGCCTCAGCCGGGTGAAAACCCGAGTTGGATCAGGGCTGCGCAAAGGGGAAGTACTTGGCAGACTTCTTGAACAAGACCCCGAAAATCCCATACCCTTCCAAGTAGAAATCTGGATCCACGGCCGGCCAATCAATGCCGCCCAGGAGCTAGGATACCGCAAGTAATTCCGCATGAAAACGATCAAAGAATTTGCCGCAGTCCAGTGGGCTGCAATAGTAGACCGCCAAACCCGCGCGTGGGCCACCAAGCCCTTTGAAACCCAGCAGCGCACGCTCGAGCACCTCATGCAGCGCGCCGCCCAAACCGCATTTGGCCGCGACCACCGCTTTGCCGACGTGCGCAGCCACCAAGACCTTGTTCAGGCCGTTCCAGTGCGCGACTACGAAGCGCTTCGTCCCTACATTGACCGAATCGTAGCCGGAGAATCCGACATAATGTGGCCCGGTCGCCCGACCTACTTTGCGAAGACGAGCGGCACGACCTCGGGCGCCAAGTACATTCCGCTGACCAAAGAATCGGTGCCCTACCACATTGCGTCGGCGCGCAACGCCCTCTTTGCCCACATGCACGCCACGGGCCAGAGCCGCATGGTCAACGGGAACATGATCTTTTTGCAGGGCAGCCCGGTGCTCGAAGACAAAAACGGGGTGCCCACGGGCCGCTTGAGCGGAATTACGGCGCACTTTGTTCCGTCCTACCTCCAGAAAAACCGCAAGCCCACGTGGGACACCAACTGCATCGAAGATTGGGAAGACAAGGTCGAGGCCATTGTTCACGAGACGGTGAACGCCCCGATGTCCATCATTTCGGGCATTCCGCCCTGGGTGCAAATGTACTTTGAGCGCCTGCTCGAGGTGAGCGGCAAGTCCAGCATCGGCGAGGTATTCCCCACGCTCGACCTGTTTGTCACGGGCGGCGTAGCCTTCGAGCCCTACCGCGCCCGATTCGAAGAACTCTTTGGGCGCAAGGTGCCCATCGTGCAAACCTACCCGGCGTCTGAAGGCTTCATCGCCTACCAGGACCAGCCCGACAGCCCGGACTTACTTTTGTTGCTCAACAACGGCATGTACTATGAGTTTGTGCCGGCCGACCGCTTCTTTGACGAAAACCCGCCGCGCCTCAGTCTGGCCGAAGTGCAGACCGGGGTCAACTACGCGCTGATCATGCACACCAACGCCGGGCTTTGGGGCTACAGCATCGGCGACACGGTTGAGTTCGTATCCACGGCGCCGTACCGCATCCGCGTGACCGGCCGCATCAAGCACTTTATTTCGGCTTTTGGCGAGCACGTGATTGGTTCCGAAGTCGAGTACGCACTTGAGCAAGCGGTCAAGGCCCACGGTGGCCAGGTGCGCGAATTCACGGTGGCGCCCCAGGTTAACCCCACCGAAGGCGGACTCCCCTACCACGAGTGGTTTGTGGCTTTTGACGAGGTTCCCGCTGATCTTGAGGCGTTTAGCTCGACCGTCGACCGCGCCCTTCAAACCAAGAACGTGTACTACCAAGATTTGATTTCGGGCGGAATCCTTCGCCACTGCGTGCTCCGCGCCCTGCCGAACGACGCCTTCATCACCTACATGAAGTCCGAAGGCAAATTGGGCGGACAAAACAAAGTTCCGCGCCTTATGAACGACCGTAGCGTGGCCGATAAACTAGTTGCGCGGAGCTAGTTACTGGTTTTCAGGCTGAAAGCCAAAATCCTGGGCCGTCGGCTTAAGCGAGGCAGCCACCGCCAATCGGTCGCAGCGCTCGTTTTCGGGATGGTCGTTGTGGCCGCGCACCCACTCGTAGCGCACCTTGTGGGGCTCCATGGCTTTAAGCAACCGCTTCCAGAGGTCGGGGTTTTTGACTTTGGCCCAGCCGCGGCGCTTCCAGCCGTCAATCCACCGAAGGTTAAATGCGTCGACTACGTACTTGCTGTCGCTGACCACGCGCACTTCACAACCAGACTTTAGCGCCTCAAGACCAACAATCACGGCCATAAGTTCCATGCGGTTGTTGGTCGTGTGGTAAAATCCGCCACTCAGTTCCTTTTCGTGGGCACCGCTGCGCAAAATGCTGCCGTAGCCCCCGGGGCCCGGATTCCCTTTCGCGGCACCGTCGGTAAAAAGATCTACCTGGACCATCCTTCAGGAAGCTGGGTGGGCATTGGTTGGCCGAGCAAGTCCGCCCTCACTACCCTAGGGTAGGCCCAATGTTCGCCCTTCAAGATGCGCGCAGCAAGCGTTTCTGCCGTGTCGCCCGGCACAACCGCCGTGCGCATTTGGAATAAAATAGGGCCTTCGTCGTAGCGTTCTGAAACACGGTGAATGCTTAGACCCGACTCGCGTTCGCCGGCAGCTACCACCGCCTCGTGAATGTGGTGACCGTACATGCCGTGGCCACCGTAGGCCGGCAGGAGCGCCGGATGAATATTGTAGCACCGCTCACCAAAGGCCTGAATCCAAGCTGCCGGAACCGGTTTGAGGTAGCCCGCCAGCACGAGGGCCGTGACCCCCGCAGCGCGCCAATGCGCAAGCAAGGCCTCGTCATCCTGACCTGGAACAAAGTGCGCCACCGGCACGTTAAGCGCGCGGTTCCATATGCCTGCATTTTTTCGGTTCGTCCAAATTCCGACCGCATTTACCGCGCCGTCCGTCCAAAAATCCAGCAGGGACACGGCGTTGCTGCCGCTTCCTGAAACCAGAATAGCTACCTTAGGTGAAATCACGGGCTAAAGGTAGGGGGCGAAATGCACCACAATTCCAAAGATTGGCTTTTCTTTGCACCCATCAATAACACAAAACCATAGGTTATGTCCGATATCGCCGCACGCGTAAAAAGCATCATCGTAGACAAGTTGGGAGTACCCGAGTCAGAAGTAACCACCGAGGCCTCCTTCACGGGCGACTTGGGCGCTGACTCTTTGGACACGGTTGAGCTCATCATGGAATTCGAGAAAGAATTCGACATCAACATTCCAGACGACCAAGCTGAAAGCATCGGTACGGTAGGTCAAGCAATTGCCTACATCGAAGCTGCCAAGGCCTAATCCATTCCCATGGAACTCAAACGTGTCGTTGTCACGGGCCTTGGTGCCCTGACCCCGATCGGAAACACTGCTCCCGCATTTTGGGCGGCCCTCCTCGAGGGCCGCAGCGGGGCGGGTCCGATTACCCGCTTTGACGCGTCCAAATTCAAAACGCAGTTTGCTTGCGAGGTCAAAGACCTCAACGTCGAAGACTTCATCGACCGCAAGGAATCGCGCCGCATGGACCGCTGCACCCACCTCGGCCTTATCGCCGCAGAAGAGGCTGTAGCTGACTCCGGACTCGAAGCTTCGAACCCCAACAAAGACCGCGTAGGCGTCATTTGGGGTTCGGGTATTGGCGGCCTCGATACCTTCACGGAAGAATTCGGCAACTACTTCAAGGGCGACGAAAACCCCCGCTTTAATCCTTTCTTCATTCCGAAAATGATCGCCGACATCTGCGGTGGCTATGTTTCCATGAAGTACGGGTACCGCGGACCCAACTACACCACCGTTTCAGCCTGTGCGTCGTCGACCAATGCTGTCATTGACGCACTAATGCTCATTCGCCTAGGTAAAGCGGACGCCATTATCGCGGGCGGATCAGAAGCCGCTGTTTCTCCAGGCGGAATTGGTGGATTCAACTCAATGCATGCGCTCTCTACGCGCAACGACGACTACCTGACCGCCTCTCGCCCATTTGACAAAGACCGCGACGGCTTTGTCCTTGGTGAGGGTGCGGCTGTTTTGGTGCTTGAGGAGTACGAACACGCCAAAGCACGCGGTGCCCGCATTTACGCAGAACTCGTGGGCGGCGGACTCTCTGCTGACGCACACCACCTAACCGCTCCTCACCCCGAGGGCTTAGGTGCGCGCAACGTAATGCGCAATGCGATCGAAGACGCAGGCATGAAGCCTGAAGACATCGACTACGTGAACGTTCACGGCACCTCCACTCCGCTTGGTGATATTGCCGAGACCAAGGCAATCAAGGAGGTTTTTGGTGACCATGCCTACCAGATTAACATCAGCTCCACTAAGTCGATGACCGGACACCTTTTAGGTGCAGCCGGTGCCGCAGAAGCCGCTGTGGCCGTGCTTTCGGTATACCACGACATTGTGCCTCCAACGATCAACCACTTCACGGATGATCCTGAGCTCGACACTAAGCTGAATTTCACCTTCGGAACGCCCCAAAAGCGTATCGTGCGCGCGGCCCTTTCCAACACCTTTGGGTTTGGCGGGCACAATGCTTCGGTGATCTTCAAAAAAATCTAAATGCTTCAGGCTGTTCTCCGCCTGTTCCGCAGGGTGCCCCCCGAGCACCGCGCGGTCCTTGCCGCCATTACCGAAATGACGGGGCTTCGCCCGAACGACCCGGGGATTTACCTGGCTGCGTTTCGCCGCAAAGTCAAGTCAGACGCCAACCAACGAAGCGCCAACATGCGCTACGAGCGTCTTGAGTACCTCGGCGACGCCGTCCTTGGCGTGCTTATGGCCGAGTACCTCTACGAAAAGTACCCCAACGGAGACGAAGGCTACTTAACCTCGATGCGCTCTAAGGTGGTGAGCCGCAAGGCCCTCAACCGAATGGCCGAAAAAATGGGCATCCCCAAATGGATGGAGCAAGGGCGCAACCGAAACGGCCAAGCCTCTTCGGTGCCCGGAAACACGCTTGAAGCCCTCGTGGGCGCAGTCTACATCGACCGCGGGTGGAACGCGGCCCGCTACCTCGTGCACCGCCGCATGCTGGATCCCTATGTGAATTTTGATCACGTCGAGAAAGAGATCATCAGCTACAAAAGCTTCCTCATCGAGCACGTTCAAAAGAAAAAGCAGCGCTTTCAATTTGACGTGGTCGACGAAAACGGCAGCGACAAAAACCGGTTTACCGTGGCCTTCATGCTCGACGACGTCGAAGTAGCCACCGGAAGCGGTCAATCCAAAAAGAACGCAGAAGAGGCTGCTGCCAAGGCTGCGTGCAAAACCCTAAAAATTGGCGCGGCGGCTCGTTCTCGACGTCGGTGACGACGATTTGCCCGACGTTTGGGCGCTGAGCACGGACTTGGACCCTGTTCCGCTCGTATTTCGGCTCAACGATCGACTCGGATGGTCCTTGGGGCGCAGCGGCGACTGGATTCGCCGCCTTCCTAACGGCAACTACGCCCACGCGCTGTTTCGGTTTGAAGACGGTCCGCGCAGCTACGCCCTGCTGTGGAACGCGCCCCACGAAGTGGAACTGCATCAGCCCGTGGCGCTCACCGAACTCAGCTTATTTGGCGAATTTGAGGCGGACCCTAGTGCGTCGCTTTTTGTACGTCGACCGCGCGGAATTAACGCGTTTTTAGTATTCGATCCCCCGCTAAGTAGCCAAGAAATCGTAGGTTTGCAGAGCCAACTCAACGACGTTCCTGGATTGCTTGGCTGCAACCCCCGTACAAGCCTGACGCCGAACGAGCACGCCCAATTTGTGTTTGAACCCCTAAAGGACTCCGATCTGTGAAACGGACTAAAATCGTCGCGACCCTAGGCCCTGCCTCCTCTTCAGAAGACGTACTGAAGCAACTTTTGGACGCCGGAGTGAACGTGTTCCGCGTGAATTTTTCGCACGGCGCAGCCGACGACCATCGCGCTACCATTCGCCGCATTCGCGGAATCCTCAAAGAAACAGGCCACCACGCGGCTATTTTGGCGGACCTTCAGGGCCCAAAACTCCGTGTGGGCGTAATTGAGGAGGGCGCGGTACTTGCCCCCGGAGACAAGCTGACCTTCACCACGGTGAAGTGCGAGGGCACCAAGGAGCGGGCCTATATGACCTACGAGCAGTTTCCGCGCGACGTTCGCGTCGGCGAAAACGTACTGCTTGACGACGGAAAATTGGTGCTTAAGGTTCTGTCTACCAACGGCGTAGACGAAGTGGTTGCCGAAACGATTCAGGGAGGTCCGCTCAAGTCCAAAAAGGGCGTAAACCTGCCGAATACCCGGGTTTCGCTCCCCTGCTTAACCGAGAAGGACCTCGCCGACCTTGACGTCGCGCTCGAAGAAAACGTAGACTGGATCGGCCTGAGCTTTGTGCGCAACGCTGCCGACATTCACGAGCTGCGTGCCATTTTGAACGCCCGAAAGCACCACGCGGGCATTATTGCGAAAATTGAAAAACCAGAGGCCGTTGCCGACATCGACGCTATTCTCGAGGCCACCGACGGTGCCATGGTAGCGCGCGGAGACCTCGGGGTTGAGGTGCCTATGGAATCGGTTCCGCTCATCCAAAAAATGATTGTGCGCAAGTGCATTGAGCTGGCCAAACCCGTCATTGTTGCGACCCAAATGATGGAGACGATGATTGACAGCCTGACGCCTACGCGTGCCGAAGTGAACGACGTGGCCAACGCGGTAATGGACGGAGCTGACGCGGTTATGCTCAGCGGCGAAACCTCCGTCGGCCAGTACCCCGTTCAGGTGGTGCAAACCATGGCCCGCATCGCTGAAACCGCAGAGCGCGGCTGCAGCTTCCGCGGCAAAGAGCACAAGCCGCTCGAGAACGTGGCGGAGCGCTTTATTTCGGACACCGTGTGCTACTACGCCGCCAAAATGGCCAACACAGTAGAGGCCAGCGCGATTTGCACCCTGACCTTCTCAGGGCACTCGGCGCAGCTGATTTCCAGCTTCCGCCCGCAGAGCCACGTCTACGCGTTTACCGCCAACTACAAGATTTTGAATAAGTTGTCGCTTCATTGGGGCGTGCGCGGATTCTACTACGACAACATGGAATCTACCGACGCCACGTTCGTCGACATCACCAAGCAGCTCAAAGCTGAAGGCCTTGTCCAAGCGGGGGACCGCATTGTGCAGCTGGCGTCCATGCCCATTGAGGCCAAGGGAACGACCAACACGCTTCGGATTAAAGACGTTCAGTAAGCGCTCGTCGCAGCTTAGAGGGCGCGGAGCAAGCGCAGGTCGTTTTCGAACAGCGCGCGGATGTCCGGAATGGCGAAGCGCTGCATGGCGATACGTTCCACGCCCAAGCCAAAAGCAAATCCGCTGAATTCGGTCGGATCGATACCGCAGGATTCGAGTACGGCGGGATCCACCATGCCGCAACCCAGGATTTCAAGCCAACCTGTGCCTTTGGTCATGCGGTAGTCCGTTTCGGTTTCAAGGCCCCACCAAATGTCCATTTCGGCACTTGGTTCCGTGAACGGGAAGTAGCTCGGACGCAACCTAATCGCGGTGTTTTCCCCAAAAAAGGCCTGCGAAAATTCCAGTAAGGTTTGCTTCATGTCGGCGAACGACACGTTGCGGTCGATGTAAAGCCCCTCAACTTGGTGGAACATGCAGTGGCTGCGCGACGAGATGGCCTCGTTGCGAAAAACACGTCCAGGCGCAATAATTCGGATCGGCGGCTTGCGCGTTTCCATGGTGCGCACCTGCACATTAGACGTGTGGGTTCGAAGCGCCCAGTCGGGGTTGCGCGCCAAGAAAAACGTGTCCTGCATGTCGCGGGCAGGGTGCTCCGGTGGAAAATTCAGCGCCGTAAAGTTGTGCCAGTCGTCCTCCATTTCGGGGCCCTCCGCAACCGCGAAGCCCATGCGGCGAAAAATATCCACGAGCTCGTTGCGCACTTGGCTCACAGGGTGGTGGCTGCCTGGAAGCACCCCCCAACCGGGCCGCGTAACGTCTTCGGCCGCAATATTCACCTTGGGCTTAGCCACCGCTAGGGCGGCGACCTTTTCTTCAACAGCTGTCTTAAGCTGGTTCAGCAGCTGCCCAACGGCCTTCCGCTCTTCAGGAGCCACGGTTTTAAACGCCGCAAAGAGGTCGTTGAGCACGCCTTTGCGGCCGAGAAAGCGCAGGCGAAGGGCCTCAGCCGCTTCAGCGTTCAAAAGGGTCGCTGACGCAACCTCGTGGAGGTATTCCTGGATTTTAGCCTGCATCGTCGGGGAAACTGCTATATTTGCTTGCTTTGTCGCGCAAAACTATGCTAAAGCAAGTGAACTACCGGATCCTTTCTGCCGCCGCCCTCCTTCTGGGCCTGGCTGGCCTCGTCGCTTCGTGCGAAAAACCCCGCACTGGCCCGGGCTACGTCGCAGTGCGCGTCATTAATGAAGACAGCGTTGCCATTCAAAACGCGTGGATCCACCTTTCGGTTCCCGGCACCGGAACCCTGTTCACCAACCCCAACACCTACGGATACTACTACAAAAAATCCGACGTGAGCGGCTGGACCGACGTGCCCTGGAAGTACGAGCGCGAGGCCTACCTTGACATTGAATCCACCAAAGGCGCGTACCGCGGCTGCTCGTTTGTGCACGTGGTACCCGGCGACACGGCGGTGGCCTATGTAATCCTTCGCCCTTATGGCGATCCCAACACTGGTTGCTTGTGAACACGCTTCGCGCCCTTGCTTTCGCCGCCGCTGCACTGACAGCTGGCTTTACCTCGTGTGGCCCCAAAGAGGCCCCTGTTTACCGCTTTCAAATTGAGGTGGTTGCTGTCAACGAAGACGGTGACCTGATTCCGCTTCAAAACGCCTCCGTCCGCGCTACGGCGCCCGTAGTTAATGCCATTCCTGACTTTGAGGGTCGATCTGGCGTGGACGGCATCGTTCGCGACATGGACGGAAACGACGTGTTCCAGTACGGCCTTCCGGCGGTGCTTCAAATCACCGCTCAAAAAGGCGGAACCCCGCCCACCGTGTTCGGTTGCGGCTACCTCAAGCTTGTCGCCGACAGTACTGCCAAGATGCAGATCGTCGTTCAGCCCTACGTCGAAGGCGTCAGCGGCTGCTAATCCATGACGGGGCTCGACCTGGTATTCATTGCGTTGGTTCTGGCCCTTACTGGGCGCGGAATTTGGCGCGGTTTCATCAACGATCTTTCGGGCCTCCTTGGGCTCGTTCTGGGCTATTTGTTTGCTGGCCCCCTCTCGGAGCGTGTGGAGCCCTTTCTCGAGGCGTTTATCGACAACGCGGGGCTGCGCCACGGTGTTGCCTACTACCTCAGCTTGTTTGTGCTGTACCTCGCGGTGGTTTTTCTCGGTAAAATCGCCACGCAGCTTTCTAAAATCATTCTTCT
>Ga0315906_10006213_pt1 | contig 14822 bp, 14 predicted proteins | sample LakEriMetagenome_4_FD_203526 | JGI IMG/M metagenome (GOLD analysis project Ga0315906, IMG submission 203526) | Freshwater fungal communities from buoy surface, Lake Erie, Ohio, United States - Buoy 2 MA122 | ecosystem: Environmental > Aquatic > Freshwater > Lake > Lake biofilm | place: USA...
TCATATACAGGAATGCAGCACATACCGGCGTGTCTTCGTCATAAAGGATAAACCCGGTATTTGGCAAATAGTCCTTAGCCGGTGGCACCCAACCCCAGTCCTTCCACCATGGCGTCAGCAAAGACTCATAGTCCCCATCTCGCATAGGCACTACTATCACGGGAATGACTTCATTACATCAAGTTCAACAGAAAACACCTCAGATGCAGAAGTGGTACTACTTGTTAGCGTCACCTTTGCATAAGAGCCTAATAATCCATAAGACTCCGCTACAGCGGATTTTATTGCCACTATATGGAAACTTGATCCTATAGCAACTGTGGCGCCAGTGGTACTTATCTGTGTTCTGTCAGATGATATAGACTGTACAGTTCCTCCATTAATTAATAAAGATCCTCCAGATAAAACCGCTATTCTATCTCCTATATTTACCGAATTAGACACAGGTGCTTGAAATGTAAATGTCCTGTCTACGCCAGTTCCAGTTATAGGGATTAATACATTCCCTATACCAACAACTGACCTGCTGTTAACGGATGGATTTGGATCAGTGAATACTATATTGGAAAAGTACATATTTTCCTTTAACTCATATTGAGTCGTGCCCACGGATCCAATTTGATTTGCTACATCAGTTTCAATGCTGGCCGACCACGGCTGATTACTATCTAGGCTTATGGCTTTGAATAATTTATTCACAGTTGGCTCTTTATTTACACTAAACTCAACAACCGCATTATTTTGAGTCGAATAAAAATTACACACAGGAACAGCAATTGAATTATGCTTCCATAGGTTTCCTCGCTTGAAAGAGTAGAAGAAATTATTTAGACCAAGAAGCCACTCTGGGTCGTAAGAATAAAATGAAGACCACCCTTGTGTGGACTCGCTAAATGATATCGTCATATTAAGTGCATATTTGAGAACTTCTGATTATTCCATTGACAACTTCTATTTGATGAGGGTTATTCCCAGAAACATTTTGTGTCGGAACTTTATAAAATCCATCCGGTAAAAAATTCACGGAATTTTCATCTGCAAAAGCGAAATCATCAACTTGAGGGGCATTAGGCCATGTTGGGTCTGGGTTTCTCACCCTGCCTAAATACCACAAATTATTAGTGACAATAGTCGCGCAACTCCCAGCACTAATTGGTGTTGAGAAGGCGACGCTTCTCTTATAAAACTGTAGCTTAACAGGACAATAGGTCCTTATAGTCCAATTAGACGAAGCCGTAGCGCAAAACTGAATAAGATTTACATTTAATATATTGTAATATGAATCAGCCTTAGGAATATATTGAACTATAGGATTAGTAGTCAATACTGGACTATTTGACATCAATGGTCCCCTGTATCTTTGTGTCAACCCCCCGGAAGCAAATACACCAGTGGCATTTCTTTTATACACATTGATGTTTGTACCCGCCAATGGGGCGCAACTTCCACCCCCTGTTGTAATAAGAATGTTCGTAAAGTTAACCGCACCAATGCCGTTGTATGACCTTTGAACAGAGCGCAAAAAGTCAGGTTGATATCCCGATGGCAATATATCTGGATATACTTTATCCCCCAACTCATATATCATTCCAAATTCAGTGCCGTTCGCGCCGCTACGAACCATATCAATCCTAACGGCTCCTGTTGCAGTCCCTAAATCAATATCATATTTATACCATCTCGGGCCCGCAGCCGCATTAAAGACAACGGAAACTCCACCCGTAACAGCGCATTGCAATACGCATGATGCATCTTCACAAGAAAGCCCTGGTGTTACAAATCTGCCGCCAGATTGCTGTCTAGACACGCCGCAGTTTGAATACCACCCATCAGGCGCAGGCGTTGTCATGTTTATATCCGCATACGCTGCGTATGCAGTTTTAATGGAACTTGAATCTATAAAAAAATTACTATAAGGCATATGGAATAGTTGCTACAACAAAACCTGATGAATTAACCTGAACACCCGCCGTTGACGTTGTTCTATAAAATCCTTCGTAAGCGGGAAACGAACATCCAGCATCATAAAAAAATCTAGACCCTACATTTGTCCCATTACTTGAATACAAGGTCATAATTATCTGTGCACTCATCGCTGCCTGAACAGTAAGAAATACGCCAGATGCCTCCACTTCACTACATGAGCTACATAGCTGCTGAGCAGTTGTATAGCAGTTGCAGCAAGATGCATCAAAGGTAGATTCACTGCATAGTCCCGCGACATTATTTCTAATTCTATAATCCCATATTAAATACAGATGAGCCAAATTAGAAACGCCTATATTATTCGTTCCAACTATGCCGTTTAATGGGGCGTATGGACTATTCGCCGTTAGCAATGACCCGGTAACTATGGTAGACGACGTGATTATTGTCGCTATGTTAGATTGCGTGTAAGCAGTATTTGTGTATAACACCCTTAAAATAGGCCTATTGACATTTATGTCGACATTGCCCTTTTGGACTGCATACATCCTTACCTGTTGATCTATAAACGCCCCAAGCCCCTTTTCAACAGGTATAGAAACCCATTGATTACTTGCGTTGTTAATCGTTGGGAAGTATTCAGTGAATGTAACAGGGATTTCATTGCCTTCATTCACATAATGAGAAGAGCTATATATATCCGGTGTATTTACAGCAGATTGATTAAATGCAAATGACCTACCCCTATTAAGGAAATCAGGAGATGCGATGCTAATACATGTCATCGTCACAATAGGATTTGTAGGGCAGAAAGGAGAGATGTCTATCATCGGCTCTCCAGTAACAGATGTAAGTTCTATTGTATATGTCGGGATAGTAGTAGTTCTGGAGAAGTTAAAAGCCGTATTTGTGTTAAAATCCATCGCAACTGAAAAGACTTCAACCCCATTATAATATCCTTTCGCCTGAACAAACCCAGTGGTTATACCCAGTGAAGCGTTCCACCTAATTCCAGTAGAAATCGAAGACCCCCTACCTCCAATATTTACAGTAATTACATACTTGGTTGCATTAGATAATCGGTATGTATTGTTAGTGCCACAGTCAATGGTTTTATATATAGTAGAGGGAGGATCTTCCACATGCAAAACATACTCCTTAGAATAAGGATCATATTGCCCAATGACAAACCTCTGATCCATCTTTCTAAACAAATCTCTAAAATAACTCCTCATTCCTATGTCTGAAATGGGATTCATTTGACCGTTTTGCATCTTAATTACAACCCCTCTTTTTACATCTGTAAAATACATATCACCCCCATTGGATGCAAAACTGGATGGGTGTGTAGATATGCCATACTCCTGCTCAAAGACAATTTGATTGCCCAAAACCTCGGGTACAGTAGATAGAACCCCACCACCAGTGGAGTCTGAAATTATATTCTTGCCTACAAGTAATTTAGAAATACGATCTTCTTGAAATACCATAAAATCAGTACCACTGATATGCATCTTTTGTATGCTGCCATAAGATCGTTCCAATGGCTTAAAGTTAAACAGCCCTAAATTAAATTCATTTAGCTTGTTTATATTGGTTTCTATATTGTAAACGCCGCTATATGTAATATCAGAAATCCTAGCCTCTTCTTTATATGGCGTTTCTGAATAGGCACGAACTCTTTGTCCAATCGTCAATGAGCGTCCTTTAATGCTGTCTTTTATTTTATAACTTTCTACACCATTGCCAAATCCCCAGCAATCGTAAAAATTCAAATTAATTATTGCAGGCAGAGATGCGCTTTGATTTTGAACATTACCAGTGTGGAATCCGTTTGTTATATTGAATGTCTGTTCGTTCTCATAAAATATATTAGGAACGGTTTTCTTGGCCCTAGTTTCAAATACTAAATAATTGAAATTATTTTGTATTGTTATAAAGGTTTCTATCCTGGAGTCTTTTGGGTTAAACCCTTCGCATTTTTGTATTCCACTTCTAATGCTAAGCCACATCGGCTTTGAATCATTGTTAGTGTCATTAATGTCTTCAAATGCAAACTGATATTTATTAATACCAGATGTAACCGGAAGAAATGGCAATGAAGTCGTAGTGATGAATGGCAATGAATTATACAAGTCATCCGGATGACCAGAAACAGATGGACATCCCCCATCGTCGTGAATTGCATTTGCGACTTGAATGCTCTCTCCCTCCCAAAATTTTTTGAAATTACTATAATATTTAGACGACACGATTCTCAGTTGCAGCAGAGAGCTTTGCTGGCCGCAAGGAGATGGGTTGCCTCCTGAGCACCCCCTTCCAAATCTAAATACCCATATATATATGTCCACTACTGCGCCAGCGGAAACTTCCCACCTCTTATAGCCTCCGCCAGATATAGTATCATATAACGGAATGTTTATTGCTGCGTATTGGTTTGGAGTATTGCCAACAAATTGAGCTTGAGCTGATGCCGATAATTTACCCGTATTTTTAAACTGAGAAGGGCTGTAATTTGCATTCCATCCCGTTGGGACCGTTTTTATATAAACCCCAGGTAACTCTACTATTTGCTGCCCCGCAACGGTTGTGGACAGGAAATTCTCGGGCTTAGACTCTTTATGCAAAACCCTTGCAATGACAAGTGAATTTAAAGACCCAAGAGAATCCCTCTTCACTATAAGCTCATCGCCAACCTCAACTTTGTTTGCAGATTCTCCATCCAATCTTATCCATACACTCTGATCCGACGGCTCTTGATAATATTGGGTGGCATATATTGTATCATACGAAGTGTGTGATGGCCTTAAAACAAACCTGTACCTAGTAGCCCAATAAGGAGGCTTTTGAAGTACAGGTATTGTGGCTTGTATGTAATTCGAGTTATCAGAAAGATCGGGGCCAACCGAAACATTATTGATACCACTACTTATTTGAACCGTACTTGATCTATTGAAGTTATCCATGTATACCATACCTACCTCGTAGTCCCTATTACTATGAAGGGTTTTATATGATGTAGGGTAATATATATTGAATATCATTGAGTTTTCTACAAAAAAGAAATACTCATATGCATAAGTAGAAGCTCCTGTCACGTATCTCATTACAGGAACGATAAATCTAAGCGTCCTTTGAGTATTGTCGGCGACTACAGAAAACCCATCATGAGCAAATTGGATTCCGCCTATCATGTTTCTTGTATAGGAATTTCTGTCCTGTATTGCGCACACAAACCTATCCGTTAGAGAGGATCCATTGCAATTATTCGTTGGTATCGGGAACTGATAATAAAGCTGCTTAGTGCCAATAGTAGCCTTGAACTCTTGAGAAGATACAAGATCCTGAAGTGAGTTATAGTTTCTCTGACAGTTAAATGAAAAGTACAGTGTAATGGGCGCAACAGATGGAGTCAAAGCCCCGACGGTTCCATTTAACTGTCCAGATTGAAGAGCAAAGGCAAAGTCTATCGTTACTCCTTTAAATAAATTAAATCCTAATGGAAATGATGCTGTTGTGGCTTGTGCGCTATTTTGAGTTGTTGCCGGGGCCGATGCACCATCCCAATTGGAGGGATATGAATAAGACGACCTAGTCAAAGAAAGCGAAGTGTTGATTGCCGGATTAGTCACCAAGTTGGCGTTGTAGCATATGTTAACTGGCGTTCCAGCAGCATCAACCATATTATATCCCTCCGTGTAATTGCCATAAAACAACCTACCCCCTAATATGCACTGAGCCAGTGATTTCAAGGGCACATTGTCATACAACCTAACAATTTCAGTCGAAGGCAATAAAGAAAAAGATTTATCCCCATCAAATAAATGAGATATTTGAGCATTGTTCCCAATTTGTAAATCTTGCTTATTAAAACTTTTTACAATTGATATTTCATTAGAATCCGAATCCTTGACACAGAGATCCACTTGAGTTACCCATCGCCCTCCAGAATTAATGTTTATATTATAATTTTGGTAATTATTTACCATGCCATCATTAAGATATTCTCCGGTATTTAACGAAAAGTATTTTGGCGAAAACGCCAAGTCGCTAAAAGAAGAAAGAGCACTATAATTACCTTCCTCGTACTTATACCTATACGCAAAAGAAAGAAATCTCTCGCTAACAAATTGAGAAGAGTTAAATGAAATTATATTGGCAGGAGATATGACGGGGGCATTGCCAGGCGGAGCAACAATCACATCCAATCTATTTTCCGACAAATCAAAAGTAGAAGCCGATGGTTTATTTCTATAAAGCTTGTTTATATTTAGCTTCTTGGGAGGGTTGTAATTATCTGTCCAAAACAACAGATTGTCAATCATATCTACGCCATAAATAGGGTATTCCGGATTAAAGTTAAGAACAGTCGCAAATGGAGCTGAACTATCAATATCTATAACATGATATTTAATATCACCAGTCATTTCGCTATAAGACACTACAAGGTCAGTCTTATAAGTAAGAGTGATGTCCGTTATAAACCAAAATATCAAGTTCCTAAATTCATCTTTATACGCGCCAATACATACTGCCGATTGACTCAAGAATAGCCCCGAGGATGGTTCATCTCTATATAAATTTGTCAATTGAGTATTGCCAAAAGTTTTTTCCAGAGACCCCATTTTGCCGGAAGACTCCGTTGAGCCCACGCGGACATTCATCGCATCAATGTAATCTCCCTCGGGAATAAGCCTCTCATCGAGGTCTTGATTCATCTTGCCGCCAGTAAACGTAGATATTATCTTGCTCATTTAATCCATTTATCGCGTCCACGCATATTCATAAGCAGACGACCCGGGTGAATATTACTCAATCTAATCTTGGCATTCCTATAAGCAGCTCGCATTTCATTCTGCGCCCTCCTCACTAAGTACTCTTGAGTCCCTGCCTTGTTGGATAGTATCATGTACTTGATGTAGGCATAAATATACGCCTCAAACATCTTATTTATGCTAATCGCAGTGTCATCACCAGACTCAAGGCCATCAGACACATACTCGATGACACACAACAGCCCACTCATGTCTGAGCTGAAGTTAATGACACCACCGCGTTTGTCAACAACGAACGTAGGGTTGGCATTTGCCGTTTCTGTGTTCAAGCCATACCGCCCACCAATGCCATACCGGAAATACCACACATCGTCAATGCACCACCCCTGATACCCGTTATAAGGGCTATTTGGGTTTAGGTAGATACTAGGCGCAGTGTTGTTGATGCGACCAAGTTCAAGTTCTGAGAACTGAGGAGATAACACATTGCCGTTTTGATCAAAGAGTAGATTACCGGCATTGTCTTGTAGATAAGCCCTAGCGTAGTTAGTCTGTATGTTCTCACTGAGTGGGAATAAGACGCCATTGATTTCAGCAGATATCCGCGTCCAGTTGACGTAGTCAGATGGCAGGACAATCTTCAAATCACTACCAACAGACAGCTCTAAGATTTTGTCCTCCTTCATAGCATCGTAATTAAGCTCTTGTATGCCACGCTTGGCATGGAAGATAACTTGATACCTATTGATGTTGTTGATGGCCTCATTGTTGCCCTGGTACATCAACATGAAGTTATTGACTATGTCCTTGAGGCTGACATACTGATAACTGCCCCAGTTGGCATCCTGTGGCGAGTTGCCATTATTCTCGTAATACTCATATTGCGTTATACTCATTGCGGTTGAACTCCTTTCTGTTCTAGTTTAGCACCAAATGCATATACGTTCTCCTCGCGGATAGATACGCCAGCGTATTGTAATATCTTGCTCACTAAGTTCGGCATATCAGAATCGGGCAACTCAAAGTCCTGATAATCGTTAGCCGCTGCATTGAATATAGGAGCAGTTCCTACCAAGGTATAAGTCCATTGAGGCGTTTTTGGGTATCTCACATAACTAATAGTCACGCCAGAAGCTATAGTCGCTGGATAGACCTTGATTTTAGAGTCTAGGGTATCACTGGCTGTAATCACATTCCCTGTCATCGTATATGCCGGAAACGTAACGGATGGCGCAGTAATGTTAGATGTATTGAGCATATTCAACTTTGATTGAGATACACGCTCTACATCTCTACTCCCGTAGTACACATTGGTCAGGTAGTAGCAGTTGGCAGGAATCAAGAAGAACCCACCACTAAACGTAGGAGTAGACTCAACCCTAAAGCTATCAATAACTTCTTCTGCAATCTGCTTAAGCCCTGCGTATTCAGTGCCAACTCTACGGATATTCTCAGCAGCCACAAGCGTATTGTAGTTATCGAAATACTCAGTGAATAAATCCATCTGCGCCTGGTAAGCGTACAGATTAAAATCCCCCGGAGTTATATACCCGTAGTTGTTCTTGTTAACAACAGCCAAAACAGATGTATATACGTCTTGTATCATACCAATGTTATATTAGAAAAAAACACCTGAGTTGAAGATACATCAGGAGGAGATGGGACTACATATATTTCAGACAAAGAGTAGTCAATAGCATAAGAAATCTGACCAATAAACCAAGCATGTAGAGAATATGTAGTATCAGCCTGGCTAAATGTAATCCTTAAATTTTGATTTGTCGGAGATCCGTAGAAAATATTTACTTCAGAAGTACTATTTCTATATAAAAGCCTTATGTCCGCTACCGATATTAATACAGATGTATTATTTAATCCGGTTACATTAGTGAGTTGAATGTAGTTTGCCACGACACAAAAATAAAACAAAAAGCCACCCCCCGAAAAATCAGAGGGTGGCCATATAGAGCTTTATCAAAATTAAGCTATAGCAAAAGAAATCGTATAGGTAGTGGCCCCAATAGTCACCGATGATGGAATGGCTAGCAAACTAGAAGCGCCAGCCGATGGCTTGACGCTAGACTGAGCAGCACCAATCAAAATGTCGGCTATATAATTGTGTATGATATAGTTTGCGTCAGATGTCACCGTTATTGTCACAACTCTCGATGGGGCATAAGTTACAGTTACAGCAGTTGCACTTGTAAAAGCAATGGATATAATTGCATTAGCATCAATATATCCATGACCTGCGGCGTTCAATGCGCCAAATCTAACTAGTGGTTTCATGATTACGAGTATACTATTGAGTTTATGGTTAAAGCGGTGCCAGCGCCACTAATGAGGGCGGGTAAATCATAATAAGTACCTGCCTTAGAATCAGATGCAGCACCGCAAATGGCATCTATAAAAGTGCGATGGACCCTTCTAGAACTATCAGATGCACTAAAAGTTATAACTATTGCATCAGCACTAGTATCAAGATTATTGATCTGAATAGTCAATGTATTGTCTGCCAATGCACTAACATGAAGAATAGTGTTTGGGTTTATTAACGCAGATCCATTCGTAGTAGTCGCCTGGGATGCTGGTAATATTCTTAAAAACTTAGCCATAGTTACGAGTATGTTATTGAGTTTACGGTTAAAGCAGCGCCAGTGGCGCCACTAATGAGGGCGGGTAAATCATAATATGTTCCACTATTTTGATTTGAAGAAGCCGCGCACAATGCATTTAGAAAAATCCTGTGAGCATTTCTAGTCGAGTCACTTCCAGAAAATGTAATTGACAATAAATCAGAACCAGCGTCCATGTTGTTAATTTGAATATGTATTATACCGTTTGACACTGCGCTCGCATATAAAACAATATCAGGATTTATTAACGCAGAGCCATTCGAAGGAGTCAATAGGGATTCTGGCAATATTCTTAAAAACTTAGCCATATTTAAGATATGATCGTTGCGTTAAAATCAATAAATCTGCCATCAGGAAGAGCCGGAACGTCAATATACCCCATTGGAGATGTAGGAGATCCAGACGCCTTAACAATAGCATCCATAATGATCTCGTGAGTCATACCATATGCATCAGCACCAAAAGTCAAAGTCGCAGTGTCAACCCCTGCGTTAGATGAGTTCATCTGAATCTGAATAGTATCCTGTGCAGTAGGACGCATAGTGATGAAATTTTCAATATTCAATAAAATAGGAGCATTTGTTTCCGTTGTAAACGAATAAGACATATTTCTTGATGTCCAAGCGGTGAGCGAAGTAGATGTCAACGCCCTATTATTAGGCCCAGATCGAGATACGATAACAAAATTGTTTGTTGCCACAGAAGCCCCACCAATCCATAAATTACCCCCATCATCAGGGGTAGTTCGATTAGTGAAGGTACTGCCGTCTGCCGTAGTGATAATTCTAGAAGAAGGAACTGCATACTGATTAAATACTACAGCAGTGGTTCCATCAGAACAGGCTGCTTGATACAGCCCCGCCGTTAGGTTGCTATTAGTAGTATATGTAACTCCATTTTGACTTATGACTACAGCCCCATTAGTGCCGCCACTAGAAGTTATACCCAACATAGATGATCCAATCCTAACAACTTCTATCCATGCTCCCGCAGGACTGCTTGCGGCATTTGTCCATGTAGTCACATCCCCTGCATTACCAGTAATGAAACTCGTTCCAGCGGCTCCTCCATCAGTACACGCAACCCATGTAGTGCCGCTCCAAACAATACTCCGATATGTTAATCCGCCAGCAGGATACGCTACAGAAGTCCAGGTAATCCCGTCGGTACTCTTATAGGAATTAGTTCCACTGCCAACTGCAACGAATCTAGTGCCATCAGAAGCAACGCAAAAAAGCGCGTCGGTTATAACTGTCGTAGCAAGAGTCCACGACGCCCCGCTATTGGCGCTATACATAATATGGTTCGTTCCGCCAGAACTCGCTACGGCCACATAGGTACTTCCCTGTACCGCAACATGGCTCCAAGCCTTATTGTCCATACCAGCCCCAGGGGCGATAAATGTCCATGTCGCACCAGAATCCGTGCTTCTAGCAACTCTAAACTGACCACTGCTCGCAACAGCAACAACATTACTTCCATTAGCAGCCACACTGCTCCAAGTGCTATTAGTAGATGGTCCTACAGGTATTTTTAAGAATCTAGCCATTTTTTTACCCTAAGTTTATAGTATCTATTGTTTGAGCGCCAGGTCTAACATACTCTAATGAAGACGATGTATTGCTAGCCTTGGCAATAGAAGTCAAGGCAGCGGCATCAATTAAAGAGTTTATAGTATCTGCGTCTGCGGCGCTAATAGTGATAGTAATTAAATCTCTTGCTGCCAAAGGAGCCATAATTCCCCTAAGTTCAACTGTTGTGGTGCTGCCTCTAATGACAGACCCGACTACATCCATATTGATATAATTAGATGCCAATGACGTAGTATATGCATAGTGCGTACCAGCTACATTCGTTTGCGTCATAGCCGCTTTAGGAAATTTCAAGAACTTTTGCATGCCGCAAATATAATATGATTTAGACCGAGACGAATTTTTCCAGCACCTTCATAGCATCAGCACCCTCTTCAGTCAAAAAGAACGAACTGACAGCACTATGATGCGTCTGGTCCAATGGAACAGTCAACATCTTGGACTTATTGGTTGGGAGGTTGTAATGCACAGCATTCTTACGAGCAGACAACACCCCCTCATCAAACAACTTAGCAACAAAGCCCTCGTGAGCAATGTGCGGGTCGTTAGCCATAGACAAGAGGTCTTGAGGATTGTTTCTGGCAAATCGGTACATATCACGCTTCAGTTCTGATGTAGTCATCTTCGACGGATCAATCTCCAATGCCACACGCGCAATACTCTCCAATGTAGAGATGTCCATACTGCGTACACGGGCGGTAGCCTCATGCTCAAGCTCGTAGTAGTCAATCTCTTCCTGTGCGTCTTTCTGATTATTCACCTCCTCAAACAACTTACCATTGTCAGGATGTACACTGAGGAAGTGCCGCAACACCGGGTTGTCCTCATAAACAGTTAAAAACCCGTTCTCAAAGACAATGGGCTCTAAGATAAAATTTCCGTCTTGCTCATCCTCGAAGGGGCTCTTTTGGTTCCTCGCATATCGGAGCGCCCTGTTTGTTTTGCCATCGAAATGATATAGCCTTCTAGCCGTTGTGTTTCTGCTTGCGAGGTAGAAACTGTCTGGGGCGGCTCCCCCAATGAGTTTGTATACTGTGGTTTTCATTTAATTGGTTTTAAGAAAAAAAATGAGAGGGAGTCGTAATGACCCCCTCTCTGACTAATTACTAAGATTGAAAGATGAAGAAGTTGTTTGCGCCAAGGGTACACACACAACGCTCAGACAAGTAGTGAACAGACATTGTGTCGGAGTCACTATTTGAAGCACCCCCAGCAGAGCCAACTACCCAAGTCTTGAACTTACGGTCTTCGGACTCTGTCTGGCGATAGCGAACGTGCAAGAATGGACGCTTAGCATTCTGCCCCATAACCTCGTCATAGACGCTAGTTGTTCCGGCAGGTACAAGCATACCATTGATTGCACCACCTACAGTTCCTGATGCAGTGCCCTGACCACGCATAGTGGGGTCATTCAGGTACTTCCAGTCAGTTTTGTAGAAGTCATAACCACGACGGAATCCACGGAATCCGAGGTTCAGTGCCATCTGCTCGTTATTGTCAAACAGACCGTAAGATGTTCCACCGGTACCGTAAGAGTTCTGAGCGGCCAAGAAGTCATCCATAGCAAAAGAGGCAGCGCGGTTCACGAACAACGCGTTCTCCTCAATAGCACCCTGCTTGTCAAGACGCTGCACGATGGCATCGAAATCAACAAGGCTAGTTGGGAATCCACCACTGAAAATGTTACCACGATTTTGAACAGCAAAGAACACACCTTCAGTTCCTTTGTAGTTACTCACGGCAGCTCCATTTGCCAACGATCCCGCAGCAGGTATCGCCTCAAGCATAGAAGCCTCCAAGTAGTCCTCAAAACGAAGTCGAGAATCGTGCTCAGCCTTCATGTACCAAAGGTATCCTGATACGCCATTCTCACCAGTAACTTCAACCCAGCCAACCTGAGTCATATCAGAACCAGTTACAGTGTAACGGTCTTTTAGGATGATAGGATTATTAGTGAAAAATTGGTCGAATGGCTGCAAAGATTCTGGCATTCCACTCGTTCCTTTTTTAAACTCAGATCCATACACCCACACAGTGTAATTTCCGTTAGTAAGCCCACTAGACTCATAAGCAGCCGCAGTAAAAGTGGTTGTGGCATTTGCAGCGGCATATGTCATTGTACTATTAATAACAGCATGGAAAACAGCAGCGCCATTTTCTTGCTGACACATAATTGTCTGACCTTCTCTAAGACCAATGTTCACCGCAGCAGCAAGCGGTTGAGCATTAGTAGCGGTAGGATATCCAGTTATTGTATTTTGGGCAGGCACTATCAATGATGCCTGACCACCGGTAAATGTAACGGCTACATTCGTGTATTTAACATGCAATCTACCTTGCTCTGCCCAACGGATAAGGTCAGAAGCGCAGGGCATTTCTGCACCGACCATACGCATGAAGCCAGAGATACTACGATTACCGTAGCGTTCAAACTCTTTCTCATAAATGTCTGGCAGATATTGGTTAGTCCAATCGAAAGCAGCACTTCCGATATAATTTGTTTGAGCAATCTGACGATTCGCAGATGGCTGGAGTTGAAATGAAGGGGATGCGTTAACTGGCATAGTTTAGTTTTTTTTAAGGTTTAAAAGATTTTATGGTAAGTCCCCCCGTTCTAGACGATGACGGAGATGCAGCAGCAACCTTGAATCCACCAGTACTAACAGGCTGCCCAAAAGTCCGAATGTCCATATTTATATTCTTACTCTTTTGAGCCAAATCCTGCGTCGCGTCAGCAGCGCCTTGTTCATAAAAGAACTTAGCGAACTTCTCTGGGTTCATCGCAATTGATAGAGACCTGTGATAACCAGCCGGATCTTTTATCAAACCCTGCTCATCCAAAAACTTCGATATGAAATTCATTGGAGAAGAGTTTTGAGTCTTGACCTCAGACGCATCAGCCGGAATGAAGGTGAGCTTTTTCTCTCCAATACTGAAATCAAAACCTTTGAAATCAGGCGAAAAAAGCTCCTCTGTCTTTTTCTTGAACCACTCACTCTTACGCTGAGCCTCCTGCTGTTCACCGGATGCTCTGTCTAGGTACTCTTTGTACTGTTTATAATCTTCAGTCTCAATCGGCGAGTTCGCAGTTGACTCAACAGGAACTCTATACTGCTCCTTAAGACCATTGAAGTATTTCTTAGCCTTCGCAACCTCACGCTTCTTGGCGGACTTCCTCTTCTTGATTGTGTCTGCGTCATCCGCATCCTCATCATATCCAAACTTCTCCGCCAACACGTCGGCTACATCTTCACGCTCGATGAACTCATCAGTAGCTAATGTGTACTCAGCAAGTAGCTGGTCCGCATCAACTTCATCATAGTTCCTGTTCAGCTTAACATAGTCCTCAATGCCACGCCCTGTCTCCTTCTTGTAACGGAAGAATGCAGCGACATCCTCTGGCATCTGCTCCTGCTGTCTAGCCTCAAACAGCTCATCGAGAGTTTCGATAGGCTTTTTGTACCTTTCTTTGATAAATGAAAGAACGTCATGCTCCCCAATCTGTTTTTGTTCTGGCTGCGGATCGGGAGCGGGATCCGGCGCCATATTTTTTTCTAGCTCCTTCTGAGCTTCGACTTCTCTTTCCTGGACAGAAGGGGTTTTCACCTCTTCATCAGTCAATATCCTTACTTTCATAGTATATTAAATTTCGTGCAAATATATAACAATTTCTAACGAGGGCTAAATTCTGCTAAATCAAACCCATCTAGGCTGTCCTCATTACTCTCAAAAGACAATGGTGGAAGATTGTTCTTGCGCTGGTCTATCAGTTTAGACTGCTGGCTATTCTGTATACCAATACGCTTTGTCTTCTCATCTTCTTTGTATGTTTCACGCTGTTGCAACATATCACTCTGCATCTTGCCTAACTGTAAGTTATACTGAAACTCCCT
>Ga0315906_10006218_pt1 | contig 14819 bp, 21 predicted proteins | sample LakEriMetagenome_4_FD_203526 | JGI IMG/M metagenome (GOLD analysis project Ga0315906, IMG submission 203526) | Freshwater fungal communities from buoy surface, Lake Erie, Ohio, United States - Buoy 2 MA122 | ecosystem: Environmental > Aquatic > Freshwater > Lake > Lake biofilm | place: USA...
TTAAGGCGTTTGATTCGGTTGCGCCAGTGGCAGGTGGAGTAATCGTGCGAGTGCCCGTAGAGCCACTGTATGTGAATTCGATCTTTGACGTGCCTGTGTACGTAAAGTTCGTGGCCGTGGACATGCCTAGAACAGTCGCAGCATTCCCCGTCACTGCAATCTTGCCAGTTCCAAATGCAATGCTGCGGGTGTTGGAGTTGCTCGAACTCCACAAATAGCAGGTGAGCGTTTGATTGTTAAGGTCTACGGTACCTGCGGTGTGAACAAAACCTGTTGCAGAGGTCTGCGTAAACGCATCGGCAAGATTGAAGGTGCCGGTTGGTGCGTTACATGTGATGGGTTGAGTAAAGGTGATGCCCGCAGACGTGATGGTTTGAGTTATGCCGTACCCGCCAAAGGTCAAAACCCCTGTTCCACTAAGCGTGAGGCTTGAAAATAACGTGATATTTCCATAGAACTCCGGAATCTGTGCTCCAGTTGCTAGCGTAAAGGCTGTAGTGCGATTAGACACACCATCAGCCATTTGGATGGACCCAATCCGCCAGCTGGTGTCAATTGTTACAGTTCCAGCGGCCCCCGCCTCAGTAAACACGGCGGTATCTTGTGCCAACGGAAAATTGTTTACTGCTGGTACACCATTATTAGTTGTGGCCCAGCCAGTAGCCGACCAGTTTTGAGTCCCGGCAAGATTCCAATAAACCGTCTTTGGCGTACTTGTTGTGATACCAGATACATTGCCTGCATTTCCAAGTCGGGTGCCTGTCCAGGTTCCGACGGAACCAGCGGTAGCAATGTCTCGAAAATCTACATCAGCAAGAGTAGCAAGAGTGCCATTTAGAGTGATGGTACGCTGAGTTCCACTTGTATCTGTAGCAACAAACATTCTTCTGATGGCGGTGTTTCCTGCACCAAAAGTTAAAGTGCCGGATATAGTTTGATTTGCGCCAAAACGTATGATGCGAAGTCCAGTGGCACTTCGACTTGTTTGCGTCAGGTTGTTAAATGTGTTTGCGCCGTTAATTGTCGTAGTGCCCGAACCAGCACTCGTAAACGAGACGTTGTAGTACGTGAGACCGCCCCCGCTAAAAACTGGCGAGGTCGCAGAACAAGTTATCTGGGATGTGCCTGCATTAAATGTGAGGTTGGTAGTTGTAGTAAACGTCCACGCGGTTGCCCCTTGACACGTTATCGTGGAAGAACCCAACGACACCGAGCGGGTGGTTGTGGCAGACGAAGAAAAAGAACTAGCGACAGTGACGTTAAAATTGCCGGTGTCAAATGAGCCATTCGCAACCGTAACGTTGTTTGATGTAAGGGCCGATCCCAGGGTCCATCCGCCACCAACCCCATCAAACCGCGCAGAGGTATTGCCGGAGACCCCAAAGGACACCCCGTTCGTTGTGACCGTTTTGCCTGTGGTAGTGGCAGTGAAAAATACACTTGAACCGGAGCCACCTGACCACGTCAGGCCCGTAGCAGGGAAAGACAAGCTGCCATACACATCCAACTGTTGGCTGACACCGAGAGACAGCGTAGCGCCTACCGTGCCAGTGGCCGTCAGGTCATTGCACACCGCACCGGTGACAATCGTGACCGTGTAGGTGGAGCCTGAGGATGCGTCGAAGACGACGTTGTCCGCGCTCGTGGGAAAGCCCGCACCACCCGATCCACCAGAAGACGATGCCCAATTGGTGGTGGTAGATGCGTCCCAGGTCCCTGCGCCGCCTACCCAGTAGTACGTTGCCATGCGTTACTCCTGTCCTTCTTCCTGCACGGAATCCGTGCTCTCAGAATGGATGATCGACCACCATTGATCAAATCGAGCCTGCTTCATGGCCTCAATTTGGGCTTCACTCAGGCCGTGGTTGTCTTCTAGATGAATGGCATCGCGAAACGTCAGGCCGTCACGGGTGATCTCAAAATCAATTTTCATGGTTGACCTCAGAAACCAAACACTTTTGCGACAAGCTGCCACTTGCTCGCCGTGCTGTTGTACAAAAAGCCCACGTAGTCATACAGGCTGGAACCAGAAGTGGCTGTCGGCAGCGCAAGGTCGGAAGACCCCGCAAAAGCCGCGTTCCACGAAAACGTCTGGACGTTTGTGCTGCGAATCCGAATGATGAGCCGTTGCCCGTTTGTGGGGGTGCCCGTAGGCGCTCCAATCGTCAATGTGCCCGCAACCTGAGTATTGGCCTGCACCGCAATATCAGTTGTATCTGCGTTGACGGTCAGAGTTGTTGCATCTGCAATCGTGGTCACACGAGGTCCAGACAGCGAGACGATGACAAAATCAGAGGTGTTCCACGCAATCAGGGCCTTCACGCCCGCAGGAATACTCACCCCCGTCGTAGGGCCCACCCCTCGAAGAACAACCGGGTAGCCCCCAGTGGTGGCATTGACAACGACATAGACCTTGCTTTGGGCAGGCGCTGTTATTGACCGAATGGCCGTGCGGGCCCCCGAACAAAGCAGCACCGCCGCCCGCGCCTCGTTTGCGGCACCAGTGGTGGTGGTCAGGGTGACATCAGCATCGGTAGTGAGCGACGTCGTGCCTGCAACTGCGGAATCCAGCAAAGAGGTGATGGCATTATTGACCGTATCCCCCCAAGTACCCTGAAGCTCGCCCGTGACCGGCAGAGCAAGGCCGAGCAGTGAAGTGTATGAAGTTGCCATATTCAGTCCTTACGTGACAATTTCTTGCCAGTTGGGGGTTTGCGTGTCCGATATCTCCGACCACCCCGGTCCTTGGGAGTTGCTGACCGGTTGCCAGCTCGGGTTCTGCGTGTCATCGATGTCATTCCACAGGAATGCTGACACGATATTGTCGGAGGCGGACACCCCTTCTAAAAGAGATGCTACAAAGACTGCCCGCGCAGCCACTCTATCTCGCCCCGACACGGCCTCGGACACCCGCGTGTCGAAGACCTGTATAGCCTCCATAGTAGCAAATGCGGAGGAGTTTTCAACTACTTGGGCACTCAAAATAAGAACGCCGCTCTGGTCCTCCTGGGCGGAAGCCGTTTCGCTGACATCTGCAAAATAGGCAAACGCCCCTTCCAGCATGTCCGCAATCTCAGCAGTCTCGCTGACCTGAGCCTGAAATTCCTGAGCTGTCGCTACAAAATCCTGGGCGGCTGCCGTCTCCAGTACTTGAGTATCAAAGACTTGGATGGCCGCCACAGCCTCCGTGGCCGCCGCCCCTTCTTGCAGGGCAGTGTTAAAAATGCTCCCCTGCGTGATGGCGGAATCGCTGCTAGAAGCGGATTCTGCAACCGAGGAAATAAAAACCTGACTGGCGGCAGGCGTGTCCAACCCTGCCGCTGTCTCCGCAACGGCAGATGGGTAAACAGCGGAGGAGTTGCCTTGGTCTAGTGCCGAAGCGGCTTCAGAAGCCGTTCGGTCATAAACAGACATGCCCCAGCCAGCTTCGCCCCAAGTACCGGAGCCCCAGCCGCCTTCGGCCATGCCATTAGGCCTCTAACTGGGATTCCGAGAACCAACGCTGCTGGGTCTGACCGTCGTGGTCCGTCCACTCAAGGAGGTAGGAAACCATGCCAGTCTCCTCATCCATGCGCATGCGGACGATGGGGCCCTGAGGCACCACCGACTTCAGCCGAACAACATCACCAATCTTGAATGCCATGGGGCGCTCCTATCAGGTTGCGGTGAGGCTAAACGTGTAGGTCACGTTCAGGGTGTCGCCAGAGGCCACCACTCGGTCGCCAGGGGCTGCAAAATCGGAGGCCGAGAACAAAGTGCCCGTGCTGCCGCCTTTGGTGCTGTTGCTCGTCAAAAAAGCACCGCCAACAGTGTCAGTGGCATTGATCGTAAAAGACGCGGGAGACGCACTGTTGGTTGCTACCGAAGGATTGGCCGTGGTGGGCGTGCCAAAGGAGCAAGCGGGGCGCGTGGCGTTGCTGTACGGGGTAATTTCCGTCCAACCTGCGTGCGAGGCCATGGTATCGCCAGCGGCCGGGGTATTGGACGCGGCGGCGCCGTACAGCCCCAAGTACCAAGTGGCGGTGTAGCCACTGCCCGTGAAATACTTGGCGTTCATGTCCTGGAGGCCACCATTGACCACCAGATTGGAGATGTCCTGATCCCACTTGAGGTTGCCCTGGGCATCCCGACACTCCAGGGTATAGACGCCCTTGGCCGAAGCGCAGTCTTGCGAGCCCGAAAGACGAGTCAACGCAGCTTGGACGGTATCAACAGCTTTTGATTTTTCGGACAGCATGTTCTGCTCCTTAGGTAATTCGAATTAGCGCGGTTTCTGGGTTGGCCGCTGGGAACTGGATCTTGAAGTCCTGCGTCAGTGTCACCTGATCCAGACCAAAGTTCAACACACCAATCGCCTTGTTGCCCTTGGTGAAATTGTAGATGAGGGCACCACGGACTGAAAAGGTCGTGCCGTACCAGATCGGGTCGTCAAAACTGGCGTAACCAGAGCCGTTGGCTCCCCCGACCACGGGATTGAGCAAAACCTGCCCGCCTGCGGTATAGCCAGGGCTCGTGACCTCCCCAACTGCCGAATACACGGTCGTTCCGGGGCCCAGAACAACCGAAGAGCTGTACAGCGCGATTTTGATGACGTCATCCAGCAGGTCGTGCTCCCCAAGAAGCACTTGCTCTTTAAAACTGGTGACAAGGCCTGCTGTGATCATTACTGCACCTTGACCTTGACTTGACCATCGACGTAGGCATCGCCGCGCTGCTTGCCATCACCCAGGTTCTTCAGCAGCAAGAGAGCCTCTTTGTACTTGGTGTCATAGACAGCCATGAGATCTTGCTCGCCCTTCATGAAGGTGTATGCCTCCATTAGCGAACCGTACAGCAAGACCGAATCAAAGTTGTCGCCCAACCACGTGGTGCCGGTGGGGTTCTCCACCGTATTCGCCATGGAGGTCGGATAGTAGTAGTAATGCAGTTCGACGCCATACGCCGCATTAGGGGTCGGGCCCACAATGAAAGACAGCTCCGTCTGCATGTTGGTGACCGGTCCAAAGATAGCGTAGTACTTGGGACGACTGGTGCTAGATGCCGAGGGGTAAACTTGACGGATGTAGTTGACATCCACATTCTTCAGGTAGTGGTAGTCCCCAAGCGCGTCGATGACGGCAATTGAATACACCGACAAAAAATCAGCAGGAGCGGAAAGGTACTTGTTGTTCGCCGAAAAGGTCCCTGTCACGTTCCGACGCAAGTTGGCAAGCTGCACCGTGTTGTAGATGCGCTGCTCTGCTTGCCGCACAAATGTGGCGAGCTGTTCTTCGGTAAACGTGTTTTCCGTGTAGTCTTCAATCGCAACTTTGAGTTCTGTGTAGTTCATGTGATCTCCACGGTCACCGGCGACAGAACCCCTGCGGCCCACAACTGCCTAGACAACGGCATAGGAACCATGCCGATGCTGCCAATTGACGAATCAGACGTGCTTCCCACGTAAATCGTGACCGCCATGCGAGCCTCAGGACGCGGCTGATACAGCGCTTGAGGCTCGGTAAGGGTCCGCTTGGGCTCCAACTGCGGATGTTTGGGCTCATAACACTCACGGCAGACTTTAAAGCCTTTCCAATCCTTGATCAGAGCATTGAGCTTAAAGCGCTGCCCGCACTGGTCGCACAGTGCAATCGCGAACTTGCCTGAAGCCCATCCGCCGCTCATTCCTAGTACCCCCAGGTCTTGGGAACAGCAAAGTAGCTTGACCGCTCACGATCCTCAGCGGCAGCACGCTGAAACTCTTCCTCGTACATCGACTTGAGGAGCTGGATGCGATCCGGAGCCTTTTTCACCGAGAGGTAGTAGGCCACCCCCGCAATCAAACAGGGCAGAAAACGGAACGAGATGTCCGCTGTATTAGTGAACGTCCCCGCATCCTGAATCCGGCGAATGGCGTAGTAGCGAAAAATGTACGACTGCGTGGCATCCGGGGCCGGGTACAAGAACAACTTAGCCGGGGCCGTGCGTTGCACAAAGTACTGCGCTGGCCGAGATTGTGTGCTCTTGTTGGGCACATGCAGATATTCGGCATATCCAATCCGGTCAATCGTGATGTCCTGCTGCGTAGGCAGGCCTGCATTGGTACGGATGACCGCCGACAGGGCGTCTACCGTATCGTCCGGGAGCGTGTACTCATACTGCCCAGCATTGAGCAACACCTGACGCTGCTCAATGGTCCAAAGGTTGAGTCCCCTGTTGGCCCACTCCGCAAACATCAGGTTGATGGACCTCAGCGCCGTCTTCATGTCATAGCCGTCGCGAACTTCAATGCCGCAGCGCTCATACGCCTCGACAATGATGTCGTCAAAGTCTAGATTGAAGGTGGCGGTACCAGAAGTAGCCATGATGCTCAGTAGATGGTGGCCTTACGAGCACGAGCCGCGCCGACGCCGCGCACCTGCACGGTATCCCCCTGCACGGACTTCTTGACCGGCTGGTGAATAGGGCCGCCTTGCGGGCCTGCGGTATCGGGGCCAGAAGCAGTCACTTGGCCGCCCTTAGCAAAGCCCTTTTTGGCAATGCCCTCACCGCGCATGGCGAGGCCGCCTTTAGCGTATTTCTTCATCATGTCACCACCACCTTTCCTAAATTTCATGCCCTTGCTGGACTCACTGTAGTCCTTTGCAACCGACATGGGGATACCGACCTTCTTGGCGAACGAGGGGCTATGGGCCGCCGCGTCCATCAAGCGCTTCTGCTTCTTACTTGTTGCTGGCATGCTCGCCCCTCATCGCGTCAATCTTGCGCTCAATACGGTCAAAACGCTCCATGAGCTGCGCCATGTCAGCGCGAAACTCCGAGCGAGTGATGTGATCACGCGCCACTTCTTCCCTCGTGCGGTTGAGCAGAATGCTGATGCGCTGAAGCTCGGCAAACTTCTCCTTCACGATAAACCCCAACAGTGCGACGATGGCCGTCAAGACCACGTTCCAGATCATCATCTCCATTGTGGGTCATCCTTTAACCTTTTTTCGACCAACAATTTCGCCTGTGGTGCGCATAGACGTTAGTTTTGCCTGTGCGGCTGCTTGGAAAGATGCATAACGCGCGCTGTCAACTATGCAAGGGTGCACAAGCCCGTGCTCTTTTGCGGAGAGAATGCGCAAGTTCGTCCAATGGTTGTTGGCATGCTCGCCGTCGATGTGGTCAACCTGTGCCCCTTCGAACAACTCTCCAACAAAAGCCTGTGCCACGAGTCGGTGCACTAAAAACGACTTGCACGGCACCGTTCGTGGTGCGCCGTTTCGCAGTTTGACTTGAACATAGGGCCGGGTACGCGCTCCCGCCTTTTTGGTTGCTAACTGCATAATGCGGCCAACCACGGGAACCAGCGAACCTGATTTGCCCCGCCGCCAGCGCGTGAGCGAACGCACCCGCCCATGATCACTGACTTCGTAAAAGCCTTCGTACCCAAAAATAGGCGCCCAGCGTTCGTTCAGCAGTTCCATGCTTTTCTCGCTTTTCGCAGTCTGCTTTCAGGGTCTTTGGCCGCTTCCGGGAACATTGCCATTTGCCCAGCACTCCTTGCACAAAAGGACTTCCGCCTCTTGGCGTCCTTTTCCGTCTTAGGATGAGGCGCCGGAGGCTTCAGGTTCATGCCCTGAGCCTTGGCGGAGGCCCTGCCTTTGGCATTTAAGCCACCAGCAGGATTTTTCCCCTCCTTGCGCTGCCAAGCGGGAGACTTTGCCATATCAGTACATCTTGCACTGCTTGTTGCGGGCCATGCCGACGCCGCGCGGAGCCACAGAAGACGAAGGCTTCTGGTATTCCTTACGGGGGGTCTGCTTGGGGCCGCCCTTGCTCATGTCCTGCTTTTGCGCACCGGGCTGCATCTCGCCCTGGTACTCAGGAATCGCCATTTTTGCTGCACGTCCCATGATGGACTCCTTAGCCGTAGATGAAGGTGACCGAGGTCACGTTTGTAAGGGTGAGATACGGGTCCGCCTCAAACACCACGCCATCCGAAGGCAGTAGTGCATACAGGTAGCCCGTTGCCGTATTGGCCGGGGTGTCGAACTTAAGCAGTTCCGTCCCGCCGGATCCGCCGCTCTTGAAAGACACGGAGCCAGGGGCGTTGCCAAGCAGGGCATACACCGACTTGATGCGAGCACGAGGTAGACCGATACCGGTGGCCCCGGTAGCGGTCATCGTCTTCGCTTTTACGTCATATTGAAAGCCCATGGCAGGCTCCTATCAAGCAGCAACAGCGCCGCTAATTCCAGTGATGGCCCAGCCCGCTGCCGTATACACCAGAGTCGCGGCATCGCCCACGTTGGTGAACGTGATGGTGGTGAAGCCGATAGCGGTGGTGGGGGTCAGAACTGCACTGCCGCCGTCCACAGCGTGAACAATGACCTTGACTTGACCAGCGGTGCCGTTTGCCAGGGTCAACGCTTGTGCGGCGTCGGTGGTGGTCAGGGAGGTCAGGCCGGTGGTCAGGTTGACCGCGCCAGCGCCGCTCAGGGATTGGATCGACTCGACCACGCGGCCAGTCAGGGTACCCGTGACGTTGCCGGTGACGTTGCCGGTGACGTTGCCAGTAATGCTGCCCTCAAAGCCGTTGTTGGACTTTACCGGGCCGGTGAACGTAGTACGTGCCATTTGTTCCTCACATGCGAGTGTTGGAGGCGCCTTGTCTGCATGTCGTCAGGCCGGGACCTGTCAAGACGCCGGATAACCCCGGGTTTGGGACAATATACCCCAAAAGAAAAGGGGCCACAAGGGCCCCTTTTCAACGATTTCCGGCGATTTAGGCGCCAGGAGAACCGTAGATGCCGCGCGGGTCGGACCAGCCGAAGCTGTAACGCTCGCGAGCCTTGTAGCGCACGTTGCCGGTGTCGAAGTCGCCCTCGAAAGCGGTGCGGATGGGAGAGCGCTGGAACATCTTCAGACCGTTGGGCGCATCGGTGATCAGGAACCATGCGTTGGTGTCGGTCAGGAAGTGGTTGACAGCGTAACCCTCGGGGATCAGGCCCATGGACTTGATCGCGTTGATGTCGTTGTCGGCGGTTGCAGTGCGCAGAGTGGACTTCATCAGTCGCTCGGCGGTGAATTGCAGTTCCTTCGGAACGATCATCTTGCGGGCGGTCAGAGCGACCTTCAGGCCACGTTCGTCCGTGAACGCCGCGATGTCGATGATGCCCTGTTCGAGGGAAGTCTCGTTCAGGTCAGCAGGGACGGTCGGGGTGTTGGAGAAGTCGGGACCCAGGGCGGTCGGGTGCGCAGTGGAGCACAGAGCCACGCCGTCGCCGCCGGCATAGTTGCCGCCAGTGAATGCGTTGTTCAGCACAGAAGCGCCTTTGACCTGCTTGGTGTTCGCCATCGAACGGGCCAGAGCCTTGGTGTAGCGAGCCGACAGGCGGTCGTAGAGGTTGTCCTCCACGGCTTCCTCGGTCAGCGCGAACGCCATGGCGATGGTCTCGTGCGTGTAGCGAGCGGTGAAGGATTCCAGCGCGGTGTCATATGCCACACCGGCGCCTTCAGTCTTCACAGGAGCGGAGCCAAAGCCGGTCAGCATGACCTCTTCTTCGAACGCACGATCCGAGGTCTCGATGGAGAAGATCTCCTCGTGCTCGTTTTCGTAGCGCTTGTACTCCAGACCGAACAGAGCATTCAGTCCTGGCTCCAGTTCTTTAACGAGTTGGGAACGGGTAATTGCCATGATTAAGCTCCGTCAGCAGCAACACCAACACTACCGTACTGGTGCTGATTGAGTTTCACAACGACCACTGCGTAGTTGCCCAGAGCGTTGTCCGGGGACTCGTAGAGGCCGACGATTTTGAAGGTCAGGGCAGCCGTCTTGGCGATAGAAGCGGAGGACAGCGAACCGTTGGAAACACCAGAGGTGGTGCTGCCAGTGGTGGACGCGGTCGGATCAGCGTTCTTGCCGATGTTGGCTTGAGTGACGTTGCCGTCAGCCTGGACCAGGAACAACTGGCTCGGGTCGTCCAGCACCTCGCAGGCGATGATGCCTTGCGTGATGTTGATGCTACCGGGGTAGTAGTTTTTCCAGGTGGGCTTGTTGGCCCGGGTGGGGTCATCGTACTGAACACCGTTGAACACGCCCGTGGGGGCAGCGTGGGTGGCCGGGTCGTACTTGATGATGTAGCCGTCGTAAACGACGACGAGGTCGCCTTGGTAAATCGCCCCGGCTTGGTTGTCGGCAATCTGGTAGCCGTACTGCTTCTGAGCGCCAGTAGCAGACAGGTTTCCAGAAGGACGCAGACCAAAGGGCTTATTGACGTTTGCCATTTGTAGCTCCTACAAAGTTGGGATTGCCAGCCTACTGTTAGGTGGGCTGGCGGAACGTGGTGCGCGAATCGCGCTGAGGCGCTTCAATTCGCATAGTAGAGTGAGCGTTCTCACGCATCATCTCGTTGTCCACTGCATGCAACTGTTCCTGGGCCTTGCGGCGGAAGTACGCGGTGCGCTCAGCGATGGTTTCTTTAGGGATCTTGGCAAGTAAGAGACCCCCTACAGAGATGGTGCCGGCGTGTTTGCCGTCATCCATCGTCGGAAGAATATGGTGGTACTCCTCCGGCACGTCCTCCAGACGCACGAGTTCATAACCCTCGCGCAGCTTGGAATAGACGTTCTGCTTGTCTTCGAAACCGTTGACTTCAGCGCGAATCCAGCGGTACTCATAGCCCTCAGGGGCAGGCGGCGTGTCAAGACGGGAAGGCGGAGTCCACGGCTTGCGGCGTGCTTCTTTTTCGCGGGTTGCACCGCTACGGGCAGCACGGTCAATTTTGAGTTCGCTCATCGTGATCACTCCTTCACATACTTGGCATATTCCTCAAGAGGAACGCCCAGCTTCTTAGCAATAGCAACCTGACTCGGCGACAGCCGGACAGTACGGCGCACACTATTCACTCCCGAACTACGGGTGGCAGGGGCAACAGCCGGTGCGGAACGCTGTTGTCTGGAAGGTTGGCTGGACGATTGCTCGCCCGCGAAGTGCTTCGGGAATTCTTCCCTTAGTCTTCGGTCCAATTCAGTATAGTACTCGTCAGAAGTCGGGTCAATTCCCTCCTCTTCAACAAGTTGCTGGTGGATGCCCCAGGCGCCATAGGTCAGCATCCGGTTTTGGCCGAACCACTGGTTACGAGAAGCCCATTCCTCGGCCCGGGGGTCCGGGCGCGGCTTGGCAGGCTGCTGGGCGGCCTGCGGCTGCTGGTAGACCTGCTGCGCAGGCTGCTGGCGCTGCTCGCCTTGCTCCTGTAGCCACGCGGCAATCTGGCGCTGCTCTTGGATCAGGGCGGCCATCCGCTCCTGGGCTTCCATCTCCGTGCTAACGTCACTTTCCTCCCGCGCCTTGACAATGATCTGGCGTAGGGCGGCTTGCTGGGTATCGAGGCGGGCTTTTGCCTCATGCAGGCGGCTGTAGTCCGTGTGCACCAGCTTTTGCTGAAGGACATGGGCCTGCGACTGCAAGCCCTTGGCGTATTCCAAGGCGGCCTGTTCGCGGCGCTCCGCCTCTCGCATACGAGCGGTCAGCTTGGAAATGCGTTTTTGGACGTTGTCGTTGACAGCATCCAATTCGTCCTTGTGCGTCTGGGAATCGTACTCTTGGCGGCCCGAGGGCTGCTCAATAGGTGCGGTTTGCGTTTCGTTGGAGTTTCCCTCGTCAACTGGGGCCAAGGACACGTTGGTGGCCTTCTCCCCTTCTCCAAGGTCGAACTCTAGTTGGTCGTCATTAGTCACAGTTGCCATTTATCACCTCACATGTGCAGGATGTCTTCTGGGTTTTTGATCGTAGCCAAGATCTCGTCGTCATTGAGGATGCGAATTTCGCCTCCATCGATCATCATCCGGGCTCCGGCGTATCGACCAAAAATGATCCAGTCCCCCTCCTTGCACCAAGGGCCGTCGGGGAACTTTGAAGTGTCCTGATAGGCCAATGGGCCTACCGCCAGGACGTATGCGCAGGTGGTAGTGAGCTGCTGGCGCTCAATCGTCTCATGGGCAAGTTCGATGCCGCCTTTGGTGCGCCGCGCGCCCGCGTAGGGCAGCACAATGACCCGCCAGCCGGTTGGCCGGGGCAGGCGCTCTTTCATGCTTTCGCCGTGCTCGATGTGTTCGGCCTTGGCGGCCTCGGCAGCAGCTTGTTCGGCAGCTTGTCGGGCCGTTTCAGCGGCGGCCTCTTCTGCCCACTTTTTCTCCAGTGCAGTTGCTTCCATTTTGGTCCTTTAGAGGTCTCTGTTCTTGCTGAGAAGCTCTTTGACAGCGTCCTCAACAAACCGGTACCCCTCAAGGCGTCCCATGAGAAAGCGATACTGCTCCATGTCCTTGACCCCGCCACTCATGAGCATCTGTGCGGTGTCTTCGCGCAGCCTACGAATGGCAAGTTGGACATGTTCAGCAAATTCAAGCATGGATTTCTCCGATGAGGCAGACACTTTCCCTGTGCCTGAGAGGGGTAGCGAGATTGTGCAACAAAACTACGCGATTTTCACCTTTTTGAAGGCGTCTTTTCGATAAACGTAGTGCACCCCGGGGGCAGGGGGCTTCCCCGCCTGCTTACTGGGACCTTCCCTCTGCGGGCGCGGCAAGGGTTTGGGCATTTTGGAAGTTTTGCTGGCTGACGTTCGCGGCATGTTGCGCTCCTTGTAGGTTGATGTCGGCGTAATCCACGCCAGTCTTGGCTTCCAGCGCCGCTTCCTTCAGGCGCAAATTGGCCTGATCGTCGGCAACCTCCGCTTGCGCTTTCTGACCGTCCAGGGCGAGGCGGGCTTGATCCATGGCCCCTTTTTGAGCATCGCGTTTGGCACTCTGATCCAGCTCCTGCTTCTTGAGCGCCACCAGCGGATCCTCTTGGTTGCCAGAAAGCTGCTCCTGCAACCCCTTCATGTCCTGGAAATACTGGGCCACCTTCATAGCAACCAGGGCCTCGCGCTGAAGGGCGGAAACGAGCTTGTCCGGGTCCGTGCCGTACTGCTGGAACAGTTCGGCTTCGGTGTCCTCCTCGGCTTTCAAGCGGATGTGCTCGAAGCAGTGCTTTTGAAGGATAACCGCCACGTTGGGCAAAGACCCCACGATGGGCGACATGCCAAACATCAAGTGAGCCAGAATGTGCGCATCATGCTGCTGGCCCGCGAACGCCTTGAGCGGCGAACCGTCCAGAGCCTGGGCGTTCTCGCTGGCCGGATCCTTAGGCTTGTCCACGTTCTGCGTGTTCAGAATCTGATCAATATCCCGCACGCCAATGGCTTCATACATGCGGCGATACGCCTCATACATGTTGTGCATCTGCGGCGCGCTCTGGGCCAGTTGGAGCTGGGTCTGCGCCATGGTGATGCGCTGCGCCACCGAGAAGATGTTGGGGTCGGAGACCGGCAGCACATCCACCCGGTCATCGAAGTCGCGGCGCTTGATGACGCGGCTCTCGCCAGGGACGTCATAGGGATACTCATCCGGCAGATACTCGCCAAAGCCCTCGGCCAGCAGTTTGAACTCAATCTTCTGGCTGTAGTGCATCCGCTTGTGGATGCTGGACATGACGGCGCTGCCCTTTTCCAGCAGCGCAATCGTGGTGCCCACGGCAGCGTTCTGGTTGCTGTCGCCCACCTGCATGTCGGTGATGCTGGCTAGGCGGCGGCCAGAGTCCACACAGAAACCCAGCAGCGAGAACAGCGTCTGGCTTGGCTCCTTGTAGGGCAGCGGCATCAAGGTGGACGCAAGGTCAGCACCACCGGCGTCAATGTCGCGGAACTCACCCGGCTGCAGCGGCACATCGTCGTTCATGATGCGCGCGCCCTTGGCTTTGAAGCCCGCCGGCAGGTTCACCAGCGTACCGGCGTCCAGCAGTTGCTGGAGCGCACCGGTGGCGGTCTTGGTCAGGCCCCCGATCAGGTGCAGGAAGCCTAGGCCATAAGCGCCGGGGCCCTGCACGAGCAGATAGTGCACGTAGTACTGCTTGCAGCGGTATAGCTCGTCGCCTTCTTTCCAGTTGCGGCGTACGCCGACCACTTGGTTTGTCACTTCGTCAATCGTGACAATGTAGGGCAGCTTGATACCTGTGGCCTCGCCGTCTTTGTCCTTGTGCTCAAAGCCCTGGAGGTCCAGCTCGATGGAGAACTCCAGCAGCGTGATCTCTTCGGGCTCAGTGGTGGGAGCAATGCCCGTGGTACGGTCCAGTTCCTTTTGAATAGTGCTCTGCGGTGTCTCAGCAGGTACCGCAGCCTGTGCAGTGTCCAGGTACTGGCCGCGAATGCAGGCCTTCTTGTACATGTTGGTGGACATGTACACGCGGTGAACGATGCGCTCGCACTCGCTCATCACCGACGAGCCCTTGTAGGGGATGTACAAGTCATCGGGCGTGATCAGCTTGCTGACCATGCGCTGCTTGTCCTCATCGAAATAGACCTTTTTGAACGCCGAGCCGCCGTAGCCTACGTAGAACAAGAGCTGGTCAAATTCGGGCGTGTACTCCTCCATCACCGTGGTGATTTCGTAGTTCATGAAGTCGCGCACGCGGTCCGCCTGCATCAGCTTCTCGCGCGTCTCCTTGCCCAGCACCTGTGTGCGAACAGGGCCGTCGGCAGGCATGAGTTCCTTGAGCGCCTGCGACTGGAATTGCACAATGGCTTCGGTCAGCATCGGGTGCTGCACGCCAGAGGCGCCCTTAAAAGGCTTGGTGCGCTCCTCAAACGAGAAGCCCAGCATCTTCAGGCCCTTGCCGTACTGCTCTTCCCACTCTTTGCGCGAAGACCTGTCCGCCTCAAACATCACCATCAGCTCCGATGACAGCGTTTGGAGCACCGACGGATCCATCACCTCTGCAAGGTTGGTGTCAAAGGGCACCTCCTTGTCGTCTTCTCCCA
>Ga0315906_10006220_pt1 | contig 14817 bp, 15 predicted proteins | sample LakEriMetagenome_4_FD_203526 | JGI IMG/M metagenome (GOLD analysis project Ga0315906, IMG submission 203526) | Freshwater fungal communities from buoy surface, Lake Erie, Ohio, United States - Buoy 2 MA122 | ecosystem: Environmental > Aquatic > Freshwater > Lake > Lake biofilm | place: USA...
ACGTATTAAGGATAATACTTACTTATTGTTGATGCATCTATCCATTTTGGAGTTAAAGGGATTGGGGTGATGTGAATTGCCTCAAATATATTTTTTAATGTCAAAATCTTTGATCAACATAATTGTTTTTAATTTTAACCATAACCCTTAAAACACAAACACATGGAAACTTTTATTTACTCAGGAATGGATGACGCATCTGTAACAACAACTCGTTCCAGTATATTCAAGCCTGTTAACAATTATCAAGAAATTTTGAATGAATTTGAATCATGTTATGAACCATTTCCTGATAAACCACAAGGGGATAAATTATTCTGGCTAGCTCATGAATCGAACGATGGGATTATTCTTGTTGTTAATGAATCTATTATGTCGCACACTTTTATGGATGAGGCAGATCTAGAAGGCATGACAAACTTCATGAAGTCAAATGGAAATTCGGAAACTGCAATTGAATTTATGACGAAACACGTGGAAGAGTTATATGCCGCTGATTTTATAGAGTTTTTAGCTTTGCCAGGACAAACCATTACCATTCAGATAACTGATCTAGAATATGGTAATACTGAATATGAAATGAATACTTGAAACGCCTAAACAAGCAAAATTCGTTTCGGGAAAACATTCCACTCTATATTGAAAAATTCAGAACATTACCATTTGTTTGGATTGCTGAACATTATAAATAATTAAATTAATTAAAATGAGTAAAATTCTTTTTAATGGACTGGAGGAGGGGGGAGTATACCAAATGAGAACCAGTGAGTTCAAACCAATTCAAAATTTCAATCAAATCCTTCTTGATTTCGATAAAATGTACGAGAGTTATCAAAATGCTCCGTCTTTGTTCACGGTTCATGGTGATGATTCTATAGTGGTTATTGCCGATACTTTTACGTTAAACGTACGAATGGATGACATTGACTTTACTGATTTAGATAAGTTAGGTGAGAACATTGAAAAACTTAGACAACAGTTGAATCAATTACAAATTTCATTTGAGTGCACTGAAATATTGATAAAGATGATTGAAAATGAGGATTTATCAGTGACTAATATAGTTCAATATATTGCGCAGCCGGGTCAGTCAATAAATATTGAATGCACAGATACATTGTATGGAAACAATAATTTTGCATTGAACAGTTAGGAAATCTGAATTAAGAAATGTGTATTGAAACTCGTCGTTTTCACTTCGTGACTATGTCACAGGTCTCGCAAACGCAAACCGTTCCAACAATTCTGGCAAGGCATATCCATCCAAGCCGTTGATCGCAACAACCTTTCCTTTATCAAGTTGAAGCCAGTGGTCGGAAGTGAGTAGTTGCTCTTCATAAAAAATCGCTTCAATAGACGCTACGACGAGTAGGCATCCGTTTTCCTGAATCAGGTATTCGTTCATGTACTTGCACAACAACTTTACGGGACTTCCTTTCACAAAAGGCACAGGACAATCATTATGATAAATGGGTTCTAGCTTTGTTTGGTCGAATTCACTGATCTCTTCAGGATAGGCGGCAGAAGTGTGGTGAGCATCCGCAATCTGTTCCGCTGTAATATGATTGACAGAAAAATACCCATATTCTTTGATGTTCTTGTACGTGTGTCGGGGCACGGTTGTCGGTCGAAGTGTGAAACTGATCAAGGCCGGATCACTTCCCAGATGTGTGATACTCGAGAACACCGCTACATTTGTACGTCCTTCGTTGGAAATCGTTGCAATGAGATTGGCCGATTTATAGCCGGTGCAACTATTGATCAAATTAAGCCGCGGAACACGTTCCATTTTCTCTATTTCCGGGCGATCTATGCGTCGTAAAGCCATGAGTTTTCTATAAGAACAAGTTCGGCAATGAAAGGTTTGGATCTAAAATCAATATATCCCTTGGAAACGGACATTCACTACATTGTTGTACATCGAACCGAAGGAATAGTTAATGCCCATAACAATGAAAAAGTTGTAAGCGGATTTTAACTGTGTTTGTCCAGTTATGACTTCGGTAGATGTAGCGTCCTCAAGTTTCAGGAAATACTGATCGCGAACGATAGAATAACTCCCCTGTAGGTTCAAGTTGAGACCTTTGAGGATATTCCAAGAAATCATAGGAGAAAAGTTGAGATTGTAAAAGTGTTCCGTGTCGTATAAATGAAGTAAGCCAACACCCATACCGATGTTACCCCAGTTTTTAACGAGTCGGTATCTAATGTTAAAGAATTGCGACAGAAAAAGATCAGATAAGTGATTTCGATAGCTCGGACTTACATAATTTGATTGACGGAATCCTACCTGATAATTGAATCGAAATTGTCTTGTAGTAGCCTCGGAATAAGGGAAAATATTGTATTCAAGTGTTGGTGCTACAATTAGGTTGGATTTTAAGTTAGAGACAGTGGCAGCATATAAACCGGTATTGTAACCAATGGCCCAATGTTTTCCCAAGGAGACGGCATCCATACTATAGACCCCGTATTCAAGTATCGTGTATCTAATAGGCTCCTGCCCTTCGATTTTAAAGACCGAACTGTTCTTGTTGTACCAGAAGCCTGTTTCGAATAAATTCTTTTCGGAAGTTCTGTTTGCGGAAAAAGAAGCACCAAGATTGAAACTATTGGTGTATTCTTGACCGTTTCCGAACAAATTCGTATTTACATTGAATATCCATAAATCCCATTTATCCTTGACAGAGTCTGAAGCTTGCTCATTTGATTTTCCGATGATTTTATAATCGATTTGAGAGGCTAGTGGACTTTTGATGAGAAAATGTAAACTACCTCTGTTCAGTGCCGTTAGCAATCCTTCACGGATATCTCCAGCGGACATGTTCGGAGTGGAATTAAATTTCTCCAGAACGTTTATTCCCTCGTAGGGTCCTCGGCCGGCAAATTCAAGCGTATATTCATTGCCTCCACTGCCTGTGCGAATATATCGGAATAAGACCGTGAAATCAGCCAAACGTTGGTCTCGTACAAAAAGCAAATGAGCAATCTCATTTTTGAAGTAATCCTGATCACAGAAATCACATATGGTGAAGATTTTTGGAGAAATTGAATCCGATTTAGGTTCTTGAGTGCTTTGACCGAATGAATAGCCGAAAAAAATCAAGGGTAGCAGGAACAATAGTTTTCGCATGAATACAAAATTATCCAAAGAAATGAAAGAAGGCCATGTTGTTACTAGAATCATTGAAGATGTAATGATTTATTCAAGCTAACTTATCCCGAAAATGGGCACTTTTCAAGAAATGAATTACTATTCTCTTCTAGATATGTTGACAAATATTTTTAGCATATACATAATAATCTTATGTATATTTGTTACTTTAGTATAAACTTTCCATTATGTATTCATCAGAACTGATCAAGGGCACGTTGAAAACGATCATCCTAAAGTTGCTCTCGGAGAATGAACGGATGTACGGTTACGAACTCACACAAAAGGTGAAGGAGATGACCGGAGGTAAGATTCAACTGACAGAAGGTGCATTGTATCCTACATTGCATGCGCTCGAGGCACAGGGGATTCTTACCACTGAGGTGGTCAATGTAGGAAACCGTCTCAGAAAATACTATTCGATCACATCGGACGGCCGCAGGATCGCTTCTGAAAAGGTAAATGAGTTCACAGACTTCATCACCACGATGACAATACTTTTGGACTTAAAACCAAATCTTGGATAGCATGATCGTTCTTCGAGAAGAACAGGTGCAGTACATCCTTGAGGACCTCGAACAAAAAGGGATCAGGATTGAAGAGCTTCGTCTCAGTCTGTTGGATCACGTTTGTTGTGTGTTGGAAGAGGAGCTGGATGACACCGATGATTTCAGGAGTCATTATGAGCGCGTATTGCCGAGGTTTTTTAAGAATGAACTTTCGGAGATTCAAGAAGAAACAGAGTTATTAATTCGATTTAAAAATTATTATGCCATGAAAAGAACAATGATTATCAGTGCCGGAATCACCGCGTTTACATTTATTGCCGGAGCATTCTTTAAGATTATGCACTGGCCAGGTGCATCAGCAATAATCCTACTGTCAATAGCAACCTTATGTTTTATTTTCCTTCCAATTCTCTTTATTTTTAAGACTAAGGAAACCAGTTCTGTTCGGGAGAAAATAATACTCGCAGTTGCCACAGTTTTTGGCATCGTCATCTCGCTTGCAACACTCTTCAAAATCATGCATTGGCCTGGTGCTAATGTAATATGGCTTTCTTCACTCGGCTTGCTTTTCTTTGTCTTTTTGCCACTTTTCTTTTTTAGCGGAATTAGAAAAAAAGAAACGAAAATGAATACAATCATTTCTTCAGTATTGATCTTGGTGGCCATAGGACTCTTGTTTGCACTTACACAACTTCGCAGCAGTAAATGGACGGATCACACTGAAATACAGGCTGATATTTCTTTAATGGAACTCGCTGCTTTCACTTCTGACACATCGTTAAGTTCAACCATGCCTAGCGAAAAAAGGGAAGTCTTGCTCCAAAAGATTCGGGAAATCCGTCGAGGACTTCTTGCACATATTCAGGCCAACGGTGGTGAACATAAACAAGAGTTTGATCTGCTCAGAGACATGGGTAAGGACATTAACTTGACTAATGCGTATTTTTTCACAGAAAACGGTACGCCTAAATCCGTAGTCCAGAACTTGTCTGATGAATTGAAAGAATTTACGAATGCCTTACCCGTGACAACGAAAACTCAGTTATCTATTTTGAATACCGAACCGAGAAAACGTTATGGTGATAGTAATGAAGAAATGATTTCCTGGGAGGAGGATCATTTTTCGCATGTGACGCTTGCTGTCGCTTTAAGAAACCTATCAGCGTTAGAACTGGCTGTAATTTTAGTTCAATGATCGTGTAATCTTAAAAATTGGAACAAGTAACCAGAATTCAAAATTATTAGGTCGGGGAGGATTTTGAAGTTCTTTGTAAGAATTACACTTATTGTTGTGAATACTCTGTTGGTTGACATCGTACCTCAAACCAAAAAATATAACTTAATTTAGCGGGCGATGAAAGTGATTCACAACATAGGCAAGTATATCTTAATGCTTTGGACGGTTTTTTCCAGACCGGAAAAGGCGGGTATTTTTCGTCGCAATGTGTTTGGAGAAATCGAGAAGATTGGAATTAATTCTATTCCCATAGTGGCATTGATGTCCACCTTCATGGGGGCAGTAATTGCCTTGCAGACGGCGTCCAATATCGATAGCCCCCTATTGCCCGCATACACGGTGGGGTACATTACACAGTCCAGTACCATCTTAGAATTTTCTCCTACGATTATTTCTCTCATTCTGGCCGGTAAGGTGGGGTCGAATGTAGCATCGGAAATAGGGACGATGCGCGTTACAGAACAGATCGATGCGTTAGAGATCATGGGAGTCAATTCACTAGGTTATCTGGTGCTTCCAAAAGTAATCGCTGCGGTTTTCTTCTTTCCTATACTTGTCATCTTTTCAATGTTTCTCAGTATGATCGGCGGTTGGTTGGCCTTGTTGCTTTCAGGCTTACTCTCAACAGAAACATATATTCTGGGTATCCGATCTTTCTTTGATGTGTACAACATTTACTATGCGCTGACAAAAACTGTTGTGTTTGGATTTTTAATCGTTTCCATTGCATCGTTTTATGGCTATTACACCAAAGGTGGCTCTCTTGATGTTGGTCGTTCCTCCACGCAGGCGGTGGTCAATAGCAGTATTGCTATTTTGATCGCCAATTTCATTCTCACTCAATTGATGCTATTGTGATCGAGGTAAAAGGAGTCAATAAATCATTTGGTTCGAAACAAGTATTGTTCGATATTAATTCCCAATTCGAGCAAGGAAAAGTCAATCTGATCATTGGTCAATCCGGGCATGGAAAATCAGTTCTTGCAAAATGTATTGTTGGATTACATGAAGTCGATTCAGGTCAGATCTTGTTTGATGGACGTGACTTCTCTGCGATGAATCAATCACATCGGAAAGAGATCCGTCAAGAGATTGGAATGCTTTTTCAAGGTTCGGCTTTGTTCGATTCGATGACCGTGGAGGAAAACGTTCGGTTTCCTTTGAGTATGTTTACCAAAATGACTAAAAAGGAGATGAAGGATCGTGTGGACTTTTGTCTTGATCGTGTCAATCTTAAGAATGTAAACCACTTATTTCCCTCAGAATGCAGTGGTGGGATGCAGAAACGAATTGGTATTGCCCGCGCGATTGCAATGAATCCGAAGTATCTCTTTTGTGATGAACCCAACTCAGGTCTTGATCCGAGAACATCTATTATTATTGATGGGTTAATCAAAGAAATTACCTATGAATATAATATTACAACGGTAGTTATTACCCATGATATGAACAGTGTGATTGAGATCGGTGATCATGTAATGTTCATTCACGAAGGTAAGCATTGGTGGCAGGGAGATAGAAAATCAATAATTACTACAGAAAATAAGGAAATTTTGAATTTCGTATATGCTTCTGAATTTATGAAAGAGATTAGGGCCTCCATGCAGGAAAGCCGAAAATAGGCTATTCGTTTAATGGGTCAGTGAAAATGTCAGTATCACTTTCAATTTGATCCGGATCTGAAGAATAGTCCTCTCCATCCAAATACTTTTTATCAAGATTCTTCCCTGTTTTGACACCGAGTTTTTTCAACTTTTCAGCGCTTCGGATTAAGTTCCCATTACCTGTGCTTAACTTGTTCATTGCGGCATCGTAGGCATTCGCAACCTCTCGCTGTTTATTGCCAATCTTTTCCATATCGACAACAAAACCCACAAACTTATCATACAGACGACCGGCTTGCTCAGCAATCTCTTTTGCATTTCTCGTTTGCAATTCTTGTTTCCAGATACTGCCAACGGTTTTGAGCGTAGCAAGCAAGGTGGAAGGAGTGACGATTACAATTTTTTTGTCCCAGGCTTGTTGATATAGCGTAGGTTCCTCTTTCATTGCCAGAGCAAAGGATGACTCAAGCGGAATAAACATTAGCACAAAGTCCGGTGAGGTTATTTCCGGCAATTGTGAGTAATCTTTTTCAGCGAGCTGTTTAATGTGATTTTTGATGGATTGAATATGTTGCTGTAAAGCAATTTTTCGCTTGGATTCATCTGTTTCATTGATAAAATTATCAAAGGCTTTTAATGAAACTTTCGCATCCACGATGAGCTGTTTATTGTCAGGAAGCTGAATGATAACATCCGGACGCAGCAGGTTCCCGTCCTCATCTTTGTAACTGTTCTGAACGAAATACTCGCGGTTTTTCTCTAGTCCGCTGGATTCTAATATACGCTCCAAAGCAAGCTCACCCCAGTCTCCCTGAACCTTCTGTTCTCCGCGCAAGGCATCCACTAGATTCTGTGCTGTGGTGTTCATCTTTTGATGCTGGTCTGAAAGTGTTTTTATCACGGCTTCCATTGATACGTGACGCTCAGATCCGAGTCTGTTGGCCTCTCTGACCTCTTTTTCGAAGGCATTGATCCGTTCTTTCAGGGGTTCAAGTAAGGAATTGAGTTTTTCTTCATTCTCTGTTTTTAGGACACTTGCGCCCTGGCGAACAATATCTTTTCCCATGAGCTCGAGTTGTTCCTTCATCTCTTTCTGTTGCTGGAGATGCAGTTCTCGTTCCTGTAGTACCTGTTCATCTAAGGCATTGAATTTTGCCTCGATCGATGCCGTTGTCACGCGATAATTTTCCGCCTTATCCGCAAGAGATTTAAGCTCTGACTCACTTTGTACTAATTTTTGTTTGAGATTTTTATTTTCAATAAAGAAATAAACAATGATCATTAAAAAGACGATCACTAGAATTATTATAGATAGTTCATTCATAGGTACGGGATATACGATCAAAAATAGGCAATATAACCGAAGTGAATTTTTCCGTTGCTCAGCAGGATTGGATTGTTTTGTTGTTTCCCTAATGCGTAGGAGAGAGAAAAAATGCCAAGATTGGTACCAAAAGAAAATCCTGCTCCAAATCCAAAGGGTTGATCTCGAAGATAATTAGATGCATTGTTCTCATAGTACCCTTGATCATAAAAAGCAAACAAGTTGGAATTTCTGTCAAGTAAGAATCGGTATTCAATGGTTGTCACACTGCGCGAAGAGGCAAAAAGCTCATCTTCATTAAATCCTCTCAAGCTGAGCTGGCCTCCAAAACGGAATAATTCATTTTGATAGATTACGGGAGCATAATAGAACTCATTGAGCGAAGCAAACCGGACTACATGTCTGCGTGCCACCGGTAAGAACCATTCTGTTTGCAAAGAGAGTCTATATGTTTCTGAACGTTCTACTGCGCTGCTGTCAGTTTCTTTAGATTTCCTTGTTCCCAAAGCTCCTTCAAAAAGAAAGATATAGCCTCTGGATGGATTAGGGATGTAGTCCAACTGTCGCTTCATCCATGATAATCCATAGGCATTTGTTCGCACATTGGACAATTTATTGAAATTGGGATTTGTAGCCGCACCTCTGAGTAAATTATTGGAGTTTTGTTGGTAAAATGCTTTGAGCATTGCTCCGGAATTTAAAAAATACTGAATACCTATTGTGCTTTTAACTTCAATAAAGCTGGAGTCTTTTTTATATAACTGCAATTGTCCGTCTAACCCAAATGGACTTTTGAATAAAAAAGGATAGCTTCCTCTCAAATTCATCGATTGCGTTTGATCTTGTATGCTCCGCCATGCCAGATTCAATTGTTCTCCGCGCTTTAATATATTGAGAAGCTTGAGGTTGAGCTCTCCGGCTAGGCCAACTTTACCGGAGGCCTGAGGCTGCAAACCTACAGTTCCATTCGCTGAGCTAACTGGATTGGAGGAAACATAGAAAAACACCTCGCACCCATTCTCAGTGAATAGCAGCTCATGTGGTTTTAATTCCTTCAGAAAGTTTACTTGTGAGATCTTTGTACTTATTTCCCGGAATTTGTTCTCCTGAAAAATATCTCCGACACGAATACCGGTTAAATTGGAAAGAAAGATTTCTGAAACACTCGAATCACCTCTGATGTGAATTTTTAAAATGTTAAACTTTTTACCCGCTTGAATATCCAATTGAGCCGTGAGGGTGTCTTTGATAAATTGTAGATCAATCAAGCGCACTTTCACAAAAGGATAGCCGGAGTTGAGGTAGCTATTCTCTATTTTTTCGAGGTAAGAGGCTAGATCCATGGGTGATAGTCGGACGCTGCCTCGTTTTGATGGGAACGGTGATTTTTCAGAAGGGGCTGTTCGGAGGATGGCGAATTTTGTTTTTTGACCCAGATAAAAATGAACAGAGCAGGAATTATTTTTCCAACTAACTGTATCTACAGACGCAATAAGATATCCTTTTCTAATTGCATCCAACCTGATTTTATTGAGGTATGTTAACGCAGAGATACTGTCTTTGTGCAACAGATTGGGTTGTTTGTCGATTGTTTTTACAGAGTCATTTGAAAAAATAAGTTTTACCTCCTTTTGTCCGAAAACGCAAAGAATACAGAAAGAAAAACAGAAGTAAAGAAACGTTTTCAGCATAAGAACAGCTGCTTCAAAAACAGATTGTTAAAAATAAATACAATTACTTAATATTTTTTTGTTGAGTAAGAAAGTAAATTGTTTTATTTTTGTTCCTTCAAAGAGAATTAAACACTGATCAAAATGAAAAAATTATTGACCTTGACACTTGTAGGATTTGCTGTAGCGCTTGTCATGGCTTCTTGTAAATCGTCTTCAGGAGGACATTGCGACGCATACGGTAGCTTGGATCAAACTACAAAATCCGACGTAGCTTCCAAATAATTTGGTGAAAAGTCCTTCAAATCATCAAGGTCACAAGTTTTGTGGCCTTTTTTAGTTTGTAATCGAATGTAGCCGGAAAAAATATTTTTCTTTCTTATTCAATTTCGGTAATTGAAACATCGTATGTTACTTGGTAGTCCGATGGAAATTTAGGAACAAGAACATAGTTTTCTGTTGTTCTTACTTCTTCACAATTCTTGCATTGTGTAACATTTATTTGATAAAGGACAGTTTGATTGACATAATTAAAAGATACCTCTCGTTCAAAATAGGCATTACATTTCGACTTAACGGGGCATGCCAGAATAGTATAATTATTGTAATCTACGGGTTGTTTTGTGCCACCATCAATACTTACTTCGAATCGGTTGGCAAGTGTTGAACTTCCAGTAACTACGTAGTTCCCTTGCATTTGGTCGGTGAGATAGCCAGAAGTTGGGTAAATGATCACATTCTCTTCTATCCAGCCACTGTCTGTATTTTCTTTGTCGATTACACATTTCTTCTTACAAGAGCTTAAAGAGAGAACGCTGCAAATCACCATCCAAGTGAAAAAAAGAGAAGTGCGTTGTAAGTTCATAGTTCGTAGTTCTAAGTGCATAAAGGTATGAAATCAGTATATTTTGAACAATTATTTTTTTCGTAAAACGAAATTTTGACCGAGGTATACTCTTCTGACTTGTTCGTCGGCAGCAAGCTCCTCGGCAGTTCCTGACTTCAGAATACTTCCTTCAAATAGTAGGTAAGCTCGGTCGGTGATAGAAAGTGTTTCCTGAACATTATGGTCAGTTATTAAAATACCAATATTTCTTTTTCTCAATTCAGAAACGATACTTTGAATATCTTCGACAGCTATGGGATCCACTCCCGCAAATGGCTCATCCAACAAAACAAATTTTGGATTCGTGGCCAGTGCGCGCGCAATTTCTGTTCGCCTCTTTTCTCCTCCGGACAATCTGTTGCCAAGGTTTTTTCGGACATGTGTAAGACTGAATTCTTCAAGCAGCTGTTCTAGGCGTTCGAGACGCTGCTGTTTGTTGAGGTCAGTCATCTCCAGAATAGCAAGGATATTGTCTTCCACACTCAATTTTCTGAACACTGAAACTTCCTGAGGAAGGTAGCCAATGCCCAGTTGCGAACGCCGGTACATGGGGAAATGAGTAATGTCAGTATCGTCCAGGTAAACCTTACCTTCATCTGGCTTTACGAGGCCTACGATCATGTAGAAAGAAGTAGTCTTTCCGGCGCCGTTCGGACCAAGCAAACCAACAATCTCCCCCTGATTTACCTCAATACTTACTCCTTTGACAACATCACGGCCTTTGTATGTTTTCTTGATATGGGAAGTGTGTAGCTTCAAAGTGAATCAAAGTTAGAAAATAAGTGACCATCTGGCACGTATCCCAAGCGGATTCATTCCCGGGTCGAGGTGGGTGAGTCGGTAAACAAGGTCTACACGACCTATTTTGAATATATTTTCTATTCCTATCGCCACCTCCGCATACGGAGTATTGCCAAAAAAACGAGTCCCTTCCGGAAGCTTCATAATATCCAAATTTCGCTGTGAAATTGACCCGTAGGTAATTCTACCAGTGGTAACTAGTCTCCACTTTAATTTTTTGATCAACGGGATGCGATCAAAGAAAAGTCCTTCCCAATGGTTTTCAATGAATCCTCCAACGTAACGATCCGAGACAAATTCAAAAAAGTTTAACTTGTTGAAAGCGGTAGTCAACAACCAATAGGACTGGTTGCCTTCATGCACTTTCAGAAACGGATAGGCAGCTGCACCAAAGATATAACCTGCAGTGACACCATAGCGGATTCTTCCGAGCACGCCTATTTGTCGATTGTGTTCCATTTGGAATTCTACTTTTTGATAGTCATAGAAGCCACCTAAAAAGTCTTTGATTCCAAAAATCCCTTGTAAGGAAAATATGGGGTATTTTGACCGTAAAGTCGATCTGTCGAAGGAGCCAGATAGAAATTCCTCATCCTTGGTCCAACGAATCCGGGCTGTAAATTCGCTCGTTCGTATGGTGTTAATCGTATCGTTCAATCCGGTTAGTTTGTTGAATTGAACATAATTGGCTTTTCCTAATGCGGTATATTCTTTCCATTCAAAACCGCCGTAAAGTATCAGGTCTTTTCGTACGTCTTTTTCCAGGTTGATCCCTGCTTTTTTAACAAAGGTAAGCTTGTCAAGTGGCCCTGTTCTGAATACCGTGCCGAACGTTGATCCAATCGATGCTGCCGTTGGGGAAATTCCGATTTGTTCAATGTCATAGTTGTAATAGGTTGTGAGCATTCCCCGTTTCTTTGGGGTTATGTTGTATCTCACGGAAAGTCCATATTTGATTTTTTCGTCATAGAATCCATAGGCGATGCGTCCGCCAAACTCTATTCTTCTTGAAAATTGATTGGATGTCCTCAAAGCCAGTCCCATCCTGAACCTTTCTACAGGATTGAAGCTCACAAATGTGAAGGCATTCCCAAACTCGATTTTTCCAACAGGATAGTAGCCCGTGGTGGCGAAGTAAGTGAGGTTTTTGAGCATTTTGAAAAAAGGCATGTCATTTAAGGAGTCCACCATATTCTCGATTCCCTGCTCTTGTTCAGAAAGAGGTTCATGTCGCCGGGAATCCCACCATGCTTTATCGCGCACTTTGGCACTGTCCTCAAACTCTACAGTATTATCGGCATGGTAGAAAGAGTCGCTCTTTTTTTCATTGATAACAAAATTTGTTCTGGAAGACAGCTTACGTCCATAAAAACCATAAACTTCGGTGTTCTTGGTTATTTTAAAGTCGATGATCATTTTTTCCTGGGTGAGCATCCAAACTTCTTTGGCAACCTGATCAAACGTATGCTCGAAATACAGATCCTGAACATAATTGATGTTTGCCCAGGGCGACATGTTTGCTTTAATAGATTTTACGGCGTAAGTAGTATCGTGAATCCACATCTCTCCCTCAAAGGTCATGTCGCCTGTACGTTTGGGAACAAAGCGAAGCTTGTAGCACCATTGATGTCCGATAAAAGTGGAATCATCCAGATAGAAGCGATAAAAACTTCGTGCATAATCCGCAAGAGGGCTGATAAATGCACGATTAAACATATTAATGTTGTTATCGTAAATATTAATATCGAGATACATATCTCCAAGGAACTGGTTGGCCTGTAGGTTATCAATGCCCGTAATACGAGTTCCATGAACTACCTCTCTGCGAGTTTTAGGATTGTTTCTGAAATAAAAATCGGACAAGGATTCACTCAGTAAAACGGGAAGGTAATTTTTTCCATTGTCCGTTGAATCCAAATAGTCCATAATCAGGTCGAGTCGTTTGACTACATCCCGATCTGTAAATTTCTCTCCGATATTGTTTAGGTCGAGCTGCATTTTGTTGTAGACCTCGTACTGATAGGATAGTAGCTTTTCCTTGTTGTTGATCCGTTTATTTGCAATTACACGTTTATGCAAACGGGTTGAAGGGAATTCATCCGGAGGCCGAACAACGATCTCTTGGACCTCTGACATTCGGGTGCTCATGCGAACATTGAATTCCTGAACTTTATCCAGCTCGACACTAAAAGTTGAGGTAAGGTACCCACTGTAAGAGAACTGAATGCTGTCAGTTGCATAATAGGTCTCAATCGAATAATTGCCAAGACTGTCAGTAGTTGTACCTATTTTGGAATTCTGGAATTGCACCTTCACATAAGGCATTCGTTCACCGGAGAGAGCGTCCCATACTGTCCCATAAACGCGGGTTTGCTGAGAATATCCGAGGTGAATAGTCGCTAAAAGTAAACTTAAGGTTAGCCATAATCGATGTGTATATTTCAAGAAGATCATCCTTGCGTTTCTTCTTTTAGCCTGCGTTTGTACACTCGTGCCGCAACCAATATTCCAATTTCGTACAATAAAAGAATAGGAATGGATACAAGAATCTGGGAAATGACATCGGGTGGTGTAATTACTGCAGCAACAATCAATACAGCCACAATGGCATGTCTGCGGTATTTTCTCAAGAAATCCGGAGTAATTATTCCAAGTGATGCGAAAATGTAGCTGATAACAGGTAAAAGAAATAACAAACCGGAATAAAATACAGTAGACAGAATGGTGCTCATGTAAGAATTGACGGTGAAAATGTTTTCAATTTTCCCGCTGATCTGGTAAGCACCGAAGAATTGAACACAGAGCGGAGCAACCAAAAAATAACCGAACAATATCCCCAGAAAAAAAAGAATACTCACCCAGAAAACGATTCCTTTAGCTGCTTTTTTCTCTTTGAGTTTGAGTCCCGGTTCGACGAAGGCCCATATTTGATAAAAAATGAAAGGGAAGGAAAGTACAATGCCCCCCATAATACTTGTCATTAAAGCATAGCTGAACTGTCCCGACATTTCCTGGCTCTGAAAGCGAACGGGGATCTCTGTAATGCAAACATTAAAATACTCACACATGAGCCGAAAGCTAATAAACTGCTTGTTGCTCATAGAGAGAAAAATATTGTTCATAATCCACTCCTGAAAGAAAAAGAGAATGGTAGCAACAATAACTATAGCTATTGCAATTCGAACCAGTCTCCATCGGAGCTCTTCCAGGTGGTCAAGAAATGACATTTGTTTGTCCTCCTCCATACGCTCTGCAAAAATACATTTTCCATGGATACCTCGGGCTGAAATCGTTCGTTTCAGAATTTGACTATTTCGCTTAAGAAAACTTTTAAAAATCCCTTTTTTTCGTTAAATTCGTATTGCTTTAATATTAAATTACCTTGACTTTTCAAACAAACGTATCGCAAATGACGGAACAAGAGCTGAAAATTGCCCTTAGAAAGTATTTTGGATTCGATAGTTTCAAGGGAAAACAAAAGGACATCATCCAAAATGTGCTCGAAGGCAATAATACCTTTGTTATTATGCCAACTGGAGGCGGGAAGTCCATGTGCTATCAGCTGCCAGCATTGCTTTCAGAGGGTACCGCAATCGTAGTATCGCCTCTGATCGCCCTTATGAAAAATCAGG
>Ga0315906_10006226_pt1 | contig 14812 bp, 11 predicted proteins | sample LakEriMetagenome_4_FD_203526 | JGI IMG/M metagenome (GOLD analysis project Ga0315906, IMG submission 203526) | Freshwater fungal communities from buoy surface, Lake Erie, Ohio, United States - Buoy 2 MA122 | ecosystem: Environmental > Aquatic > Freshwater > Lake > Lake biofilm | place: USA...
CGCCATCCGACGGCCAGTCGATTCAAGCGGCGCGCGCGACGATCTCGCCGCGCAGCGCCCGCACGCAGCGGCCGAAGGCCGCGCCGCGTGCCGCGCCGCCGCGGAGCGGCGGCCACGGCCGCCTGGTGGGCGGCCGCTGCCCGGCTGGTCGCACCTCGGCTGCGACCACGCCGGGCCAAGCCCGCGGGGGCCAGGGAATGCGTTCGGTGTCGCGCCGCCGCGGAGCGGCGGCCACGGCCGCCTGGAGGGCGGCCGCCGCCCGGCTGGTCGCACCTTGGCTGCGACCACGCCGGGCCAAGCCCGCGGGGGCCATGGATGGCCCCGCGGGCGTGAAGTCAGAAGTCATACCAGACGCCGATGCCGGCCCGGCTCTGCCGGTAGAAGACGAACTCGTACTGCGGATCCGCGCCATAGAGGTATTCGAACCCGACGCGCAGCAGCCTGGCGCTCCGCCACCCGCGCCATGCCCAGCCGGTCTGCACGCACACGTTGCCGCCCCAGTCGAGCTCCTGTCGCGACATGCCGTTGACAGCCAGGAACGGCGCCCCGTGGATGCCCGTCGGCCGGGCCTGGACGAGCTCCGTGCCGAACTGGAACTCCCACGGCTCCGAGCCGCCGCTGTTGTGGAAGGAATAGCCGACCTCGCCGTAGAGCCGCATCCAGTCGAACAGATAGTAGGAATTGCCCCACACCAGCGCGTCGCGTAGGTAATTCACCCGCAGGAAGGTCGGGTGCTTGAGCTGCGCCTCGTCGCCGAGGTGCGCGCTGAGATGGTAGTAGCCGAACTTCGTCTGCCAGCGGCCCAGCCCGAAGACGAGCGGCACCCCGAAGCGGTAGTCGGAGGACCGCAGGTCGATCTCGTCCTGGGGGTCGAGCCGCACGAAGCCCGCCCCCTCGACCTGAACCTCGAAGCCCTGCGGATGGATGACGGGATCGGATCCATACCGCAGCAGCGACACCCGCGCGCCGGCCGTCATGTCCCACATCCAGCCGTTCTTGATCGCCGGATTGAAGGGGTCGGCCGCGGTGTCGTCGTACCACACCGTCGCCAGCCGCGGCTCCTTGGGCCCGGCGAGATAGCTCGTGTAGATCAGGTTGTTGGGCATGATCTGCCAGGACCAGGGCCGCGGAGCCCACAGGTCGTCGCAGCACGATGGAAAGCCGGCGGGCGGCACGAGGCCGTCCGACGGACCGAATGGCCCGGCCTCGTACGGCGGATCGAGAACGACCGGGCCCTGCGGCTGAACGGGCGGCAGCAGGCGGAGGTCCTCCGGCGCCGCTTCCGGGGCCGGCAGGATCACGGCCGCCGCGGGATCCGCAGTGGCACAGCGGATGACCAGCGCCACGACCGCGCATGCCTGGAGGATCGACCAGCCGCGGCCGCGCCGCGGTGGCGATGAACTCGTCGTGGAGGATGCAGGCATGGACACTGGCCGAAAGGCGGCGGGTTGCGGATCGTCGCCGGTGGTGCGACACTCTAGGCCCGGCGTGCGGGCATGCCCCAGAGAGATCGGCAGCCACGCGGCGATTCCGTCATGGTTGGCGAGGGCTTTTCGCGGATCGCGCGTCATCCGGGAAACACGGGCAAGATCGTGAGACCACGCAGCTTTCCATTCCGCCCGGCCCCGCGCTCCTTCCCAGGCTCGTTCGGCCCCGCGAACAGCCCCGCCCGCGCTCGTCGCCGGCGCGTCCTCGGCTGGATCGTCCTGGCCTGCACCGTGGTCGGCCTGCCGGGATGCGGCCGCCAGGCCGCTGGCCCTGCTGCCGCCGGCGGCGGGAAGCGGTTCGTGTTCCTCACCAACGGCGACGATCCCTTCTGGGACGCCTGCAACGCCGGCCTGCTGGAGGGCGCCAGACGGTTCGGCCTCGAGGCCAAGGGCCTGCGGATGGTGATGGAGAAGAACAACTCGTCCGCCCAGGGCCAGATCGAGAAGCTCCGCCAGTTCGGCAGCCAGGCCGACATCGCCGGCGTGGCGATCTCCGTGATCCAGGCGGAGAACGCCGCGATCGTCGAGGAATTGAAGCGGCTCGCCGCCAAGGGCGTGCAGGTGATCACGGTCGATTCCGACGTCAACCGCGAGCGGTTCCGCGACGCCCGGGCCTACTACATCGGCACCGACAACCAGGTCGGCGGTCGGCTGCTGGGGCAGGCTGCCCGGGCGATCCTCGCCGCCCGCGGCAAGACCTCCGGCGGATACGTGCAGTTCGCCGGATTCAAGGACGTGGACAACGCCCGCGACCGCATGAACGGCTTCCGTGAGGCCGTCGGCCCGTCGTTCACCGAGATCGACCGGATGAGCGACGAGATGGATCTGGCCAAGGCCCGCGACAACGTCCGCGCCGCGCTGGTCAACCATCCGGATCTGACGGCCCTGGTGGGCATCTGGGCCTACAACGCGCCCGCGATCGCCGAGGTGGTCGCGGACCGCGGCCGCAGGCAGGATCTGACCGTGGTCACCTTCGACGCGCAGGCCGCCGCCATCGACATGATGGCCCGCGGACACATCGACGCCATGGTCGTGCAGAATCCGTTCGAGATGGGCGTGCAGACGGTCCGCGTGCTGCTCGCGATGCACGAGCAGGACGACGCCACGCTGGCGGACGCCTTCCCGCACGCCGCGGCGCCGGACGGCGACGTGCTCACCACCGGCCTGCGGCTGATCGTTCCCGCCGACGCCCCGCTCGTGCGGCCCGCCGACATCGACATTCCCGGCTGTGAGATCGTGCCGCTGCCGGCCTTCCGGGAATGGCTGGCGAAGTACGGCCTGTCGAGCTCGTAGGGCGAGCCCATGCAGCCCCGCGTGCCGCTTCTGCGTTCCGGCGAGTGGGCGCTCCTGGCCGCCGTCCTCCTGGCCGTGGCGGTGACCGCGGCCGTGGACGCCAACCACAGCTACTGGTTCCGCCCCTGGGAAAGCCTGCGGGACATCGCCCGCAACGCCGCCCTGCTCGGCATTTTCGCCCTCGGCGCCACCGTGGTGATCATCGCCGGCGGCATCGACCTCTCGGCCGGATCGATGATCGCCCTCTCGGGCACGGTCTGCGCCACCACCATGCTCGCACTCGCGCCGCAGCGGATGCTGGGGTTCGAGCCCGTGGGCGGTGCGGTGGTCGCCGCCGGCTGCGCCACCGCCCTGCTGACCGGCTTCCTCGTCGGCACGCTGCATGCCTGGCTGATCACGGCCGTCCGCCTGCCGCCCTTCATCGCCACGCTGGCGACGCTGGTGGGGCTGCGGAGCCTCGCCCGCGCCCTGTGCGAGAGCGTCACCGCGTCCGTCACGCCCACCAAGAGCGCCCTGGTCAACGTCTCCGACCCGTTCTTCAAGGCCATCCGCGACAACGTCTGGATTCCCGTGGCCGTATTCGCCGCGCTCGCCGTCGTCACCTGGCTGATCCTCACGCGGACGGTGCTCGGGCGGCACGTGCACGCCCTCGGCGGCAACGAGCAGGCCGCCCGGCTGGCCGGCATCCGCACCGAGAACGTGAAGTGGTTCGCCTACTGCTACGCCGCGATGACGGCCGCCCTCGCGGGGCTGTTCTACGTGGCCAACGAGTCGGTCGCCGCCCCGGTGAACCAGGGCCGCGGCCACGAACTCAACGCCATCGCCGCGGCCGTCGTGGGCGGCTGCTCCCTGACCGGTGGCGTCGGCACCGTGCCCGGCACGGTGCTCGGCGCCGTGTTCCTGCGGGTCGTGATCGACGCCGTCTCGAAGATCATCAAGACCGGCGCCGACGTCTACGAGGGCCTGATCGTCGGCATCGTCGTGGTGGTCGCCGTCACGTTCTCGCAGGTGGCCGCGATCGCCCGTGGAGGCCGCCGGCTGCTGCCGGGGCCGCTGGGCCTGTGCGCCATCCCCACGCTCGCGGTCCTCTGCGGAGGCATCGCGGCGATGACGGCCGGGGGTCGCGCCGGGATCGCCGCCGGCCTCGCCGCCCTGTTGCTGCTGGCGGCCGTGCGGGCCTGGGAGAGCCGCACGGCCGCGCGGGCCGCGGCAGCGCCATGACGCCCTCCACGCCCGCGATCGCGATGCGCGGCATCGTCAAGCGGTTTCCGGGGGTCGTGGCCCTCGACGGCGTCGATCTGGAGGTGCGGCGGGGCGAGCTGCACGCCATCTGCGGCGAGAACGGCGCCGGCAAGAGCACGCTGATGAACATCCTCTCCGGCGTGCACCCGCCCGATGCCGGCCGGCTGGAGGTGGACGGCACGGCCCGCCGGTTCCGCGGCACCCGCGACGCGGAACGGGCCGGGATCGCGATCATCCACCAGGAGCTGGCGCTCGTCGAGGACCTCACCGTGGCCGCCAACGTGTTCCTCGGTCGCGAGAAGCGGACACCGGCCGGACTGCTGGACGATCGGGCGATGGAGGCGGAGACGGCCCGGCTTCTCACGCTGCTCGACTGCCAGATCGATCCGCGGACCCGCACCGGCAGCCTGCGGGTCGGCGACCAGCAGCTCGTGGAGATCGCCAAGGCGCTGTCGCTCGATGCCCGGATCCTCGTCATGGACGAGCCGACCAGCGCCTTGACGGAAGCCGAGGCGGCCCGGCTGGAGCGGGTGGTCGCCCGGCTGCGGCTCCGCGGCACGACGATCCTCCACATCTCGCACAAGATGGACGAGGTCTTCCGCCTCGCCGACCGGATCACGGTCCTGCGCGACGGCCGGCATGTCCGCACCGTCGATCGGGCCGCGACCACGCCCGCCGAGATCACCGGCTGGATGGTGGGCCGCGAGATCGCGGGCCACGAGTTCCACCGCGGCCGCGCCCGCGGCCCGCGGCTCCTCGAAATCCGCGGCCTGACCCTCCCGTGGCCCGGGCATCCCCGCGGATACCGCCTCGCCGACATCCGCCTCGACCTCCACGCCGGCGAGATCCTCGGCGTGGCCGGCCTGATGGGGGCGGGTCGCACGGAACTGCTGGAGACGATCTTCGGCGCCGGCGAACCGACCTGGACGGGCAGCATCCGCCTCCGCGGCGTACCGGTGCGGTTCACCCATCCGGCCGAGGCCTGCGCGGCCGGCATCGCGATGGTCACCGAGGACCGCAAGCGGCTCGGGCTGTTTCCCGATCTCGACGTGGCCGCGAACGTGAGCCTCTGCAGCCTGCGGGACGCGACGCGGGGCGGCCTCGTGAGTCGCGGCCGCGAGGAGTCGCTCGTGGCCGAGCCGATCCGGGCCACGGGCGTGAAGACGCCCGGGCCGCATGCCGCCATCACCGGCCTCTCCGGCGGCAACCAGCAGAAGTGCATCCTCGGCCGCTGGCTGCTCACCAGGCCCGCGGTCCTGCTCCTCGACGACCCGACCCGCGGCATCGACGTGGGCGCGAAGGCCGAGCTCTACCAGTTGATCGACCGCCTCTGCCGGGAGGGGCTGGGCGTGATTCTCACCTCGAGCGAGCTCCCGGAGCTGCTCACGCTCGCCGACCGGATCGTCGTGCTGGCCGAGGGCCGGCTGACGGCCGAGTTCTCCCGGGCCGAGGCCACCGAGCGGAAGATCATGCACGCCGCCACGGGCGGGTGATCGGGTTGGCGCGGCCGTCAACCTCGCGGCTGCCTGGCTCCTCGATCGTCGCGGTCACGACGGGCGGGCGTCAGGCGCCGAGATACCGCGACACGATCGCGCGGGCCCTGGCCTCCTCCCGCGTGCCCGACACGATCGCCCGGCCGTCGGCGAACACCGCGAGTTCGATGCCGGGCTCGACGTGGGCCCGCACGATCCAGGGATTCGCCGTGACGGTGGCGACGCCCGCCAGCCGCTCGGCCACCGCGGCGAGATCCACGCCCCCGGCGGCGGCCGGCACCTGCACGGCGTCGCGACCGCAAAGCACGGCGGGCCGGCCGCCGCGGCGGCCCTCGAGCCAGGGATAGTCGCCCTGCCGGCAGGTAGGGCAGCCGGTCGCCGCCAGCGGCGCGAGATCGACCGTCCGCCACGACTGCTCCCAGAGATCGCAGGCGAGCAGCCGGTCGCCGGCCGGCGAGCCCCCCACGACCAGCCGGATCGCCTCCATGGCCTGCACCGCGCCGACGACGAGCACCGCCGGCCCGACGACGCCCGCGGTCTCGCAGGTCGGCAGCACGCCCGGCGCCGGCGGCTCGGGAACCAGGCACCGCAGGCAGGCGGACACGCCGGGCACGATCGCCAGCACGCGGCCCTCGGCACCGATCGCCCCGCCGTGCACCCACGGGATCCGCTCCCGGCAGGAGACCTCGTTGACGAGGAACCGGGCCTCGAAGTTGTCGGTGCCGTCCACGATCACGTCGTGGCCGGCGAGCAGCGGCACCGCATTCGCGGCCGTGAGATCGGCGACCACCGGCTCGATCCGGGCGGCGGAGTTGATCCGTTCCAGGTGCCGCGCCGCGGCCACGGCCTTGGGCAGGCCCGCGGCCACGTCGGCCTCGTCGAAGAGCGGCTGCCGCGGCAGGTTCGACCGCTCGGGCACGTCGCGGTCGATGATCCGCACCCGGCCGACCCCGGCCCGCACGAGCGCCAGCGCCGCGGCCCCACCGAGCGCCCCGCAGCCCACGATGGCCACGCCGGCCGCGGCGAGCCGCTCCTGCCCCGCCACGCCCAGCGGGCCGTACCGCGTCTGACGCGAATATCGCTCGGCGTCGAAACCGCTCATCCGACCCATGCTACGGTGTTCCGTGAGAGCGAATCACAGTCGGCCAGGGCGTCGTTGCAGGAAATGAGAGGCCGTAGGCGAGGGGGTAGGCGAACGCTCGAGGAGCGTGGAGTGTCCTCGCCTCGGCGACAATCCGAAGGACCGCGTGGCGGCGACTTGTGCCGCCCCCGAGCCGGTGCCGCATGGAACTCGGATGCGCTCCCTCTTCCGGCGTGCGCCAAACGAGGACCACGACTGCATCCTACCAGACGACGTAGCCGGCCCACTCCCAGGGCACGCGGTCGCCGCCGCCGGCCAGCCCCCAGGCGGCGAGCGACGCCTGGAGGGCATCGCATGCCGCGCGACCGCCAGCGGCGGCGCCGCAGGCCACCAGCGGCAGCGGAGGCGGCGCCTCACGCCAGGCCGGGTGGGGCGACGCGTCGCGTCCGACGTCCACGGCGAGCCAATCCATGCCCGGGGGGATGGCCGGCGGCGGCACGGAAGCATCCACGGTCCAGCCGACCTGCAGCGTGCCCTTGCCCGCCCGGGCCGCCGCCGCGACCGCCTCGGCGTCCGTCGCCGACATGCCGGCAGGCAGCAGCGCCAGCATGACGGCCGGATGGGCCGCCCAGGCTGCGATCCTGCGCGCGACCTCGGCCACCGCCGGCGGCCCGCCGCCATCGGCACCGAGCGCCGCGATGATCGCCACGCCGTCGACGTCGGCGCGAGAGCAGATGCCGTCGTCGGGATCGACCATCACGGCCACGGTGGCCTGCGACCGCAGGTCGGCCACGTCGAACGCGGCGCCGTCGATCCTCGTCCCCCGTGGCACCCAGCGGCGGCCGTCGAGCCGGAACGACCTGCCCCTCGCTCCCAGCCGCCGCAGGCCGACCCAGCCGCCGAACGTGCCGACGACGGCGTCACCCGCGCGGATCCGACCCTCGAGCCGGTACCGGTTCGGCAGTTCGGGCGCCCAGAACGCCGGCTCCGTCAGCACCACGCGGGCGACCAAGTCCCGCGCGACGGCACCGGGCGGAGGCGGGCCGAGATCGACCAGCCGCGCGGTCGCCGGCAGCGTCGTGGCCAGGCGGCACTCCGGTCCCGTGAGCACGCCCTCGAGCCGTGGCGGTTCGCCGCCCTGGGCCGCGGCCGGTGGCGGCAGGCGGACGAACACCTCGGCCCGCATGTCGTCGCAGGGCCCGAGCGTCACGCCGAAGGCCGTCGCCGTGGTCACGCGTCACCGGCCTCGGCGAACCGCTGCCTGGCCATCTCGGCGAGCCGCCTGAGATCGAGCTTCCCGGAGCCGAGCATCGGCAGCTCGTCGATCGCGGCGAAGGCGTCGGCCCCCGGGATCCACAGGTTCGGCAGTCCACGCTCGGCGAGCTTCCGCACGATGTCCCGCGGCTGGCGGTCGGTCGGCAGGTGGAAGACGACGAGCCGCTCCCCCTTCGCCTTGTCGGGCACGGCCGCGACCACGGCGAGCAATTCGCCGTCAGCGGCGCCCAGCTCCGCGTTCACCGCCTCCTCGATGTTGAGGTGCGGCACCATCTCGCCGCCGATCTTGGAGAACCGGCTCTCGCGGCCCGTGATCGTGATGAAGCCCTCGCCGTCGAGGTGGGCGATGTCGCCGGTGCAGTACCAGCCGTCCTTGACCGCCTTCGCCGTGAGGTCGGGCCGGTCGAGGTAGCCCTGCATCACGTTCGGCCCCGCGATCCACAGCAGGCCGTCGGCGCCGACGGGCAGTTCGTGCCCCCCCTCGCGGTCGGTGATCCGCGCGCGGCAGCCCAGGATCGGCTTGCCGACCGTGCCCTCGCGGGCGTCGGGCGGGCGGCCGGGCACGTGGCGGCTCGGCGGCACGTTGGCCGCGACCAGCGGCGCGAGCTCCGTGGCGCCGTAGGCCTCGCTGGGACGCGTGCCGAACTTCCTGTCGAAGGCGTCGCAGACGTCCGCGGGCAGCTTCTCGGCCGCCCCGAACACGCATTCGAGCGTCGAAAAGTCCTCGGCCGGCGTCCGCCGGGTGTAGATCCGCAGGAAGGTCGGCGTGGCCATGAGGATCGTGGCGTGGTGCTCGCGGGCGAGCCGGCCGACGGTCTGCGCGTCCCGCGGGTCGGTGTGGTAGACGACCGCCGGCTCGAGCGTGAGCGGCGTCCAGAGCGTGGTGGTGTAGCCGTAGGAATGGAAGAACGGCAGCACGCCCAGGGCGACGTCGTGGGCCGAGAGGTGCAGCAGGTTGTCGATCGCCCGCACGTTCGAGCCGACGTTCTCCTGCGTGAGCACCACCCCCTTCGGGTCGCCGGTGGATCCCGAGGTGAAGATCACCGTGAGCACGTCGTCGGGGCCGATGCGGCCGAGGCCGAGGAGCCGCTCCAGCAGCGGCAACGGCGTGACGGTGGCGTGGATGAAGCCGGCGGCCTTGTCGAGGGCGGTGGCCCGCGTCTTCAGGGCGCCGGCGTCGAGCAGCCGCTCGCCGAGGTCGAGCTTCACCCGGGCCAGGAAGGCGGGACTCGAGATCACGTGCCGCAGCCCGGCCCGCTCGATGCACAGGTCGAGGATCGACTGCGACGCCGTGTAGTTGAGGTTCACGGCCACGCGGCCCATGACCGCCAGGGCCGCGTTGACGATCGCCGCACCGGCCGTCGGCGGCAGCAGCACGCCCACCATCTTCTCGTCGGGCGCGAGGGCCCGCTCCAGCACGCGGCGGGCGACGAGGATCCGCACGAGCAGGTCGCGGCCGGAGAGCCGGGTGCCGAGCGAGTCGGCCATCTTCATGCGACGGCCGGCGGACCGGCAGGCCCGGAGCATGAGCCGCTGCAGGATCGGCGGACCGCCCGGGGCGGTGGCGGCGGGACGCGGCATCGGTGCAGGCACTCTTCCGGGACGGGCGGGAAACCGGCTCGCGTTGCCGGTTCGATCCCGTTCATTAGAATCGGGCCTCGGCAACCTGAACAGCCGCCGCCGGCACCGCGGCGGCCCGCATCGCCCTGCCCGCCGCAGGCCCCGCCTCCGCCCATGCCCCGCTACCAGCCCTCGCGGATCGAGCCCAAGTGGCAGGCCTGGTGGGAGGCCCACGACACGTTCGCCACGCCGCGGCTCCCGTCCGGCCGCAAGCGGTACGTGCTCGACATGTTCCCCTATCCCAGTGGCGACGGCCTGCACGTCGGCCACCCGGAGGGCTACACGGCGACCGACATCGTGTCGCGGTTCGAGCGGATGCGGGGCGTCTGCGTGATGCATCCGATGGGCTTCGACGCCTTCGGGCTGCCCGCCGAGGAGCACGCCATCCGCACCGGCACGCCTCCGCGGGAGAGCACGGAGCGGAACATCGCCACCTTCACGCGGCAACTGAAGATGCTCGGCTTCAGCTACGACTGGAACCGGGTGCTGGCCACCACCGACCCGGGCTACGTCCGCTGGACGCAGTGGATCTTCCTCGTCCTCTTCGACACCTGGTTCGACCCGCAGGCCAAGAAGGGCCGGCCGATCGCCGAACTGCCCATTCCCGCCGACGTCGCGGCCCGGGGCGAGGCGGCCGTGGCCCGGTATCGCGACGCCCACCGCCTCGCCTACCAATCCGAGGCGCCGGTCAACTGGTGCCCGGCCCTGGGCACCGTGCTGGCCAACGAGGAGGTCGTGGGCGGCGTCAGCGAGCGGGGCGGGCATCCGGTCGTCCGCATCCCGCTGCGACAGTGGATGCTGCGAATCACGGCCTACGCCGACCGCCTGGAGCAGGAACTCGAGGGCCTCGACTGGCCGGCGAGCATCAAGAAGCTGCAGTGCGACTGGATCGGCAAGAGCACCGGCGCGGAGGTCGATTTCCTGATCGCGGCCGACGGCGATGCGGCGGCCTTCACGGCCTGGCAGGCCACGCGGGGGAAAACGGGCTTCCCGGATCAGCCCCCCGCCGACGTCCTCCGGGTCTACACCACCCGGCCCGACACCCTCTACGGCGTGACCTTCATGGTGATCGCGCCCGAGCATCCGGCGGTCGAACGGCTCACCACGCCCGCCCGACGGGCGGAGATCACGGCCTATCGCGAGGCGGCCGCCCGCAAGAGCGACCTCGACCGCACCGATCTGGCCCGCGAGAAGACGGGCGTGTTCACCGGTTCCTCGGTGATCCATCCGCTCACGGGCCGGCCCGTGCCGGTGTGGGTGGCCGACTACGTGCTGGCCAGCTACGGCACCGGGGCCATCATGGCGGTGCCGGCCCACGACGACCGCGACTTCGAGTTCGCGCGGGCCTTCGGCCTCGACGTGGTCACGGTCGTCGAGCCGCCGCCGGCCGCCGCCGCGACCGGCGGCACGCTGTTCACGGGCGACGGCACCGCCGTCAACTCCGGTCCCTACACCGGCCTGGGCACGCGGGAGTTCATCGCCCAGGTCGGTGCCGACCTCGCCGCCGCCGGCCTCGGCCGCCCCGCCGTCGCCTACAAGCTCCGCGACTGGCTCTTCAGCCGGCAGCGGTTCTGGGGCGAGCCGTTCCCGATCCTCCACGAGCTCGACGCGACGGGGAACCCGACGGGGGCGATCCGCGCCGTCCCGGAGGCCGAGCTCCCGGTGAACCTCCCGCACCTCACCGACTTCAAGCCCGGCGACACGCCCGACCCGCCCCTCTCGCGGGCGCCGGCCGACTGGCTGTTCGTCGAGCGCGACGGCAGGCGGTATCGCCGCGAGACCAACACCATGCCGCAGTGGGCCGGCTCCTGCTGGTACTACCTGCGGTTCCTCGACGCCGGCAACGACACCCGGTTCGTCGATCCCGAGGTCGAGCGGGCCTGGATGCCGGTGGATCTCTACATCGGCGGCGCCGAGCACGCCGTGCTCCACCTCCTCTACTCCCGGTTCTGGCACAAGGTGCTCTACGACCGCGGCCACGTCTCCTGCCCCGAGCCGTTCGGCAGGCTCGTCAACCAGGGGATGATCCTCGGGGAGATGGAGTTCACCGGCTACCGCAGCGCCAAGGGAGGCTGGGTGTCGGCGGAGAAGCGGGAGGAGGGCGACGTCGCCGCCAAGATCCCCGCCGAGCAGGTGGAGAAGCAGGGTGAGCACTTCGTCCTTCGCGACGCCCCGAAGATCCGCGTCGAGAGCCGGGCCTACAAGATGTCGAAGAGCCGCGGCAACGTCGTCAATCCCGACCAGGTGGTCCGCGACTTCGGCGCCGATTCGCTGCGGCTCTACGAGATGTTCATGGGCCCGCTGGAGGCGACGAAGCCCTGGAGCACGACGGGCGTGAGCGGCGTCCGCGGGTTCCTCGACCGCTGCTGGCGGCTGGTCGTGGACGAGCGGGCCGACGAGATCGCCCTAGCCCCGCAGGTCTGCGCCGACCCGCCGACCGACGAGCAGCTCCGCGAGCTGCACCGCTGCGTCGACAAGGTGACCCGCGACGTCGAGGCGCTGTCCTTCAACACGGCGATCGCCCGGATGATGGAGTTCGTCAACTTCTGCACGCCGCTGGAGCGCCGCCCGCGGGCGATCCTCGAGCCCTTCGTGACGATCCTCGCCCCCTTCGCGCCCCACCTGGCCGAGGAGCTGTGGGAGATCCTCGGCCGGCCGGCCCCCGTGTCGCTGGCGGCCTGGCCGGCGGTCGAGCCGCGCTGGCTCGTGGACGACACCGTCGAGATCCCGGTGCAGATCCAGGGCAAGCTCCGCGGCCGCGTCGTCGTGCCGGCGGGGGCCGACGCCGAGGCGATGAAGGCGGCGGCGGCGGCCGACCCGCGGATCGCCGAGCAGCTGGCCGGCAAGCGGGTCGCCAAGGTCGTGGCCGTGCCCGGCCGACTGGTGAACTTCGTGCTCGAGGGCTGACGGCGTCCGGCCGGGGGTGATCGGCCCCACGGCCGCCGCCTACCAGCACGTCCTGCCGCCGTTGACGGCGATCGTCTGTCCGGTCACGAAGCCCGCCTCGTCGCTGGCCAGGTAGACGGCAGCCCAGCCCACCTCCTCGGGGCGGCCCCACCGCTGCAGGGGAACGGTGGCCAGGTACGCGTCCTTCTCCGCCTGCGGATCCTGGTCGTGCCGTGAGACGGGAATCCAGCCGGGGGCGATCATGTTGACCGTGATGCCGTGCGGCGCCAGTTCGTGGCACATGCTCCGCGACCAGCCGGTCTGGCCCCCCTTGGCCGCGACGTAGGCGGAGAACGGCGCCGTGCCGAGGTGGAACACCTCGCTCGTGATGTTGATGAACCGGCCGTGGCCGCGCCGCTTCATGCCGGGCAAGGCGCGGCGGGCGAGCAGGTATGGGCTCTTCACGAAGAAGTCGAGCATCTCCTGGTGGAAGTCCCAGTCGTATTCCTCGATCGGCTTCAGCGGCTGCGGAGACGTGGCGTTGACGACGACCACGTCCACGCCTCCCCACCGCCCCTCGATCGCCGTGAACATCTCGTCGATCGCCCGCTCGCACGTGACGTCGCCGGGAAACAGGTCGGCCGTGACGCCCGCGGCCCGCAGTTCCGCGAGCGCCTCCTCGGCCCGGGCCCTGTCGTGGGCGAAGTTGACGGCCACTTTCGCGCCCGCCGCGCCCAGGCACTTCGCCGTCGCCTTGCCCAGGCCCGTGGAGGACCCGGTGACCAGGGCCACGCGGCCGGCGAGGGAGAAGCACGGGGTGGCGGCCTGGCTCGACACGATGGACCCTCGCAGTCACTGACGACGCGGCTACTTCGCCAGGTGGAACTCCAGCATCAGCGGCAGGCGGGCACCCGCGCCCTCTGTCAGGCCGTGCTGGACGCCCACGATCAGGCGGCCGTCCCGGAAACTGGCCGTGACCCAGCCATCGACCGGAGCATCGTCGAGCGTCAGCCCCAGATCCTTCAAGTCGATCCACTCGACGGGCTGCACCTCTTCGGGCCTTCGCTTGCCGTGGAAGGCGTCGCGGACGTCCGCCGGGTCGTAGACCCACAGCCCCTGGGCGTAGCCTTCGGCATGGTAGCCCTTGGAGGAACGGTGGCGATCGACGTACGTCGTGCCGTCGGCCGCGGTCGCCTCGGGCTTGCCGTACCAGACGTGACCGACGGAGCGCATCCCGGAGAACACCACCGCCCCCTTGTCACCGGCCTCGATCCAGGCGGCGCCACGCACCGACGTGATGTTGTCCCAATCCCGCATCTGCCCCTGGCCGGGCACGTAGGACAGGATGGGCGTGGCGGCCTGGGCCTTGCCGGCCTCGAGGGTGGGGTCGAAGCGGACGGCGAACAGGCTCGGCCCGGCGGAACTCGCCCGGCTTCCCGGGGTACCGCACAGCCCGACGAGATAGTCGGCGTCGATCCCGCGCGGGGGCCGGCACATGTAACCCGCGACCCGGTTGTGGTCGCATTTCCCCGCCGGGCTCGCGAGCCGATACAGACCGCACATCGCGCCGGCCGGATCCACCATTCCTTGGCTGGGGAAATCCTCGCCGCCGACGGCGTAAAAGGCCTTGAACGTCACGAACAGCCCCTTGTCCGTATCCAGAAGACCGTATTGGTGGATGCCGCTCCTGTCGGTGACATTCGGCGGCGCGGGTATTTCCCGCCACTCCACCAGTTCCGCCCGCGGCACGCTCTTGCAGTCGCGGGTCTTCACGGGTTCCGGCGGAACGAGAACCGCGTACCGCATCGGCTGACTCTGGTGTCCTTTGAGATAGACCGTGCGGCCATCACGGGCCTGTTCGTGCGTCGCATAGCTGCCGGTGAAGCCGTCTTTCCAGCCGCCCGACGGCGGGGCCCAGACGCCGCGGAACGCCCGCCGAAAGTCGTCGGCCCGCAGGACCGAGCCGGCCGGCTTGGCCTGTGGCCGCGACCCCTGCCCGCCCGAAGCAACCGCTTCCGTCGCCACGGGCACGTCGTCGGCCGCGATGCAGCGCCCAGCCGGCGTTACGAGGCATGCGAACACGAGGCATGCGCCAACGCGTAATCGGCGGCACATCGAGGCCATGACGCCAGGTCTCATGGGAAAAAGATCGGCCGGGAATGGACGCGGGCAGAAGGTCAGTCGAACTCGTCGGCGCCGAGGTCGGCACGGCCGTGGCGAAGCTTGGCCTCCACGTCGTCGGCGACGAGCGCCGGCTCGGGGCCGCGGCCAGGCTGCCGCATCCCGACCCCGCATCCGCCGGGTCGCAGCCGCGTTCATGACCATCTACCATGATCGTCGGATTTGAGCCTGGTGTCCAGCGACTGGAGATCGCCATGTCGGTTCTTGCGTTCGTCCGCGGCACCGCGATCCTCCCCGACCGGCTGCTCCCGCAG
>Ga0315906_10006229_pt1 | contig 14807 bp, 10 predicted proteins | sample LakEriMetagenome_4_FD_203526 | JGI IMG/M metagenome (GOLD analysis project Ga0315906, IMG submission 203526) | Freshwater fungal communities from buoy surface, Lake Erie, Ohio, United States - Buoy 2 MA122 | ecosystem: Environmental > Aquatic > Freshwater > Lake > Lake biofilm | place: USA...
CAGGCGAATGCGCCACGCGGAACGGAGGTGGCGATCGTCGGCACGCGTGCCTCGTGCCAGCCGATGCCGGAGTTGATCAGTGTGGCGCCGGCGGTTTCCACGGCCTTGGCCAGCGTCACCACCTCGGCCCAGTCCTGACCGTCCGGGATCAGATCGATCAGCGACAAACGGTAAATGATGATGAAGTCCCGGCCGACCGCTTCGCGAATCCGCGTCACGATCTCGACCGGCAACTGCATGCGCGCGGCGAACGGGCCACCCCAACGATCGGTGCGCCGGTTCGTGTGCGTCAGCAGGAATTCATTGATGAAGTACCCTTCCGAACCCATCACTTCGACGCCGTCGTAGCCCGCCTCACGCGCGAGCGTCGCGCAGCGAACGAACGCACGAATCTGCCGCTCCACTCCCGATGTGCTCAGTTCACGCGGTGTAAACGGCGTGATGGGCGACTTGATACGCGAGGGCGCAACGCTCAACGGGTGGTAGCCGTAGCGACCGGCGTGCAGTATCTGCAGCGCGATACGACCACCCTCGCGGTGCACTGCCTCAGTGATCACGCGATGGCGCGCTGCTGCACGATGCGTGGCAAGACGCGAGGCGAAGGGCGCGAGCCAGCCTTCCACGTTCGGCGCGAAACCACCCGTGACCATCAAGCCCACGCCGCCGCGCGCGCGCTCGGCGAAATAGGCTGCGAGGCGCGGGAAAAGATCGTTCTTGTCTTCGAGTCCCGTGTGCATCGACCCCATGAGTACCCGATTGGGCAAGGTCGTGAAGCCGAGATCGAGCGGCGCCAGAAGGTGAGGATAGAGTGCACTCATGTCATCGAACCTCGCCTTGCATGAGATCAGCGGCTTTTTCCGCAATCATGATGGTGGTGGCATTGGTGTTGCCACCGATGAGTTGCGGCATCACCGACGCATCGACGACGCGCAGGCCCTCAACGCCGCGAACCCGCAATGCCGCATCGACCACAGCGTCATCATCCGAACCCATACGACACGTGCCGACAGGGTGATAGATCGACTCCGCCTTGGCGCGAATTGCCGCGGCCAAATCTGCGTCCGAGGTACACCGAGCACCGGGGAATATCTCTTCGCCGCGATAGCGGTCGAAGGCGCGAGCGCCGAGCAGATCGCGCGAGATATGGACCCCCTCGATGAGTCGCGGCAGATCATCGGGATCGCTGAGGTAGTTCGCGAAGATCCGCGGCGGCACCGTGGAGTCCGGCGAACGGATTTCGAGGCGCCCCCGACTGCGGGGTCGAAGGTTGCACACATGCAGCGTGAAACCATGACCGGGCAGTTTGTTGCGACCGTGGTCGTCGAGTTGCGCCGGCACGAAGTGAAATTGCAAATCGGCGCGCTCATCCGTGGCGAGGCGTGAGCGCATGAAGCCACCCGCCTCGGCGACGTTTGAAGCGCCGGGCCCCGATCCCGTGAAGAGAAAGCGCAGCCCGGCCCACGCCTCTTGCAATAAGTTCAGATCGTAGGTGATGGCTTCGCGACTCTTGTAAAGCGTGCAGTAGTCGAGGTGATCCTGCAGGTTGCGCCCGACACCCGCGAGCGCCACATGCACGGGCACACCCGCGGACTCGAGCACCGACGCAGGACCGATCCCCGAGCACATCAGCATCTGCGGCGAACCGATGGCGCCGCCTGAGAGCACGACCTCGCGTCGGGCCCGAGCCTGCAGCAATCGACCGCGATGACGGTACTCGACCGCGACGGCACGATCCCCCTCCAGCACGACTCGAGTGGTCATCGCGTGCGTACGCACAGTGACATTCGGTCGGTCGAGTGCAGGCCGCAGGTAGCCGACCGCAGTGCTGCAACGCCGCGCGTCGCGCAGTGTCGCCTGATAGAAACCAAACCCCTCTTGGATAGGTCCGTTGAAATCCTCGTTGTGCACCCCGCCTCGCTCGACCGCCGCATCGACGAACACTGCACTCAAGGGATTGCGGTAGCGCAGATCCTCGACGCTCAGTGGCCCACCGGAGCCGTGGTGCTGACTTGGGCCGCGCGCCTGCGCCTCCGAGCGTACGAAGTACGGCAACACGTCGCGGAAGTTCCAACCCGGGACCCCTTGCCTCGCCCACTCGTCGAAGTCGGTCGCTGCGCCGCGGATGTAGCACATGGCGTTGATGGAACTACTGCCACCCAACACGCGACCGCGCGGCCAGTACAGTCGGCGTTGATCGAGGTGCGGTTCGGGTTCGGTGTAGTAGTCCCAGTTGATCCGCGGGTTGCCCACGAGCCGCGCAAGACCCGCTGGCATATGAATGAGCGGATTGATGTCTCGACCGCCCGCCTCGAGCAGCAGCACGCGAGCTTCACCGCTTTCACTTAATCGATTGGCGAGCACGCAGCCCGCAGAGCCCGCGCCCACGATGACGTAGTCGTACTCGGCGTCTGGCGTACGGCCCATCAAAGGAATTCCACATCGGGCAAGGCACGCAGTTTCTCTTCGCTGCGACGCCGCTCGAAATACGGCTGTCCCGCTGCAGCCTCGGCTGCCGCACGACCTTGATAGCCTCCCGACGCGGCGACGATGCGCTCGATCTCAGCCCTCGGCAGCACCACCACGCCCTCGAGATCGCCAAAGATGATGTCGCCCGGATACACGATCACTCCGCCGCAAATCACCGGCGTGTTCAGCCAGCCCGGCCCCTCGGCCACACCGGCGCGGGCAATGCAACCCCGCGCGAATATCGGCAACTGCACGCGCTCGCGCATCAGCAGCGCCGCATTCATGCACAGGCCATCGAGCACGACGCCGGCGCAGCCCGCCTCACGTGCGGCTGTCGACATGCCAAATCCCCAGCAGGCGGTATCGGTACGCGCTGCACCGTCGACCACGATCACATCACCCGGCTGCGCGTACTTGCCCGCCACCTCGCCGACCAGCAAATCGGCAGGATCCTCGGGCCGAACCGTGAACGCAGGTCCGCAGATCCGCCACGACGGGTCGAGCGGCTTGATGGCTGCGTTCATCACCTGACGAGGACCCGCGTGCACGCCGGTCACACCGACGTGAGTGCTCGCCACACGGGCCAACAACTGCGCCGAGGGCCTCTCGAAGTCAGTGCGAATCGTGTAGCGCATGCGAGGGAGTATATTCCGGCTCATGCGACGGCTGTATCGACTCTGGTTAGCCATCTTGTGCGCCGCCCTGCTGCTGCCCGTGGCAGTCGCGCAGACGCCATCCAGCACGCAGTCGCCTCCTGGCAAGGCTCCGAGCACACTCAGTCGCGGCGTCTTCGGCGAACCCGACACCTTGGCGCCCCGCGAATCCGGCGTGACGAGCGCGCAAACCATGATCCGCGACCTGTTCGAAGGTCTGACCACCTTCGATGCCGCAGGCGCGACCATCCCCGGTGCCGCACTGTCGTGGACGGTGTCAGCCGATGGACTGGTGTACACGTTCCGCCTGCGGCCCAACCTACGCTGGTCGGACGGCACACCACTGCGAGCCGACGATTTCGTCTGGGGCTGGCAGCACTCGCTCGACCCCCGTCGCCCGGCAGCACGCGCCACGCGTCTTTACGCCTTGCGCAATGCCGAACGCATCCACCGCGGCGAGTCACCCGCCGCGACACTCGGCGCCCGCGCCCTCGACGCTCGCACCCTGCAAATCACCTTGGAGCATCCGGTGCCGTGGCTGCCCACGCTGCTCGCTGGCGAGGAGGGCTTCCCCCTGCCCCGACACGTGATCGAGCGGGCGGGTAAGGATTGGGCCAAACCAGGCACCCACGTCGGCAACGGCGCCTACCGCCTGCTGTCGCGACGCGCGCGCGGCAGCGTGCTACTGGAGCGCAATCCCTTCCATCACGACGCGGCGCGTGTCGCCATCGAGCGCATCGAGTACGTACCCTCGAACGACACGCCATCGCTCGTGATGCGCGTACGTGCCGGGGAGCTCGCCATCAACGGCTGGCCCGGCTACCCGGGTGCCCAGACCCAGGCGCTGACGCAGGAACTCGGCGCCGCCCTCGTACGCAGTGTGCCGTTGTACAGCGTGCGCTACCTGAGGCTCAATGTTGCGCGCGGCCCGCTACGCGATCCGCGGCTGCGACGCGCGCTGGCGCTTGCCGTCGATCGCGACTTGCTCGTACGCCGCGTGCTCGCCAGCGGCGAACGACCCTCGACACGCGTGATGCCCATGGGTCTTCCCTTCGATCTGCCGCCTCTCGAGGATCCGCTGCGCCGCGGCACGCAGGCTGCGCGCAACGCCGAGGCACGCGCCTTGCTCGCAGCCGCCGGCTATCCCCGCGCCGACAGCGCGCCGCTCGTCTTTCGCGTGCCGAGCGGCAATGGCGAACAGATGTGTGTCGCCGTGGCGGCGATGTGGACGGCGCTTGGCATACCGGTGCGCATCGAGCGCAGCGAGATCTCATCGATGATCAGCGATCTGCGCCAAGGCAATTTCGACATCGCACTGACGGGCGCGCAGGAACCGCCTGCGGTGGAGCCCTTCCTTGAGCGATTCCGCGCGGCTTCGACGTACAATTCAGGCCGCTATTCGAGCCGCGAGTTCGAGACGGCGCTCGATCTGGCATTGCAACAGGCCGACCTACAGCAACGTGCCCGCGGCCTGCAGCGAGCCGAGGCCCTGCTGAATCGCGACCAGCCGGTCGTGCCGCTGATCGAGGAGGTGGCGCGCAATCTCGTAAGCCCGAAGGTAGCAGGCTGGCAGGACAACCCGCTCGACGTACATTTGAGTCGCTGGCTGCGGCTCGAAAAATCTTTGAGGTAATACCGACCATGACCCAACGCCCACCGGCACGCAGACCGCTCGGCCATTCCGCACTCGACATCGCGCCCCTCGCCTTCGGCGGTAACGTCCTCGGCTGGACAGCTGATCGCCATCATTCATTCGCGCTGCTCGACGCTTTTGTCGAGGCGGGCTTCAACCTTATCGACACGGCGGACGCCTACGTGCGGTTCATCCCGGGCAAACAGGGCGGTGAGTCCGAAAACATGCTCGGGGAGTGGCTGACCAGTCGCGGTCCCGCGCTGCGCGCGCGGGTGCTCATCGCCACGAAAGTCGGGCTCGAGATGCGGCCGGGCGAGAGTGGCCTTTCGGCCGCCTACATACGCCGCGCGGTTGATCGCTCGCTGCAACGCTTGCGGACGGACTACATCGATCTGTACCAGGCGCACCGCGACGATCCGAATACACCGATGGAAGAGACGGCCGCAGCCTTCGACGAACTCATCAAGGCCGGCAAGGTACGCGCCATCGGCGCCTCAAACTTCACGGCACCGCGACTCGCGGCTGCGCTGCAGGTCAGTGATCGACTGGGACTTGCGCGATACAGCAGCCTGCAGCCGGCCTATAACCTCATGCAACGCAAGGATTACGAGGGCGAGCTGGCGACGCTCTGTCAGCGCGAACGGATCGGCGTGATTTCGCACAGCGCACTGGCGGGCGGTTTTCTGACCGGCAAGTACCGTAGCACCGCCGATCTCGGCAAAAGCGTTCGGGGTGCACGGATGGGCGCATGGCTCGATGCTCAGGGCTTGCGCTTGCTCGGCGTGCTCGATGAATTGGCGGCGGTGCATGGCGCAACACCTGCCGCGATCGCCATCGCCTGGGTGTTGTCCCGCGGCGTGACGGCACCGATCGCAAGTGCGACCGATGTATCGCAATTACAGACCCTGCTGCAGGGCGCGAGCCTGTCGCTGACCAGCGAGCAGCTCGCGACCCTCGATCAGGCCTCGCAGCGCTGATCCAGCACGTCGTCGAGATCAGGCCCGGAGCACGCGCAGATCCACCCGACCTGACGAGAGCGGCACGGCGCCACTCGGCGTGCACACCATCATGTCCTCGACATGCGATGAGCCGTAACCGATCTCGAGATACGGCACATCGAGGGTGAACACCGAGCCCGCCTCGAAACGCAGCGGATCCCGGCGTACACCCGGTCTGGCGAGCGAGTTCGGCTGATCGGTATGGTCCATACCGACGTTGTGCGGCGCCCCAAAGCCGTTGTAGCCCTCCTGGCGCATGACATCGCCGACGATGCGCGAGGCCTCATCAAACGGCATGCCCGGGCGGATCGCCGCATAGGCCGTGCGCAACGCCTTGGCGTTCGCCTCGTTGCGACCCGCCACCTCGTCCGTCGGATTGCCGACGACGATGGATCGGCCGATGTCACCGACATACCCGAGGTAATCGCCGACGCTGTCGATCTTGATGACCTTGTCGCGCTCGATTCGGCCGGAGTTGAGTCCATCTTGGTTGATGATCAGCCAGCGTGTGTCGCCGCCGAGCGCGCCGATACGCTTGCGATACTCGATCTCCACCTCGCTGATCGCCTGACCCACGTGCAGCGAGGCGATCGCGGCATCGAGCGCCGACTCGCAGCGCCGCGATACTTCACGCATGACGTCGAGTTCGTTGGCCGACTTGACCATGCGCACTTCCTTAAAGATGTCGGCCGCATCGACACCCTTCAGATCCGGCAAACCGAGATCACGCAGCCATGGGTAGACACGCGCATCGTCGAAACCCACTCGACCCGCACCGACGCCAGCCGCCATCAGCGCGCGTCGTACCGCGTGCAGCGCCGAGGCTGCAGGCTTGTCGGCAAACTCCGCGGCCAGCGCCAATTGAAAGCGGTCCCGATCAGAGAGCTTCGCGTCTTTACGCACCAGATTACGGTTGTAGCGCATTGCCGGCGGATCGAACGGGTCGGTTACGACCGCCTTTTCGAGTGAAGCGGGTGCCGTGAAGATCTCGACGTTCGGCATCCAGGTCGGCCGGTAGTCGAGGTGGTAGAGCAAGGCGCCCCAGACAATCAGCGTCGCTGGGACATCAGCGCGGCGCGGCAAGACCGCGAAGAGCATATGCTCGATGCCGGTGTGATAGAAGGCGTTGTCGTGACTCGACAGGTAGTAGACGTTTTTCGGCGTCGCCGCCACGAGCGCGTCGAGACCGTAGCGATCCATGATTTCCACCGCCCGCTCGCGATTGACGAGCGGCTTGGCGGACTGCAGGTGCTTGAGCAGCGCTGGATTACGGTGACGCGCGAGCTCCTCGGGACTCAGCGTCAAGGACATCGAAGGATCGTAGCCTCCGGGTGCCGCCGCGAACGCCGAATCGGACCAGGCGAGCATCGGGGCTACGGCCAAGGCTCCCGCGCCAGCGCGCAGCAGATCACGGCGCAGCGGTGACGAGGGCAAACCCTCGGTTTTCGATAACGCAGCGGATTTTTTCCGCGTACCCTCGTTACCACTCATGTCATGACCACTGATGTCATTTCCAGTCATGGCCCCCTCCTGTTCCCTGGGGATTGATGCCCACCCCGAATTGGGTTGCAATTTGACGCATGACTCAGCAATCAACCACCCGTAAATCGGTCCTTGACCGTTTCCTGGACGTCGTCGAGCGCGGCGGCAACGCCCTTCCACACCCGGCGACCTTGTTCGCGATGCTCGCGCTGCTCGTGATCCTGCTGTCCTGGGTGGCCGCGCAACTTGGTTTGTCGGTACAGCACCCGAGCACGGGCGCCACAGTCACGCCCGTCAATCTGCTGAGCCTCGAGGGCTTGCACCGCATCCTCACCAACCTCGTAGGCAATTTCACCTCGTTCGCACCACTTGGTACGGTGCTCGTCGCGCTGATCGGCATCGGCGTCGCCGAGCATTCCGGGCTGATGGCCGCGGCGCTGCGCAAGCTCGTGCTCGCCGCACCTCGTGCCTTGCTGACGCCGATCGTCGTATTTGCCGGCGTGATGTCGAACATGGCGAGCGAGATCGGCTATGTGCTGCTCATTCCCCTCGCGGGTCTGATTTTCCGCTCGGCAGGGCGCCATCCGATCGTCGGCATGGCCGCTGCATTCGCGGGTGTGTCCGGTGGCTACTCGGCGAATTTACTCATCGGTACCATCGACCCATTACTGTCGGGCTTGTCGCAGGAAGCGGCGCGTCTCGTCGACCCGACGTACACGGTGAGTCCGCTCGCCAACTGGTACTTCATGGCGCTCTCAACGCCACTGATCACCCTGCTCGGCTGGTTCGTCGCCGAGCGCTTCACCGCACCGCGATTTCCGGACACCGCATTGCCGAAAGAAAGCGTGGCGTCCACCACCACCGGTGCCGCGGACACATCCAGTGAGCTGTCTGCCGCCGAACGCCGCGGTTTGCGATTCGCGGGTGTGGCCACTGCCGTGCTCGTTGCCTTGCTCGTGTGGTCCATGCTTCCGGCCGGCAGCCTGCCGGGCGCGGGTTTTATGCGTAATCCGATAGATGGCGATCTGCTGAATTCGCCGCTGCTGTCGGGCGTAGTGGCGATTATTTTCATTTTTGGCGTTGTGCCTGGCATCGCCTATGGCATCGGTGCGGGCACGATCCGCAGCGATGCTGATGTCATTCGCGGCATGAGTGCGAGCATGACGACTCTCGGCGGCTATCTCGTGCTCGTTTTCTTTGCAGCCCAGTTCGTCGCGTTCTTCAACTGGACCCAACTAGGGCTCATTCTCGCAGTGAACGGTGCCGAAAGCCTTCGCGCGCTCGGTTTGTCGGCCGTGCCGCTGTTCGTGCTGTTCATCCTGCTCACGGCGACCGTCAACCTCACCATGGGCTCCGCCTCAGCCAAGTGGGCCCTGATGGCGCCGGTCTTCGTACCGATGTTCATGCTGCTTGGCTACTCGCCCGAACTGACGCAGACGGCCTACCGTGTCGGCGACAGCGTCACCAACATCATCTCGCCGATGATGAGTTACTTCGCGCTGATCATCGCTTTCTTCCAGAAATATGAGCCGCGCGCGGGGCTCGGCACCATCGTCGCGGTGATGCTGCCGTATTCAATGACCTTTCTGATCGGCTGGTCGCTGGTCTTCGGCATTTGGCTCGTGCTCGGTCTGCCGATCGGTCCCGATTCACCACTGGCCTATCCCGCTGCGAACGCGCCGTGAGCCGCACTGACGTTCTGCGGCCCCTGCGCCAAGCCATTGTCGCGGGTGAACTCAGCCGGCGCGAGGCCGTGCAGCTTGCGATCGCTGCGGGAGTCTCTCTGACCGCCGCAAGTCAGGCGCTGTCGAACCCGATGTCGGCTGCCCGCGTGCGAAGCACGAGCACGACCGCCGCGCCGCGCCAGATCTTAGACTACATCATCGTTGGCAGCGGTACCGCGGGCTGCGTTCTCGCTCACCGCCTGAGCGCCGATCGCAACCTGCGGATCCTCGTACTCGAAGCGGGCGCGTGGCCCACAGACCCAGCGATCGACTCGCCTCAAGCCTGGCCCAGTTTGCAGGGTCGCGCTTTCGATTGGGGCTATCAGACACTGCCTCAGGCGGGCATCGACGGTCGCGTGCTGCCCTGCCCACGCGGCAAAGGCTTCGGCGGCTCATCGCTGCTCAATGCCCTCGGTCACCAACGTGGCGCAGCCGCCGGGTACGACCGCTGGGAAGCCTTGGGTGCGGCCGGCTGGAATCGGAACACGATGCTCGCCGCGCATCGACGCAGCGAAACCTACTCCGGCGGCAGCGATCGCTGGCGCGGCGGCGATGGCCCCCTCGATGTGCTCGCCGTGGACCCGAAACGTGCCAACCCCGTGGCGCGCGCTTTCCTCGATGCAGCAATCGGCCGCGGCTTTCGCTGGAGTGCGGATCTCAACGGGGAACACTCCGCCGAGGCCTGCTGGAATCAGTTCACGATCGACGGTGCGGGACGGCGAGCCCATGGTGCGCGCGCGTTTCTCGAGCCCGTTGTAGCGCGCAGCAATCTGACGTTGCTGGCCGACGCACCGGTCGAATCGCTGCTGATCGATCAGGGGCGATGTGGCGGCGTGCGCTACCGGCACCAGCAAACGCTTACCGAAGTGCGCGCCGAACGCGGCGTGATCATGGCCGCAGGCGCCATCGACACGCCAAGGCTACTGATGCTCTCGGGGCTCGGACCTGCCGATCACTTGCGCGAACACGGCATCACGGTACGTGCCGATCTGCCCGAGGTCGGTGCCAACCTGCACGACCATCCGCTCGTCGGGGGCGTCGCCTTCGAGGCCAAGCGTGCTGTGCCGCTGTCGAACTACAACCATGGCGAAGGCATGTTGTTCGCCACGGTAAATGGCGGTGATGTGCCCGACGTCCTCGTGATGTCGGTGACGGTGCCTTTCGTGTTGCCGACCGTCGGCAAGCCGCCCGCCCATTGCTTCACGCTCGTGCCCGCGCTGCTGCAGCCGCAGAGCCGCGGCCGCTTGCGTCTGGCGTCGGCCGATCCGCGACAAGCGCCGTTGATCGACACGGCGACGCTGCGCGAGCAGACAGACCTCGAGACGCTGACCACCGCGGTCGAGATCGCACGCGAGGTGGGCTCGCGCAAGGAACTCCGCGAGTGGGTGCTGCGTGAAGTCTTTCCCGGCCCGCAGGCGACGACGCGCTCGGCGCTGCGCGAATTCGTCAAGCGCGGGGCGAGCCCCTTCTACCACCCCGTCGGTACGGTTCGCATGGGCCAGGATGCGGCGGCGCCGATCACACCCGAGTTACGCGTGCGAGGCATGGAGGGTCTCTGGGTCGCCGATGCGTCCGTGATGCCGCAGATCGTGCCCGCTATGACCAACGCGGCCGTCGTGGCCATCGCGGAGCGGGCGGCCGATGTTATCGGCGGCCGGAAGGCGTGAGCACGCAGGCCCACTTCATGCCTCGAACATAAGGACTCGATGACTCGAATGCAGTGCGTTTTAAGGCGCGCTGCTCCGGCGCGATCGCCCCGCCGGCGCAATGACGCTGCCCACTGGCTCGCGGATGGGCATCAGTAACTTCTCCATAGTGGTTGGCTCCCGAGGGCCTACACCCGCTTCGATCACCGCGCTATCACCAAAGGTCCCGAACACGCGGTCCCAGACGATCGCGGCGCAGCCGAAATTGGTGTTGCTTTCGCCGAGGTCGGCTGAGTGGTGTCGGATATGCCAGGCGTTGGTGGTGAAGAGCCAACCGATGAGGCTCGAGTTGAGTCGCAGATTGCTGTGCACGACCGCGGTCTGCACCACCGTCAGCAACACCGCGCCGTAGGCCGCGACACCGACGCCAAACAGCAGATCAACGAGGATCGAGGGCAGCACGATCAGGAAAAGTTCGATCGGGTGATTCGCTCCGGCATTGATGGCGTTGAGCTTCTTGAACGCGTGGTGCGCGCCGTGTCCGGACAGTCGCCACACGAGTTTCCAACGATGCTCCGCGCGGTGCATCCAGTACCAGATCAACTCGCTCACAAAGAACGCCAACAGCGCTTGCGGTATGAGCGGCCAGTGGTGGGGCCAAAGATTGAGCCCGAGCATCGCACGGAGCGCATCAAACGGCGCGGTCAGATAGGTCTCGTAGAGACCACCTGCGGCGCCGCCGACCATGAAGGTGATGATCGCGATACCGATGACGACGGTCTTCTCTGCCGCCGTATGGTGCCAGTGGCGACGGGCGGGCATACGGTACTCGAGCGCACCCAATAGCAAATGGACGCCGAGGAGCGTCAGACCGAAGAGCGCAGGGTTCTGCGGATCCATGAGCCACGCCGCCAGCACGCTGAGAAGCAGCGCCGGCTGCAAGATCCAAAAGACGACGTGCATCGACATCGAGGCGTCTGCGGGCAGATGCCGGACCGACACCGCCATCGAGTCGACTGGATCTGTCATGGCGCGATCCGCCTCCGTCATTTTGACCTCGTAGGCCTACCAGCCCAACGAGGATAGCAAAACCCGATCGACAGGATCTCGATGCGGACCGTACAGCACCAGCCTCAAAAAAATCCTGCCCATGTCGCTCATGCCGCCCTTGGCGGCGGTGTCACCGTACGAGCCCTTGCTGTACGTCACCTGATTGAGGATCACGAGCGGAGGACTGTTAAGCTTGTCTCAACCACGGGAGTAATGTGATGACATCCAAAATTGATCGTGCGCAGTTCCTGCGCGCTGCCGGTGCAGTGGCGGTCCTCGCCGCCACGGGGCAGTCGATGGCGGAAGGGGCGTACAAGAGTTCCTGGCCCGAGGCGACGCTGAAACAGCTGCGCCACCCGTCGCTGAAGGATCGTGTCGTGCTGATCACCGGCGGCAGCCGCGGGTTCGGCTGGTTCATCGCCGAGGAGTTGCTGCAGGGCGGTGCTAAAGTGGCGCTGACGGGGCGCGGCGAAGCCGCCTTGAAGACCGTCGCCGACGATTTCGAGAAGCGCCACGGGAAGGGTCGCTGCGTAACGGTCACCGGCGACGTCAGCAGGCAGCCAGATTGCGCGCGAATGGTCGAGGCGACGCTCAGCGGCTTCGGCCGCATCGACGTGCTGATCAACAACGCCGGCCGCAGCCCGCAGGACTTCGGCAGCGGCGGCGCCGGCACGGCAATGATGGTGCCCTTCTACGCAACGCCGGACGAAGCGCTGCACACGATCATCGACACCAACTTCAAGGGTGTCTGGTACATGTCCAAGGCGGCCGCGCCGCACATGGTGCGGCAGAAGTTCGGCAAGATCATCTCCGTCTCCACCAGCGCCAGCAACATGATCCGCGCCGGGAACCCGATCTACGGACCCGGCAAAGCCGCACTCGAAGCGATGACGCGGGTATGGGCGAATGAGTTGAAGGGCACCGGCGTCGACGCCAACATCATCCTGCCGGGCGGCGCTGCCGATACGTCTTTCATTCGAGAGGAAGTCGTCGCGGGCGCGGTCGGTGAACGCTCGCAGAGCGGGCGACTGCTACCCGGCGACGTGATCGTGCCCCCGGCAGTGTGGCTGTGCACCGACGCGACCAACGGAGTCACGGGCGTCCGGGCCATCGGCCGCAACTGGGACAGGAACGCCTCGACCACGGAAGAGGCTTTCCAGAAGTGTCTCGATCCGCACATCGACGTGCCGCGGATCATGTGAGTGGTGGGGCCGACGCCCCCCAAAGAAAAAGCCCCGGCGTTTCCGCCGGGGCTCTTCGTTCGATGAACGAACGGGCCGCTGACGCGCTAGCGCCACCGGCCCTCGGGGCTTACATGCCCATGTCGCCCATGCCGCCCATGCCGCCCGGAGCCGGGTGCACATGGTCGTGGTCGTCCTTCGGGGCCTCGGCGATCATCACTTCCGTGGTGAGCAGCAGGCCGGCGACCGACGCCGCATTCTGCAGCGCAAGACGCGTGACCTTCGCCGGGTCGAGGATGCCGAAGTCGAGCATGTCGCCATACTCGCCCGTGGCGGCGTTGTAACCGTACGAGCCCTTGCCGGACTTGACCTGATTGAGGATCACGGCGGCGTCTTCACCGGCGTTCTCCACGATCTGGCGCAGCGGCTCCTCGATCGAGCGGGCGAGGATGCGGATGCCGACCGTCTGGTCTTCGTTCGCACCTTCGAGCTTCTCGAGCGCCTTGGTCGCGCGGATCAGCGCCACGCCACCGCCCGGCACCACGCCTTCTTCCACCGCCGCACGCGTGGCGTGCAGGGCGTCTTCGACGCGGGCCTTCTTTTCCTTCATCTCGATCTCGGTGGCAGCGCCCACCTTGATGACCGCGACACCGCCGGAGAGCTTGGCAACGCGCTCCTGCAGCTTTTCCTTGTCGTAGTCGCTGGTGGCTTCTTCCACCTGCTGACGGATCGACTCGATGCGGGCCTTGATGTCGCCCGCCTTGCCGGCGCCGTCGATGATGGTGCTGTTTTCCTTCTCGACGACGATCTTCTTGGCTTCGCCAAGATCGTTCAGCGTCGCCTTCTCGAGCTGCAAACCGACCTCATCCGAGATCACCGTGCCGCCCGTCAGGATCGCGATGTCCTGCAGCATGGCCTTGCGACGATCACCGAAGCCCGGCGCCTTGACGGCGGCGACCTTGAGTATGCCACGGATGTTGTTGACGACGAGCGTGGCCAGAGCCTCGCCCTCGACGTCCTCGGCGATCACGAGCAGCGGACGGCCCGACTTGGCCACGCCCTCGAGAATCGGCAGCATCTCGCGAATGTTCGAGATCTTCTTGTCGACGAGCAGGATGAACGGCTTGTCGAGTTCGACCGTCTGGTTGGCCTGCTGGTTGATGAAGTACGGCGAGAGGTAGCCGCGATCGAACTGCATGCCCTCGACGACGTCGAGTTCGTTCTGCAGACCCGAACCTTCTTCAACAGTGATCACGCCTTCCTTGCCGACCTTCTCCATCGCCTGCGCGATGGTCTTGCCGATCGACTCGTCGCTGTTGGCGCTGATCGTGCCGACCTGAGCAATCGCCTTGTTGTCCTTGCAAGGCTTGGCGAGCTTCTTGATCTCTTCGGTGGCGCTGATGACCGCCTTGTCGATGCCGCGCTTGATGTCCATCGGGTTGCGACCCGAGGCCACGGCCTTGAGACCTTCGCGGATGATCGCCTGCGCGAGCACCGTGGCGGTGGTGGTACCGTCACCGGCCTCGTCAGAGGTGTTGGACGCGACTTCCTTCACCATCTGCGCGCCCATGTTCTCGAACTTGTCCTTCAGTTCGATTTCCTTGGCGACGGAGACGCCGTCCTTGGTGACGGTCGGAGCGCCGAAGCTCTTCTCGAGCACCGCGTTGCGGCCCTTGGGGCCCAGCGTCGCCTTGACGGCGTTGGCGAGGATGTTGACGCCGCGCACCATGCGCGAACGGGCGTCATCACTAAAACGTACTTCTTTGGCAGCCATTGTGATGTTCCTTGGGTAATGTGCTGGGGCTTACTTGCCTTCGATGACGGCCATGATGTCTTCCTCGCGCATCACGAGGAGATCTTCACCGTCGACCTTCACTTCGGTCCCGCTGTACTTGCCGAAGAGGATCTTGTCGCCGGCCTTCACATCGAGCGGACGGACCGAGCCGTCCTCGAGGATCTTGCCCTTGCCGGTGG
>Ga0315906_10006231_pt1 | contig 14802 bp, 10 predicted proteins | sample LakEriMetagenome_4_FD_203526 | JGI IMG/M metagenome (GOLD analysis project Ga0315906, IMG submission 203526) | Freshwater fungal communities from buoy surface, Lake Erie, Ohio, United States - Buoy 2 MA122 | ecosystem: Environmental > Aquatic > Freshwater > Lake > Lake biofilm | place: USA...
AAAACTTTTCGCTATAGGATTTCTGGGGACTTTGAAAAAGCAAATAAACTTATTATCGTTTTGCATGGCTATGGTCAATTAGCTGAATTCTTCATTCGAAAGTTTAATGAAATCCCTGAAGATTATATAGTTGTTGCTCCAGAAGGCATGCATCGCTTTTATCTAAATGGAACTTCCGGTCGTGTTGGCGCGTCTTGGATGACCAAAGAAGATCGTGAGTCGGATATCACAGATAATTTGAATTGGTTGTCAAAATTGTTTACAGAACTAACCGAACAAAAAACATTTAAAAAAAGGATTTTACTAGGTTTTTCTCAAGGTGGAGCAACAGCGGCAAGATGGTTTTACAGTCAAAAAGTTCAGTTTGATCAACTTATTCTTTGGGCTAGTGTTTTTCCTCCCGATTTGGAAAGACCTATAATTCAGTCAAACTCCAACAACTATTTTGTGATTGGAACCGAAGATGAATATTATAATACTGAAGCACAAATTTCAGAGATAAAGTTTTATCAAAATATTGGATTTAATACGCTACAATTTGAGGGAAGACATGATATTGAAAACGATACGTTAAAACGAATATTGAAATAAATTACTTTGATTAGGATTTTTTTAGTTTGTATTTCGTTTCAAATTAAATAACTTTGAGTATGCCTGAAATTAGTCGTTTTTATGGGGTTATTATTTACATGTTCTTCAATGACCATAACCCACCCCATTTTAAGGTTAAATATTCTGAATTTGAAGCCAATGTTCTTATTGAAAACGGAACTATTTTAAATGGTGATCTTCCGATTAGTAAATTAAAATTAGTTGCCGCTTGGGCTGAAATTCATAAAGAAGAGTTATTAAATATGTGGAATTCGAAAGACTTTCACAAAATTGAACCATTGAAGTAATGATTAAAATTATTAGAATAGAAATTTTGGATTCTTTCCAGATACTTTGTTATTTCAATTCAAATGAACGGAGAATTTTGGATCTTAAAAATGTATTAGACCCAAATAATAGATTTGTAAATGAAATTCTTAATCCCACTATTTTTAGAAAAGCGAAAGTAGGAGAATTCGGAGAAATAAAATGGGATAATATGGGTGAAATAAAGGAATTGGATGGATCGCTAACATTGTGTGAATATGATATCAGTCCAGAATTTGCTTATTACAAATCAGCACCTTTGTGAAACAACTTTTTTTTGAAAAGTCAATCACTCGTTCTTTCCCTCCCATTGCCCAACAACAGCTGTTGCAATTGAATTACCTAGGACATTCGTCGCACTTCTGAACATGTCACAAAAGTGATCAATCGGTAAAATTAACGCAACACCCTCAATTGGAATATTGAACATTCCACATGTCGCCGCAACCACAACCAAACTTGCACGCGGAACACCTGCAATTCCCTTACTCGTTAACATCAAAACAATCAACATGGTCAATTGTGTTCCCAAGTCTAAATGAACACCATAAACTTGTGCAATGAAAATACTGGCAAATGTCATGTACATCATGCTTCCATCTAAATTGAAGGAATACCCCAGTGGTAACATAAATGAAACGATTCGATCTTTTATTCCAAAGCGTTCTAATTCCTCTGTGAGTTTCGGGAAAACGGCTTCGCTACTCGTGGTTCCAAAAGCGATTACCAAAGGACTAACGATTCGTTTCAGTAAGGTTTTCAAGTGATTTCTTAAGAATAGATATCCAACAGCTAACAATACAACCCAAAGTGAGGCTATTCCTACTAAAAATGAACTAAAAAACTTGGTGTAGGTAATCATTAAATCTGAAATGTCTTTTACGGCAAAAACGCCCGCAATTGCACCAAAAACTCCAATGGGAGCGAATTTCATAACGAAATTTACCATCTTTAGAATAACATGTGATGTTTTGTCAAAAGCCGAAATAATTGGTTTTACATTATCACCGATTGATGCCGCTGCAAGTCCAAAGAATATTGAAAAAACCACAATTTGAAGAATCTCATTGGTTGCCATCGCCTCAAAAACAGACTTCGGTATAATGTGTTCCACAAAATGCTGAATAGAAAAGTCTTGTGTTTTGTCAGTTACTTCTCCAGCTGCAGACAAATCAACATCAGCCAAATTCAATCCGTAACCAGGTTTCAAGAAATTCACCCACAAAAGACCAATAATCAACGAAATAAATGAAGCTGAAAAGAACCAAGCCAAAGCCTTCCCTCCTATTCGTCCAACTGTATTGATATCGCCAAGTTTGGCAATCCCCACAACAAGTGTCGTGAATACTAATGGAGCGATAATCATTTGAACCAAACGAATAAAAACTGTTGCTAAGATTTTAATATAGGAACTAAAACTGGCGGCTGTCTCAACGCTACAATTTTTATGAATGATCGCACCGAGAGTAGCTCCCAAAACCATCGCCACTAAAATGAAGATGGTTAAATTAGTATTTGTATTTTTTTGGCCTGTTTCAGTTTTTTTTTCGTGAACCATTTGAATTCGTTTCAATTATTTGGTGAAAATAGAAAAAAGAAGAAATATAATCATGAAAAAAGTCTTTGAACATTGAATTGAGCCAACCTTTCTCAAAATTACATTTCGTATATTTGGGGCTCAAACAAAAAATATGGCTGTTTCACAAAAAGAATTGGAATTCAACTTTAACGAAGATCAAATGCGTTTGAAAATAAGTGCATTAGAACAAGAATTGGCAAAGATTTACGATGGCGGAGGCAAAAAACGCATCGAAAAACTTCATGAAAATGGAAAACTAACAGCCAGAGAACGAATTGAATTATTGCTTGATCCGAATACAGAGCGAATTGAAGTTGGAGCCATCGCAGGATATGGAATGTATAAAGAACATGGTGGATGTCCTGCCGGAGGGGTTGTTGTTGTTATCGGATATGTAAAAAAAAGACAATTCATCGTCGTAGCAAATGACGCAACCGTTAAAGCTGGTGCTTGGTTCCCGATAACAGGTAAAAAGAATTTACGGGCCCAGGAAATCGCCATGGAAAATAACTTACCAATCATTTATTTGGTGGATTCAGCGGGTGTTTATTTACCAATGCAAGATGAGATTTTTCCAGACAAAGAAAACTTTGGACGAATTTTCAGAAACAATGCGATCATGAGTTCTCGAGGAATTGTTCAGATTGCAGCTGTTATGGGAAGTTGTGTTGCAGGTGGCGCTTATCTGCCAATCATGTCGGACGAATCGTTGATTGTCAACAAAACGGGAACGATTTTCTTAGCCGGTTCATACCTCGTTAAAGCAGCAATTGGTGAAAGCATTGAAAACGAGACGCTTGGGGGAGCAACTACGCAAACTGAAGTTTCAGGTATCTGCGATTATAAAGTTGAAAATGACCAGGAGTGCCTAGCCACAATTCGCGACCTTGTGGGGAGAATTGGCAAAAAAGAAAATGCCGGATTTGATCGTGAAACTCCAACACTTCCTAAAGAAACGATTAAAAACATTTACGGGATTCTTCCTGCCGATCGCTCAAAACCATACAATACTAAGGAGATATTAAAATGTTTAGTTGACGATTCTGAATTTACAGAATACAAACCAAGTTACGGAAAATCAATCGTCACAGCATACGCAAGAGTTGATGGTTGGAGCGTTGGAATTGTTGCAAATAATCGTGAAATCGTCAAAAATGCAAAAGGTGAAATGCAGTTTGGCGGTGTAATCTATTCAGATTCAGCTGATAAAGCCGCGCGATTCATTATGCTTTGTAATCAAAAGAATATACCACTTGTTTTTCTACATGACGTAACCGGCTTTATGGTAGGTTCCAAAAGCGAGCAAGGCGGAATCATTAAGGATGGAGCGAAAATGGTTAATGCAATGTCGAATAGTGTGGTTCCAAAGTTTTCTATCGTTATGGGTAATTCTTACGGTGCTGGAAATTATGCCATGTGTGGAAAAGCGTATGATCCACGCCTCATTGTTGGGTGGCCAACTGCAGAAATTGCGGTGATGTCGGGAGCTGCTGCTGCCAAAACATTATTACAAATTGAAGTTGCCACGCTTAAAGGAAAAGGAGAAGAAATTACACCAGAGAGAGAAAAAGAATTATTTGATTCGATCAAAAGTCGCTACGATGAGCAGATTTCACCTTATTACGCCGCTAGCCGATTGTGGATTGACGCGATAATCGATCCAGTTGATACACGAAAGTGGATATCTATGGGAATCGAAATGGCCAATCACGCTCCGATTGACAAAAGATACAATGTTGGAGTTATACAAACCTAATCATCAGCAGAGCTTTTCTTGCCGTTGAAATAGAATGTATAGGCAAATCCTACGTTTAGAAAGGAACACGTTTTAGAAAATTCGTTAGTTGCGTATCCCAAATCTGAGTCATAACCAATTGTCCATGGGGCGAAAGAATATCCATAAATTGGATAACCAACTGTTAAACGATAAGAAGAATTTACATCGGCGGATAGGACAAATCCAATTGTGGGTTCGATGAACAAGGCTTCTGTTTGTCGAAACATAATTTCCTGTTTACGCAATAAATCGCTAACTGCAAAACTTTGCAAATATCCAAATTTGCAACCGATATCAGTACCAAAGCGCTCCGTCCAAAATTTCTCATGACCGAATTTCAGAAAAGCTGCACCTGTGTGAATTCCTCCAAAAACTTTCACAGGCATTCGAAATTCATTGATAGCAAAATAAGAATAATGAACTCCAAGACCAAAAGAAATTCCACTTTTTAAAGTGTATTGATAATATGGTGAAGCGCTCACCAAACCTTGCATGATTGTTTTAAATGGTTTGTTTGCGAATGAATTTGGTAAACACAGCTCAAATGTGAATGAATCATCTGGATCAATTTTTTGGGCATTGAGTTTCAAAGAGAACGAAAGAAAAATTATAAAACTGAATACTTTTCTCATTTTTCTTACTTGCCGTATATTTAGTTTATTTTGACTCCTACAAATGTAAAAAACGCAAATCAATGAAAATATTGCACAACTCGCTTAAAGAAAAAACTATCTATTAAATTCTTGAATTCCCTTCATCAAGAAGGACTTATAGCTCTGGATGTCTGGTGTATAACCAATAGCTTCTGTCAAATCATTTCCTTCGTGATCTATAACCACATATAAGGGCTGTTGAAAGCTATCATATTTTTCAATTTGCATTTCTGCCCATTTGTTTCCTATATTTTTAATTTGACGTTTCGCTATTTCAGAATACCTAACTTCACTTGCAGGAAGAGGTGTCCGATCATCACAATACAACGATACAATTACAAATTTCGTTTGAAGCAATGGTCTAATTTCATCATTTGTCCAAACCGTCGATTCTGTTTTACGACAATTCTGGCAAGCATGCCCCGTAAAGTCTAATAAAATTGGGAGATTCTTCGCCTTCGCATATTCCGCGCCTGTTTTCAAATCATGGAATACTAAGATAGAACCATCTCCTACTGGGTGCATTTCAGCCATGTATTTCTCTGAAATTGAGTCCTTTTCAATTCCTGTTTCTAGTCCACCATTGACAAATCTAAAGTTATCTTCAGAATGTGTTCGAGGAGGCGCGATTCCATCAATTAACTTCAAAGGAGCTCCGAACATTCCAGGCAATAAATAAACTGTGAAAACTAGCGCAAAAAGAGCAAACATAAAACGGGTTACGCTTAATTTCTCAAGCGGTGAATCGTGTGAGAATCTAAGTTTTCCTAATAAATAAATCCCCATAATCAAAAAGAGAACAAACCAAATGGCAACAAACCACTCTCTCGAAAGAATTCCCCAATGATAAGCTAAATCAACAGATGACAAGAATTTCAAGGCCAATGCCAATTCAACAAGACCCAAAACTACTTTAACTGAATTCAACCATCCACCTGATTGTGGCAAGGAATTCAGCCATCCTGGAAAAATTGCAAACAAGGTAAATGGAATGGCTAAAGCCAATGAAAAACCAGTCATACCAATTGCAGGTGTAAAATAAGAACCTGAGGTAGCCGCTTCAACGAGTAAACTTCCAATGATGGGGCCCGTGCATGAAAACGAAACCAAACCAAGGGTAAATGCCATGAAGAAAATCCCAAGGTAGCCACCACGATCTGCTTGTTGGTCCATTTTATTCACCCAAGAACTGGGTAGTTGTATTTCAAAAGCACCAAGAAATGAAAATGCAAACAATACAAATATCCCGAAGAAAATTAAGTTCATCCAAACATTCGTTGATAAGTCATTTAACCCTAAAGGGCCCGTTGCTGCTGTAAAAACCACACCGAAAGTCACATAAATCAAAATAATTGAGGTCCCATAAACCAACGCTTTGAATATAGCTTCTTTTCTTGATTTGGACTGCTTCGTGAAAAATGTGACAGTCATCGGAATCATCGGGAACATACAAGGCGTCAACAAGGCAACAAGACCAGCTAGGAATCCCGCAATAAAAATGACAAAATTGGAATCTTTTTCTTTCTTTTTGGTTTGTTTTTTCTCTAAAGGCTTCGCTACTGTCTGTTTCGAATCAAAATCACCTTCTATGGATTGCGCTAAAACACTATCTTGCGGTTCAAGATTATTATTTTCTAAAGAGATAAAACCCTTTACCTTAATTTTATTTTCATAATCAAATGGCCCAACACAACCATCAGCATTGCAAAGCTGAAAAAAATTGATCGCAAAATCTAAATTGAATTCATTCTTAGTTAAAACTTCAATTTGCTGCTTAAATATTGCTTTTTTCTCAAAATAGAAAGAAGTCCCAAGGTCATCATCATGTTTGATTGGCTTTCCAATTTCAAATGGCTTCCCAACCAATTTATAGCTTGGAGACTTCTTAAAATCGAATTGAGGTACCAAACCAGTTCCGTCGGCTTTTGCAGGATCGTGTTTCAAAGAAAAAATATGATAACCTTCTGTTATTTTTCCCATGAAAACCAAATTTGCATGAGAATCATCGATTTTCTCGACTGACATTTGCCATTTTATGAAATCTTCCATTCCTTGACTTTGAGAGAAGAAAGTCAAAGTAATTGATAATAATAAGAAGAATAGATTTTTCATAATCTAAGGATTAACTTGTATAGAAAAGGGAACATCGATTGGCGGAAGGCACATTTTGTCATCACAAACCATATAATTAACAACACCTTTTAATGTTGTTACATTTTTTACTTTAAATGGTATTTCAACGATGTAGATATTTTCAAATTGATAAACGACTGCTTCAAAATTTGGGTCAAAAAGACGAACAGGGATACCTTCCTCACGCGGTTTTCCTTTTTGAAAAGCGTATTTGTTTTTTTCAAACGAAAAACTAACGGGAATTGGACCCGCATTCTTTTTAGTTCTTGTTGAATAAACATGCCAATGGGGATCAATTCTTCCATAGACAACAACTTTTCTCATAGTCTTATCATACTCAAAAGTCCAATTAACATGGTTCTGAGCCCACGAAAAAAAATTAAAAAGTAAAAATGTAACCGACAAAAAAAACCTATTCATACTAAATTTTAACCTCAATTAACCTACTAATAGGTATCCAAACGCCTCCTTTCAGACAAATAAATTTTGTTCCAGCCGCCCAAATTGTTGTTTCAACACGCTTAATGCTTTCATCATCTTTAAAGTAAATTGAAACTTTAGTACGATGTGAGTTCCCCAAAATGGTAGCCTTTTCAATTTGATTTAATATGTCAGGATGCTGATCTACAGTTGACTTATCATTAAATTTTAAAGTAGGAATAATTTCCTTTTCAATTAATGTCGCTTCCATTTTTTGGTGATTAAGATTGATTGAAACGAATATAACAAAAATATTTTAAATACAAAATTTTCCTCTGAAATTTAATAAAATTTACCATTTTAGGCGAGCTTGAGCGGAAACCGATTGATCTGAGAATTTATTTTCTTCATACAAAAACCTTCCTGTAACCGCAATCATTGCAGCGTTATCCGTACAATATTCAAACTTAGGAATAAACGTTTCAAAGCCATCCTTTTCAAGATTTTTCAAAGCCATCCTTAAGCCACTATTCGCAGAAACACCACCTGAAATGGCAATTTGCCGAATTCCAGTTTGCTTTGATGCACTTTTAAGTTTTTCTATTAAAATTTCAATTATGGTTTGTTGCACAGACGCACACAAATCAGATAAATTCTCCTTTATAAATCGTGGATTTTTCTTCGATTCAGCATTTAAAAAGTAAAGAATAGATGTCTTCAATCCACTAAAACTAAAGTCAAGACCATCAATTTTTGGCTTGGAAAACCTAAAAGCCTTTGGATTTCCAATTTTTGCGAATTTATCAATCAAAGGCCCTCCAGGGTAACTTAGCCCGAACATTTTAGCAGCTTTATCAAAAGCCTCGCCTGCAGCATCATCAATGGTTTTACCAATTATCTCCATTTCGAAAGCACTTGAAACTTTAACAATTTGTGTGTGACCTCCCGAAACCGTTAAACATAAAAATGGGAATTCCGGTTTTTTATCACCCGCATCATCGATAAAATGGGCAAGGATGTGTGCCTTCATATGATGAACAGCAATCAATGGTATTTTTCTGGCAAGGGCAAACGATTTAGCAAACGAAGCACCTACCAATAACGAACCTAACAATCCTGGTCCTTGGGTAAAAGCAATCGCATCGATATCCTTCAATTCAACATTTGCCTTTGAAATAGCTGAATTTACAACATGAACAATGTTTTCCTGATGTGAACGACTTGCTAATTCAGGAACAACCCCGCCATAACGTTCGTGAATCAACTGATTAGCGGTGACATTCGACAAAACGGAATAATTCTTGAGAATTGCAGCAGATGTATCATCACACGAAGTTTCAATACCCAAAATGATTGTTTCCTTGCTAGCCAAAAGATTACTAAATTTGTTTTGTTAATGACAAAATTACTCAAAATAGCCGCCAAAACGATTGGATTTCTTTTCGAGTGGATACTAATTTTGTTGATTGCATTCGCATTTTTAATTCGAAGTTTTCCATTCCAGACTTATCTTGCTCATCAAGCTACAGCATTCCTTTCAAAAGAACTGAATACTAAATTTGAAATCGGTCGAGTAGAAATTGTCTTTTTGAATAAAGTTTTATTGAAGGATGTATTGATTTTAGACCTTAAAAAAGACAGTATTCTCTATTCCAAGGAAATTAGTTTAAAATTGGATAAACTCGATTTGGCTAAAAATGAATTTGTCATTGGCAAAACCAAGTTGAATTCAGGAATAATAAATATCGATATTGATAAAAAGACCGGTGAATCCAATTTTCAATTTATTGCAGACTATTTTTCTAGTGAATCCAAGACCGAAAGCAAACCAGCAACCCTCATATTTAAAGACATAAGCATTTCAAATTTCAACCTTCGTTACGATGATTTTAGAAAAAGTCAACTAGCTTTTGGATTAGACTATGATCACATTAAAATCAAAGACCTTGGTGTTAATGTTTCGAACTTAAAAATAGCTGATGATGTCATTTCACTAAATCTAACTAATTTAAAATTAAAAGAACAATGTGGGCTGAATATTGAAAATTTAACTAGTCAAATCAACATTGCCTCAAACGGTATTCGTTTGAAAAACTTCCATTTAAAAACTCCTAAAACAAAGTTAAATTGTACGAAACTATGGCTTGTTTTTAACGATTGGGAAGATTTTGATTTATTTGAAGATAAAGTGAATTTTGATGTTGAATTTCAACCGAGCAATGTTTCACTTCGAGATGTTTCTATTTTTGCCCCAGACATTGAAGGAATGGATGCTAACCTATATCTCAAAGGGAAAGTATCGAATCCATTATGTAGATTGACGATTTCGAATCTTGATTTACGTTACGGTAAAAAGACAATTATACAAGGAAACTTTGTCCTCCCAGATTTCAGAAAGGAGGGCACGGCAAATATCAATGAAGACCTTAAATATGCATACATAGACTTCGAAGAACTCGAATCATTCAATCTCCCCAAAGGAAGTGGAAAGATCGCTTTAGAAAACCCAATTTCAAAATTCGTATTCGCTGAAATATCAAATCTTAAAACGAAAGGAGTATTAAAAAATTTTAATTTGATTTTCAAAGATTTAAAAACAAATATCGGAACCATAAGTTTAAATAATTACCTGACAATCGCTCAAAAAAATGACACAACCTATTTCAAACCTATTTCAAATGATTCGACCTTTATTTCACTCCAGAATTTTAATTTGTCTGAATTAATAGATGATCGAAATTTCGGGATTGTCGACGGGGAAATCAAATTACAAGGATTGTTTACAGATGAAGGAGCGTTTGAATTAACAGATATTTTTGCAAATTTAAACCGCTTCGATTTTTCCAATTACGCTTATTCGTCAATTAAATTAATAGACGGGTCATTAAAAGACGACATTATTGAAGCTAAATTGGATATATCTGATCCTAATTTGTCGATGAAATATGATGGGAAAATCTCCATTGGTAAAAAACAAGAATATGTAGTAGATTTAAATATTGAAAAGGCTTTTTTAACTAAACTAGGATTCACTTCTGCTCAGGACATTTTTCTCTCTTCTCATTTATATTGTAATCTAGAGGGTACATCGCTCGATCAATTGAAAGGTAATATTTCATCCGATTTCATTTCATACAAAGAAGATAGCAATAACTTGTATATTCCGGAATTTCAATTGGATCTGGAACGAAACAAACAATCGGATATTTTCAATTTAAAAAGCTCAATTTTAAATGCTGATGTAATTGGTAAAATAAATTATGAAACAGTAATTGATGATTTTTTAAGTGAATTATCTGTGGTTTTTCCCTCAATCAATAAATCCAATGACAAATCGAGAAAAAAAGGAGATAGTGATTTCAGTTTTGATTTCACCACAGGGAATTCTGATGAATTTCTAGCAATTTTTATCCCCGACTTAAAAATAAGCCCAAAAAGTAAGCTTAGCGGCAACTACAACTCCTTACAATCAAACTTAAAAGTCGATTTGATTTCTGAATTAATTCAATTTCAAGACATGAGATTCAGTAAACTCAATTGTAAACAAACAATTTCAAAGATTGGAATAATTGGAACATATAACCTTGACGAAGTAAAATATGGAGACTCACTGAAATTCAATAGCGTTGGATTCACAGCAAATGGAATGGCAGGAATTGTTAATTCAAAATTAACTTGGGATCCAAATACCACGGATTATTCCTCCATTGATTGGAAAACAATCGTTTTAGATAATGATTTATTAAATTTCCAACTTCATCCCTCGTTTTTTTCATTAAATGGTTTGCAATGGAAAATTGAAAATGAATCCGATATCAATTTGAGTTCAGATGATGTGAATATTTCTAATCTAAAACTTTCTAGAGACGAACAACTAATCCAAGTAAATGGTTGTCTTTCAAAAAATAACAGTGATAAACTTAAACTTGATATTGACAAATTCGACCTGAAGGAGTTATCTCAAATACTTGGTTTGGGAGCGGAGTTAAGTGGTAAATTTTCAGGTTGGGGAGAAATATCGAATCCATTCACGAATTTCAATTATATGGGAGATGCACGCATCGAAGCATTCAAGATTGACAATGAGGAAATTGGAAACATTCAACTAATGTCAGATTGGAATCAAAAACGTGAAAGTGTAATTCTCAACGGTGATTTAGAATATAAAAATCAGCGAACGTTTGACTTTTCTGGGATGTATGACATCTCAGCTGATAACCTCGATTTGTTTTTAAATTTTGAAAATACAGATATTGCTTTCACAAATGCATTTATGGATCCTTCTGTAGTTAAAGATATCAGCGGTAAATTGAATGGTAAAATACGCGTCAAAGGGAAACCTTCAGAACCGAAATTAAATGGGGAATTAAAACTAAATCAAGGAACCGCTCTAGTTGAACTTTTGGGTGTAAAGTATATAATTGATGGGAAAATCATAATTGAAGAAGATGCGTTTTTAATTGATCCGATTCCTGTTCGTGATGAGGACGGAAATACCGCTGCACTTGTTGGAACAATCAATCATTACAACTTCGAAAAATGGAATTTTGACCTTCAATTCAACTTTGAAGACGATCTATTTAAAAGACCACTTTCAAACGGAAAAGCTATTCCTTTGGAACAATTTAAAGTATTGAAAACAAGATACAAAGACGGTGACATCTATTATGGCAATGCATATGCTCGGGGTTACGCGAATATTGAAGGAACAGAAAGCAGTTTATCCATTACAGTAGAGGCTGAAACAAAGCCAAATACACACATCTTTTTCCCAATGTATGGGGTGTCAGAATTAGATGAAAGTGAAGATTTTGTGACCATTATCGATAAGTCTATAAAAAATAAAGTTAAAGAGAAAAAAATTGACCTTTCTGGAATTGATTTGGATATGAAATTCAAAGTGAACCAAAATGCCAAAATGAATTTGATTTTCAACGAGATTACCAATGACGAGATTACCGCAACCGGAAAAGGTGAAATTAATTTAAAGCTTGATCAATTAGATAATGTATTTCTCGAAGGAACATACACTATTGCAGAAGGAAGTAAATACAATTTTACAATGGCTGGAATTCAGCAACCATTCGAAATTGAAAAAGGATCAACTATAAAATGGTCAGGAAGTCCATACAACGCAGACATTAACATAAATACATTTGTTAACTTAAAAAAAGTTTCCGTTCTTGAATTAAGTCCAGAATTAATGGACAATTCTCTTTTAAATCAAGAAGTAAATTGCTATTTAAAACTTGATGAGACATTACTCAAACCACATATCACCTTCGATATAAAAGCACCCCGCGCTCCTGAAACAGGTAAAGCACTCATTAGAAGAGTAACATCAGACAATGATGAATTAAATCGCCAGTTTTTCTCATTGTTAATTGCGCGAAAATTCCAACCACTTAAAGGTACAATCTCCGCAGGTAGCTCAGCAGCAATCGACCTAGTGGAATCTCAAATAAACGCAGCATTAAACAAAATGACTGACAACTACAAATTGAACGTTGATTACGGAGAAGAAAAAACAATGGGCGAAAAATCTTTTGAAGTCGGATTCAAAAAAGGGTTATTAAATGATCGATTGATTATTTCTAGCAGTATCGGAGTTGAAAGTAAAAGCCTTAGCAGCGAATCGAGTTCTTCAGAAGGTGGTGCAAGCAACGGAGGTGGTGCTTCAAAAAGCAGCTCACTTATCGGAGATGTAAATATTGAATATATCATCAACGAGAAAGGAACTTTTCGAGCTACTATTTTTAATAAATCAAATACCAATTCAATAAACGAACAGGCCGGTCCATTTACTCAAGGTGCTGGTGTTTCGTATCTTGAAGAATTCAATAAATGGAATGACTTTGAGCTTATTCAGTATGGATTGGACATTTTTCGTAAAGAAGATAAAAAGAAATATCGAAAAAATAAAAAGAAAACAAAGATTCCAATAGAGATACTGAACAATACAACTTCTCCTTCATTTAATAAAAAAGAAAGGAAAAGGAACTAATTTGATGAATGAATTGTATTTTTGATGCGTTTGATTCAAACTTCATTTTGATAACAGATAATTTATGCATAAAATATTAATAGCCAATCGCGGTGAAATTGCTCGAAGAGTTATTCGCACCTTGAAAAAAATGAATATTGCAACAGTTGCTGTTTTTTCGGATGCCGATCGCAATGCACCTCACGTGTTAGAGGCAGATGAAGCAGTTTACCTCGGTGCAAGCCCATCAACTGAAAGTTATCTCAAGCAAGATTTAATCCTGGATTACTGCAAAAAATTAAATGTGGATGGAATTCACCCTGGATATGGTTTTTTGTCTGAAAATGCTGGTTTTGCTAAGAAAGTGAAAGCCGCTGGAATAAAACTCATTGGACCTTCGGCTGATTCGATGGAAGTTATGGGTGACAAACTAAGTGCCAAGCAAGCTGTAAAGAAATTTAATGTCCCATTGGTACCTGGGGTTGACGAAGCCATTTCAGATGTTGACGAAGCGAAAAAAATAGCCTTGGAAGTTGGTTATCCTATTCTAATTAAAGCCTCTGCTGGTGGCGGTGGAAAAGGAATGCGTCTTGTTCAAAACAATGATGAATTTGAAGAGCAAATGATGATGGCGCAAAATGAAGCGCGTTCTTCATTTGGTGATGATGCAGTTTTCATTGAAAAATTTGTGGACAAACCTAGACACATTGAAATTCAAGTCTTTGCCGATCAACACGGAAATGTCGTTTATTTATTTGAACGCGAATGTTCTGTTCAGCGCAGACACCAAAAAGTAATCGAAGAAGCACCAAGTGCAGTCTTAACGCCTGAATTGAGAAAACAAATGGGTGAAGCTGCAGTTGCAGTTTGTAAAGCATGTAACTATGAAGGTGCGGGAACTGTTGAGTTTTTATTAGATGCTTCATTGAATTTTTATTTCTTAGAAATGAATACGCGTTTGCAAGTTGAACACCCAGTAACTGAAGAAATTACCGGACTCGATTTAGTTGAATGGCAGGTTCGCGTAGCAAAAGGAGAAAGGCTTCCAAAGCTTCAAAACGAACTAAAAATCAATGGTCACGCGGTTGAAATTCGTGTGTATGCGGAAGATACGTTGAACGGATTTACTCCTGACATTGGAACACTAAATCGCTATCGAATTCCAAGTGGCAAACATGTTCGGGTAGACGATGCATTTCTAGAAGGAATGGATATTCCAATTTACTATGACCCGATGATTGCGAAATTGGTTGTTTGGGGAGAAACACGAGAAGTAGCGATGGATCGCGCTATAGAAGCAATTGACAATTATCAGATTTCGGGCGTGAAAACCACATTG
>Ga0315906_10006233_pt1 | contig 14799 bp, 9 predicted proteins | sample LakEriMetagenome_4_FD_203526 | JGI IMG/M metagenome (GOLD analysis project Ga0315906, IMG submission 203526) | Freshwater fungal communities from buoy surface, Lake Erie, Ohio, United States - Buoy 2 MA122 | ecosystem: Environmental > Aquatic > Freshwater > Lake > Lake biofilm | place: USA: Lake...
GGTCCGATCCGTCCAGCTCCAGCAGTCTGCGCGACCGCAGAGGCCGCTCGGGGCGAAAATAATTGTCCAGCGGTCGGATTCAGGCGATCTTCACGTCAGTCGGCACCCTACTTGGGGAATCTCGGATAAGGCTGCCGTCCACCAGAGAGGGGGAAGTTCCTTGCTGCCAACATTGTGATGGACATAATAACCACAATTCACAGGTTTATCCCATGCATCGATGAGCATTTTCCACAGCGCATCCACCTCCTGAGGTGGTTTCGAAGTTGATTTGCGTCTTTTCTTGCTATCTGGATGATCGCTGCGCCCTTCCCGCTTTCCGCCCCGCCATTTCCAAACGCAATTATCAATTACATCCCGGTCATCCTTGGTAAAGTGAAACTCTCCATGGTCGTCCGGTTCCGAACCGCGAACGCCCCCGCGCGTATGAGCATGTGGGTTGGGATCAAAAAAGCCCACGACGCCACCAATTTTGCACAGGTAGGCCGCCACCGCAAACAGATCTGTAGGTAATTTTGGAGTGAGAAGCCAATTCCTGCGGGTAATGTTCGGATCAGTATATGCTTCAATATAGTACCCTTCATTTGTTCCCTCGGGAAAGACCGCCATTATCACGGATCCGACGCTTGCGACGTTCGTTTCAGCCTTCTTCTTGGCGTTCATTCCATCAGTCACTTCTGTTTCGCCTTTTGTGTTGCAGCGTGCAGTCTGTGTAGGAAATATTAATCTTTATGATTGAACGTTCGGGGCGATGCTGGTTCAAGGACGTCAATCCACGCAAGATGTTTCCCGCGATTCTTGCGCGCTATGTTGCGTTACGGCAACATAGCGCGCCCGTGTTGTTGTGCAGGCTTGAGAATCTGCATTGCCACTATCAACTTGCCGGGAAAGGTCGGGATTCGGCGGGATTCTGCCGGTTTTGTGACATGTTGACCGGCGTTGGCGCACTGTGGCAGATTGTGCATAGTATCTGTGACTGCTACGCAGAGGGCTTGACGAATCAGACCAGTGTATCGTATGTAAAAGAAGGAAGATGGAATGTCATCTCAAGCTTCGGAAGACTTGATCAAATCGCGTATCGCGAACGGTCGCGGTTTTGAGGACAAGATTCAAAGTATGGCTGATGCTTTTATTCGGTCGCTTGACGACAGAAATGCTCTTAAGAAGAACCCAAGTTTCAGGGATAGTGTAGTTGCTGAAATGAGAGAACGATTCTTGATGGCTGCGTCTGATTAGGGTCGTAGCTCTGGCGTGTCTTGTACGGTAAGTTCACTTACTTTGTTTTCAAGGGGCGAGCCGTGATCCGCTTCTACCCCCGCGCCACCCAGTACCACACCCCATCCCTGCCCGTCCGCGTCACCTCGCCCCGTGCCAGAAGGTGGTTCAGGTGGGCCACCGCCTCGACCAGGGCCAGGCCGTGCTCAGCCGGGCCGATCTGGCGTTTGAACAGGGGGGTGAAGCAGTCGGTGGCGGTGCGGGGTTCTGCAAGGTGGCTGCGCAAGCGGGTGAGGGCCTGGTGGTGGTTGTCTGTCATTTGCGCCAGCCGTGTGGGCAGGCCGGTGTAGGGCAGTTTGTGGCCGGGCAGGACGAGGTGGTTGTCGCGCGCCAGCGCCTGGAAGGCGTGGCAGGACGCAATCCATTCGCCAAGCGGGTCAGAGTCGGGTTCGGTGGCATAGACGCCGATATTGGGCGAGATGGAGGGCAGCAGCTGATCGCCGCCCAGCACCAGGTCATCCTCCAGGCTGAACAGCACCGCATGTTCGGGGGCGTGGCCGTGGCCCACATGCACCTGCCAGCGCCGCCCGGCGATGGTCAGCACGTCACCTTCGGCGATGCGGGTATAGACGATGGGCGTGGCCGCCACACAATCAGCAAAGTTGAAGGGGCGTTCCTGTGACTTTGCCGCAAGCTGATCCGCTGCCATGCCGGCGGCGCGCCAGAAGGCAATCTGTTCTGCCGTGGGCAGCGCCTGTTCATCCAGCACCAGCATCCGCGCCAGCAACCATGCGGTGCGGGTCATCAGCAGGCTGGCCCCGTTTGACTGGAACCATCCGGCCAGGCCGACATGATCGGGGTGGTGGTGGGTGACGATCGCGCGCGTCACCGGTTTGGCGGCAAGCGGGCCCGCCAGCAGCCCCTGCCAGATGGTGCGGCTGCGGCGGCTGTCCATGCCGGTGTCGATGATGGTCCAGCCGGCGCCATCATCCAGCGCATAGATATTCACATGATCCAGCGCCATGGGCAGCGGCAGGCGCAGCCAGAGGATGCCGGGGGCAACCTCAATCGCGTTCCCCTCTGCCGAGGGTGACGGGACCGGATGACCAATGTCCCCTGCGGCAGGCATCACGCTGCCAGATCGCCGGGCGAGACATCGAACAGCCCGTCCGCCCCTTCGCGCGCCTGTGCCAGCAGGCCGATATGTTCCGGCATCAGGCGGCGGATCGCCACCCGCGCCAGCGGCAGGCGGGCGGCGTCGGCCATCGCGGCCCGCAGGTGCAGATGCCCGCCCAGAACCCGCGCGAAGGCGCGCAGATAGGGAACCGATCCGGCAAACCTGTCTTCCATCGTCTGCGCCACCATCCATTCCGTCGCCTTGCGCAGGCTTTCCGCCGCCGTCCACACATCACCGGCCAGATCGGGCAGGGTCTGGCGGGCGGCTTCGGCACCCGCCTGCACCTCGTCCAGCAGACGGAAGGCGGCTTCGCCCCCGTCCATCATCTTGCGGCCCACCAGGTCCATCGCCTGGATGCCGTTGGTGCCTTCGTAGATCGTCGTCACCCGCACATCGCGCAGGTATTGCGCCGCACCGGTGTCCTCGATGACGCCCATGCCGCCATGCACCTGAATGCCCATCGATGCCACGTCGACGCCGGTGTCGGTGCCGAAGGCCTTGGCAATCGGCGTCAGCAGGGCCGCCCGCGCCTGCCAGTCGGGCGCAGCCGTGGCGCGGGCCATGTCGATGGCCACGGCACAGGACAGCGCGATGGCGCGGGCCGAAAACACCTCGGCCTTCATGGTGGCCAGCATCCGGCGCACATCGGCGTGGTTCACGATCGTCCCCGCGCCGCCCTGCACCCGGCCCATCGCATGACGGACTGCCGCCTGGGTCGCGGCATCGGCAACGCCGACGCCCTGCGCGCCCACGGCCAGGCGGGCGTTGTTCATCATCGTGAACATCGCGGCCATGCCCCCGTTCGGCGCGCCCACCATCCAGCCCCTTGCCCCGTCATACTGCATCACGGCGGTGGGAGAGCCGTGCAGGCCCAGCTTGTGTTCCAGGCTCACGACCTGAAGCCTGTTGCGCGGCCCCGGATTGCCCGCCGCGTCCGGCAGGAATTTCGGGACCAGAAACAGGCTGATGCCACGGGTGCCCGCCGGGGCACCGGGCAGGCGGGCCAGCACCAGATGACAGGTGTTTGGCGTAAAGTCATTGTCGGCCCAAGTGATGTAGATTTTCTGCCCGGTGACGGCATAGGTTCCGTCGCCCCGCGCTTCGGCGCGGGTCCGCAGCGCGCCCACATCGCTGCCGGCCTGGGGTTCGGTCAGGTTCATCGTTCCCAGCCATTCGCCCGAAACAAGGCGCGGCAGGTACAGCGCCTTGACCGCGTCACTGGCATGACGCTCCAGCGCCTCGATCTGGCCCTGGGTCAGCAGGTTGCACAGATGCAGGGCGATGCAGGCCCCCGACATCATGTCGTTCACGGCCGTTGCCAGGGTAACCGGCAGCCCCATGCCGCCAAAGGCCGGATCGGCCGCAACCGAAAACCAGCCGCCTTCGGCCATTGCGCGGTACCCCCCGGCAAAGCCCGGCGGCGTCCGCACAAGACCGTTTTCCAGCCGGGCGGGGTGTGTGTCACCCACGCGCTGGAGCGGGGCCAGCACCTCTTGGCACAGCCGCGCGGCCCCCGACAGAATCGCCCCGACCGTGTCGTCGTTGGCATCGGCGAAGCGGGCGGTTGCAGCGACACGGGAAAACCCCGCGACATGGGACAGCAGAAAGCGGAAGTCGGCAACGGGCGCGCGGTAGGGCATCTGGAACTCCGGGCACCTTGGCAAGGGGCGGGGGTGGGGGTATGGATCAAGGCGCGGCGATGGTGAACCCGGGGGCCGTTCCTTTCAAGGTCAACGCTGCGTCACATCATGGCAGTCACCGCATGTCTTGCCCCCACGCCTGACGGGATCGCGCAGGCGGCAGACCTTCTGCGCAAGGGCGGGCTTGTCGCCTTCCCGACCGAGACGGTTTACGGCCTTGGCGGTGACGCCCGGTCTGACCGGGCCGTGGCGCGGATTTTCGGGGCCAAGGGGCGGCCGCGCTTCAACCCGCTGATCGTCCACCTGCCCGATGTGGCGGCGGCGCGCGGGCTGGCTGTGTTCGATGCGCGCGCCGATGCGCTGGCGGCCCGGTTCTGGCCGGGGCCGCTGACGCTGGTCCTGCCGCTGCGTGCCGGGTCCGGCCTGTCCGGTCTTGTGACGGCGGGTCTGCCGGCCGTGGCGCTGCGTGTCCCGGCCCATCCCGTGGCGCGCGCGCTGCTTCAGGTCTTCGGCGGGCCGCTGGCGGCACCTTCGGCCAACCCTTCGGGCCGGGTCAGCCCCACGCGCGCCGCCCATGTGATCGAAGGTCTGGGCGGGCGGATTGACGCTGTGATCGATGGTGGCACCTGCACGGTAGGCGTGGAATCGACCATTGTCGGGCTGGATGGCGCGGCCAGGCTGCTGCGCCCCGGCGGCGTCCCGGTGGAAGCGCTGGAGACGGCCCTGGGCCTGCCGCTGCTGCTGCCGGAAGCGGGCAAGATCACCGCACCGGGGCAGCTTGCCGCGCATTACGCGCCGGGCGCGCCTGTGCGCCTTGACGCCGTCGCGGCGCGGCCCAATGAGGTGTGGATCGGTTTCGGCCCGCAGTCTGCCGGGGCCGCGCTGACCCTGTCGAGGGCGGGCGACCTTGTCGAGGCGGCGGCCCGCCTGTTTCATACCCTGCGCGAGGCGGACCGTCTGGCAGGCCCCGGCGGCGCGATTGCCGTGGCCCCGGTCCCCGAAACGGGACTGGGCCGCGCCATAAATGACCGTCTGCGGCGGGCGGCGGCCCCGAGGGGGTAGTGCCGGGGCGGGTCGCCCTGCCTTCCGGGGCTTCACACCCGTACCCCGCAGGGGGGGTTGGCCTGCCCCTGTGTTCTTGCCATCCCTGTCATGCAGAAATCCCGCTGACAAACCCCTTTGTTCCGTGTGATAGTCTTCACGGCTTTGTGCAGGAACGCAGGGCGAACTGGCCGGAACGGCCACAAAACAACGGGGGAACCGGCGGCATGTTCAACGAATTCAAGACGTTCATCGCGCGGGGCAATGTCCTTGATCTGGCGGTGGGGATCATCATCGGGGCGGCGTTCACGGCGATTGTCAACTCGATGGTGGCCGATCTGATCAATCCGCTCATCGGCGTCATCATCGGTGGCATCGACTTCAACAACATGTATCTGGTGCTCAGCGGCAACCCGCCCGACGGGGCAAGCCTTCAGGCTGCGCGCGACAGCGGTGCGGCGGTGTTTGCCTATGGGGCCTTCATCATGGCGCTGCTGAACTTTCTGATCATCGCCTGGGTGGTCTTTCTTCTGGTCAAGGCCGTGAACCGGGCCAAGACGACGCTGATGAAGCAAGAGGCTGTTGCCGAAGCGGCCAAGGGCCCGACGCAGGAAGACCTTCTGACCGATATCCGCGACCTGCTGAAATCGCGCGCCTGACCCTGGGCAGCCGGGGTTGAAAAGCGCCCTCCGGGGCGCTTTTCGCAGGTTCCGCACGGCCCCGGGCATCGGGCGCGGCGGCAAAGACAAGGGGGTTCTGCGCCGGCGGCAAACCTACCAGCGGATGCCGTAGCGCAAGGCATCGTAGATGCCCGCATGGATGTTGCGCGACGCCACCGCATCGCCGATCCGGTAAATGCGGAAGCGACCGTTCGGGTTGGCGTCGGGAAAGATTTCGCCCTTGCCGGTCAGTGCGCCATGATCGACGGCCCCCAGATTGCGGCTGTGCGGTTTCAGCGCCAGATACAGCGCGTCCAGCGGTGCGGTGCCATGTTCCACCACCACCTGATCGACGTGCCGTTCCTCGGCATAGCCGGGCGCGAAATCCGATCCCAGCACCGCGATCAGCGCATTCCCGTCCCGGCGCACCGATGTCACGCGGGTGGCCACGGTCACGCGCACCCCGTTTTCCTGAAAGGCGCGCATATAGGGGACGTGGTTCATCCCCCCCACTTCGGGCGCAAAGAACCGCTCGGGGCTGATGAGTTCCACCTTTGCGCCGCTGCGGGCCAGAACCTCGGCGGCGCTCATGCCCGGATGCGCGCCGTTGTCGTCATAGACCAGAACGCGGTCTGCGGCCTTCACCGCCCCCGACAGGATGTCCCAGCTGGACACGGTCAGGTCCGTTCCCGCCATCTGCGGCGGCTGTGGCAGCCCGCCGGTGGCGATCACCACCATGTCGGGATCAAGGGCAAGCACATCGGCAGGTTCGGCAAGAAGGTTGTACCGCAGACCGACGCTGAGCCGCGCCAGTTCCGCCAGCCGCCAGTCGACGATGCCGATCATCTCGCGCCGGCGCGGGTTCTGCACCAGCAGGTTGATCTGCCCGCCCGCGCGGTCCGACGCCTCGATCAGCGTCACCCGGTGCCCGCGCTCTGCCGCGACCCTGGCCGCTTCCAGCCCGGCGGGCCCCGCGCCGACGATCACGGCCCGCAGCCGGTGCGCAGCGCGGGCAATCACATGCGGCATCCGCGCCTCGCGGCCCGTGGCGGCATTGTGGATGCACAGCGCCTCGCCGCCTTCGTAGATCCGGTCCAGGCAATAGGTCGCCCCGACACAGGGGCGGATGCGGTCTTCGGTGCCGGCCCGCACCTTGGCCACGATATGGGGGTCCGCCAGATGGGCGCGGGTCATGCCCACCATGTCCAGCTTGCCCGCCGCAATGGCGTGGCGGGCCGTTGCCACATCGGGAATGCGCGCGGCGTGGAAGACCGGAAACTTCGTCGCCGCCCGCACCTCGGCCGCGAAATCCAGATGCGGGGCTGACCGCATGCCCTGGACCGGAATGACGCCGGTCAGGGCGACATCGGTGTCGATATGGCCCCGGATCAGGTTCAGGAAATCGATCTTGCCGCCAGCCGACAGGCGGCGGGCAATCTCCATCCCGTCGGCTTTGGACAGCCCTTTGTCCCAGTCCTCATCGGCCACCAGCCGCAGGCCGACAATGAAACCGGGGCCGACAAGGGCGCGGACCGCATCCAGCACGCGGTGGGTAAAGCGCAGGCGGTTGTCCAGCGACCCGCCGTAATCATCGGTGCGGCGGTTGGTGGCGGGCGACCAGAAACCATCCATCAGGTGGCCATAAGCCTCGAATTCGATCCCGTCCAGACCGGCGGCCTGCATGCGCTGCGCCGCTGCGGCGTAATCGGCGACGATCCGGTCCAGGTCCCAATCCTCGGCCTCTTTCGGAAAGGCGCGGTGTGCCGGTTCGCGCACCGGCGACGGGGCCAGCACCGGCAGCCAGTCGCCCTTGTTCCACCCGGTGCGGCGGCCCAGATGCGTCAGCTGGATCATCACCGCAGCACCTTCTTCGTGGCAGGCATCGGTCAATTCCGCCAGCCAGGGCACGATGGCGTCATCCCAGGCGTGCAGGTTGCCGAAGGCCTGGGGGCTGTCGCGGCTGACCACGGCCGAACCTGCCGTCATCGTCAGGGCGACGCCGCCGCGCGCCTTTTCCTGGTGGTACAGCCGGTAGCGGGCCTTTGGCATGCCGTCTTCGGAATAGGCCGGCTCGTGCGAGGTGGACATCACCCTGTTGCGCAGCGTCAGATGTTTCAGCCGGTAGGGTTGCAGCAATGGATCGGTCGTCATCGGTCGGGTCTTTCCCTGGCGCGCCTGCCCCTTCGCCGGGGGCCGGTTCAGGGCACAAGACGCTGACCTGCGGTGATGCGCAAGTCTTGCCGGATGCGGCGGCCGCGCGGTGACGGAATCCCTCTGGTATTGGCGCGGCGGATTTGAAATCAACGCAGGCGATGCAAAAGGGGGGCGGCATGGGTCTGATTGCGGAACTGACGGCGTGCCTTGGGGCCGGGCATGTGCTGACCGGGGCCGATACGGCGCGCTATGCCGGCGACTGGACAGGCAAGTACACAGCCGCCCCCCTGGCGGTCGTGCGGCCGGGATCGACTGGCGAGGTCGCGCAAACGCTGCGCCTGGCGGCCCGGCACGGTATCCCGGTGGTTCCCCTGGGGGGCGGGACCGGCCTGGTTGGCGGGTCGATGACCGAAGGCGGGCTGATGCTGAGCGTGGAGCGGCTGAACCGCATCCGCGAGCTGCGCCCCGACGCGCGCCTGGCGGTTGTTGAATCCGGCGTTGTGCTGTCGCGGCTGCACGATGCCGCCGATGCGGCGGGGCTGAATTTTCCGCTGTGGTTCGGGGCGCGCGGATCGGCGATGATCGGCGGGGTTCTTTCAACCAATGCCGGGGGATCGAACGTGCTGCGCTTTGGCTCCACCCGCGGGCTGTGCCTGGGGCTGGAGGTGGTTCTGGCCGATGGCCGCGTGCTGAACCTGATGAGCGAACTGCACAAGGACAACTCCGGCTACGATCTGAAATCGCTGTTCATCGGGGCGGAAGGGACGCTGGGCATCATCACCGCCGCCGTGATGAAGCTGGTGCCAAAGGCCCGTGCCCATGCCACCGCCACGCTGGCGGTGCGCAGCCTGCCCGATGCGCTGGTCCTGCTGAACCGCCTGCAGGAAGCAAGCGGCGGGCTGGTTGAAGCCTTTGAATTCATGCCGCGCACCTACATGAACCGCCTGTCGGCGGTGCGGCCGGACCTGGGGCAGCCCTTCGGCATGGTGCATGATGTGACGATTCTTGCCGAACTGGGATCAACATCGCTGCGTGATACCGCACCGGGGCCGGACGGCAGCCTGCCGCTGGTCACGCTGATGGAAGACACGCTGGATGCGATGATGCAGCAGGGCATCGTCCTTGACGCCGTCCTTGCCACCACCGGGGCACAGCGCCAAGGCATGTGGGCACGGCGCGAGGCGGCGGCAGAGCTGACACAGGGCTGGCTTCCCTCGATCGATACCGATGTCGCCGTGCCGCTGACGGCGGTGGAGGATTTCATGCGGCAGGCATTGGCACGCCTGCGCGACATTGACCCGGGGGCGCAAACCCTGACGGTGGCGCATCTGGGCGACGGCAACCTGCATTTCACCGTCTTTCCGACAGGCGACGACCCGGCGCTGGCCGATGCGATCCTGACCGCGGTCGAAGACGTGGTCCAGGACCTTGGCGGCAGCTTTTCGGCGGAACATGGCGTGGGCCTGTCAAAGTGGGCGTCCATGGCGCGGCGCAAGGACCCTGTGGCACTTGACGTCATGCGCAGCCTCAAGGCGGTGCTCGACCCCGGCAATCTGCTGAACCCCGGCAAGATCCTGCCGTGACAGCCTCGCTTGCCCTGATCTGGCACCACCCGACGCTGCGGCTGATTGCCGGGCTGATGGTGCTTTTCGGTGCCGTCAACGCATCGCTTTTCCCCTATCAGTCCTATGTCGCGATCAACCGCATCGGCCTGTCTGACGCCCGGTTCGCCCTGGTGCTGCTGCTGGCCTCGGTGCTGGCGGTGGGGGCCTCGGTTTCGGCAGGGATCGTCACCGATCAAAAGGCGAACCGCAGGCAGGTGGCCCTGGCCACGGCGGCGGCGGCGGTGATCGGGCCGGTTCTGATGCTGGCGGCGCCTTCGCCGCTCAGCCTTGTGCTGTGCCACGGAATTCTGATTCCGGTCTCGGGCACGCTGTTCGGTCAGGGGTTTGCGCTGGCACGGCTGGCCTGCGCCGACCGGCCCGATCAGCGCGATGGCATCCTGTCGGGTCTGCGCGCCCTGCTGTCGCTGACCTTTCTGGTGGTTCTGCCGCTGTGGTCCCTGGCCTTTGCGGCGGGAACGGATGTGATGGCGATCTACGGTCTTGCCGCCGCCTGCGGCGCGCTGCTGATGCTGCTGACATGGCGCTACTGGCCCGTGGATGGCACAACCGCCTGGGCCGACCCGCCGTCGGGCCTGAGCCTGACCGAGTCGCTGCGTGAAATTGCCAGGGGCCGCGTCATGCTGCGGCTGGGCCTGCTGGGGGCAATCACGGCGGCGGCTGCCCTGTATATGGTGCTGGTCTCGCTGGTTTTTGCGGCCACGCCCGGCCGGACACCGGGCGACGTGGCCCTGTTCGTGGCGCTGGTCGCCGGGTTCGAGGTGCCGTTCATGCTGCTGCTGCCGCGCCTGCTGCGCTTTGCCTCGCGCAGCCTGCTGATCGCTGTGGGCGGCGTGCTTTATGCCTGCTTTCTTGCGCTGATGCCGGTTCTGGCGGCATCCCCGCTGGTCTGGCTTTTGCCGGTGCTGGCCGGCCTGTCGGGTGCCGCCACGCTGACCCTGCCCATCGCCTATCTTCAGGACCTGATGGCGGATCGCCCCGGCGCGGGATCCTCGCTTCTGGCCGTGCAGAAGGTTGCGGCGGATTCCATCTGTGCCGCTGTCTTTGCCGCAGGAATGACAATCGGCGGGTACGGGATCACGGCTTTGGCAGGCGCGCTGATCGCCGCCGCCGGGTCGATCACGCTGCTGCTGGCGGATCGCCGCCGTCAGCGCCGGGACGCCGCATAGCGGGGCGCTGAAAAAGCATCCCCGCCGCCTGGCAGAAAGGAGTCATGCTGATCCGCCGGACAGGCGGTTACCGGTGCGGGTGAACAAGGAAACGCACCGCGTTCCCGCGCCGGGTTTGAGACCACCGCTGCGCAGAACCGGTCCCGCAAGCGCAGCGCAGGCCAGCGCCCGACCCGGCGGGCGGGTGACAAGCGCAGCGCGTGGCCGGGGCGATGGCCCCGGCCAGACCGCACGGGGCCGGCAGTCGATGCGGTTGGCACGTTCTCAGCGGGCTGCCAGGCAAAGGCCGGCCCCGCTGCCCGCCATACGCGCGGATTTGGCCTGAGGCATGTCACCGTCAATTCGAACCATGGGCCTTGACACCCGGCATGGCGCTGTCGCCGGTTCTGCTTTGATTGCCCGGATTTGGCTTGGAATCCGGGATCAAACCCGTATGGCAGGGTAACGGCAGGAGTGTTGATGGGGGTTAAGGGTTTGAAAGACCGTTGACTTCATTCCCCGCATCCAACTTGTCGACAAACCGACCCGCCGCCAGCAAGAGTCGCATGCCTTCTCCAGAACCCGGTAGGGTGCGCTCCAGCGCAGCTTCCACCGGCGGTTATGGGTATCGGTGTGTGTCGACATGGGAGAAAGAGGTGCGCTGAAGCGCACCTTAGAGCTTGCTGAAGCGCGCTCTGCCTGGTGCCTTCACGCTGGAAATGCATCATCGCTTAGTTCGACACCCTCTGTCTCGGCAACGAGCCGAATATAACTTCTTAGCATAGGATCATGGAACTGATACCAACCACTCATGCCTTTCTTTAAGAAATTGCGTGATACCAAGCTTTCGAGTGCATTTCTTAAGTCTTGACCATTATTCTTGGAGATGTCATAGCCTTCACGATGCTTTCTTTTCAGCATTATCCGCTCATAATCCGCGCACACGTCCTTAAACTGCCTGTTCATATGCGCACTATTGGCAAGCGCAAACAAGACCTCAATGTATCGATCAGTTCCCTTTCGTATTGCATTCTCATATGCTGTTTTTAAACTTGTTGCTGCTTGACTAGCTGACTTGTTCAATCCAGATCTGAACAATTCGTTGGACACTTCTGCGTCAGCATAGCCTGTCTCAAACCCTTCCAAGAGTGTGTTTTTAAGAACCAGATGTGCAAAATGGGGGTAGCCCGCCGCTATCTGCCCAATTCGAACTTTCTTACCGTTATCAAAGGAAACTCCAAACGCCACCGAAACATCATCAATGAGCTTCCAGATTGCATCATGCGAAACTGGTTTTAATTCGACACCATAAATGTATCGGTCAACCGACTGGTGAGCGGACAGCAGCCCGCCTAGGTCGTCGGTTACTCCGCAGAAGCAGAATTTCGCCTTTGATGCAATTACGGAAAGCTGTTTCAAGAGGTCAGACACATGTTGAAGTGATTCATGATTCCGCAAACGATCAAATTCGTCGATCATGATTATTGGTGTTAAGTTATTATATCGTGATGATGAGAAGGTAGTATCAATTAGGCGCGCTGCCTGATTTACTGAAAGCCTTTCGCGTGTGCTATGAATACCGTTGATTTCTGCAGAAACTGTAATGCCAAAAAGGCTTACCGTGCCACACAGTTTCTTATCTCTCAAGAATGATGGTTGCCTATGGAAGGCATCAGCGACAATATCGTCGATTATTTCTCGAAAGCTCGCGTCTTTGGTGCAGGAAATGGCGGCTGCTAAGCTCACAATTCTCTTGTGTTGGGCACAAGCAGTATGTGGCAATGACGTCTTGCCAATACCTCGAACACCCCAAATAAACGGGTGAACATTGGCAGTTTCAAAAGAGTCACGCATTTCACTCAGCGCGGGAGATCTTCCATACAATTGGTCTGGAATTTCAATGTGTTTGGAGGGATGCAAAAGATAATCCAGAAGCCCGCGAAATTCCTCGCGCGTGGAATTGTGGTACGTATTCATCTTATTAGACATCCAACTCCTCCACAAACCGCGCATTCTCCGTAATATACTGGAACCTTAGCTCCGGCTTCTTCCCCATCAGCCGTTCCACCAGGTCCCCCGTTTCCCCCGGCTCGTCCTCGTCGATGCAGACCCGGATCAGCTTGCGCGTCAGGGGGTTCATCGTGGTGTCCTTCAGGTCTTTGGCGTCCATTTCGCCCAGGCCCTTGAAGCGCTGCACGTCGATCTTGCCCTTGCCGCCCAGGCCCCTGGCCAGCACCCGTTCCTTTTCGGCGTCGTCCAGCACATAGACGCGGTGCGCCCCCTGCGTCAGGCGGTACAGCGGCGGGCAGGCAAGATAAAGGTGGCCCCTGTCGATCATCGGGCGCATCTGCGTGAAGAAGAAGGTCATCAGCAGGCTGGCGATATGCGCGCCATCGACATCGGCATCGGTCATGATGATGACCTTGTCATAGCGCAGGTCATCAACGTTGAACCTGCTGCCCATGCCCACCCCCAGGGCCTGGCACAGGTCGCTGATTTCGGCGTTGCCGCCCATCTTGCCGCTGGCCGCCCCCAGCACGTTCAGAATCTTGCCGCGCAGCGGCAGCAGCGCCTGATGGGCGCGGTCGCGCGCCATCTTGGCACTGCCGCCCGCACTGTCGCCTTCGACGATGAACAGTTCGGTGTTGTCGCGGGCCGTGGCGGTGCAGTCCACCAGCTTGCCGGGCAGGCGCAGGCGGCGGGTGGCGGTCTTGCGCTGGGTTTCCTTTTCGGCGCGGCGTTTCAGCCGTTCTTCGGCCCGCAGGATCAGGAAATCCAGGATCGCGCCGGCGGCTCTGGTATCGGACGCCAGCCAGGTGTCGAAATGGTCGCGCACGGCACCTTCGACCAGACGGGCGGCTTCCTCGGTGGCAAGGCGGTCTTTGGTCTGGCCCACGAACTGCGGCTCGCGGATGAAGATCGAGATCACCGCACAGCCGCCCGCCAGCATGTCGTCACGGGTGATCAGCTCTGCCTTGCGGGTCTTGACCCTTTCGCCATAGGCGCGGATGCCTTTCAGGATCGCCGCCCAGAACCCGGCCTCATGCGTGCCGCCTTCGGGGGTGGGGACGGTGTTGCAATAGCTTTGCAGAAAACCGTCGCGGGCGGGCGTCCAGTTGATCGCCCATTCCACCGACCCGGGCAGGTTGAACTTTTCCGGAAAGCCGACCTTGCCGGCAAAGGGGCGGTCGGCACAGGCCGTGGTTCCTGTCAGCTGGTCAGACAGATAATCGGCCAGCCCGCCGGGAAAGCGGAATGTGGCCTCGGGCGGGGTTTCGCCATCACTGACGGCGGATTTCCAGCGGATTTCCACGCCCGAGAACAGATAGGCCTTGGACCGCGCCATCTTCAGCAGGCGGGCAGGCTTGAACTGAAGGCTGCCGAAAATCTCGGGGTCGGGGTGAAAGGTTACGCTGGTGCCGCGCCGGTTCGGGGCGGGGCCAATCCTTGCCAGCGGCCCCTGCGGCACGCCGCGTGAGAATTCCTGGGCATAAAGCTCTTTGTTGCGCGCCACCTCGACCCGCATCCGGTCGGACAGGGCATTGACCACAGATGCCCCCACGCCGTGCAGCCCGCCCGAGGTTTCATAGGCCTTGCCCGAGAATTTGCCGCCCGCGTGCAGGGTACACAGGATCACCTCCAGCGCCGACTTGCCGGGAAACTTCGGGTGCGGATCAATCGGAATGCCGCGCCCGTTATCGCGGATGGTGATGGAATGGTCCGCGTGCAACTCCACATCGATGCGGGTGGCATACCCTGCCACGGCCTCGTCCATCGCATTGTCCAGAACTTCGGCCACCAGATGGTGCAGCGCACGCTCGTCCGTGCCGCCGATATACATGCCGGGGCGCTTGCGCACCGGTTCCAGCCCTTCCAGCACTTCGATGGAAGATGCGTCATAGGTCTCTGGCGTGTCCGAGAGAAGGTCGTTGGCCATGGATGCTTGATTCCTGGTCTGCTTCGGCAAAGCAGTAGACCATTTGTGGCCCCCCGTCCGCAAGATATGGGGGCCGGTGCCCTAGGGCAATCGGGTGAAGGAATGGTGACAGGGGTCTGAGTTTCTGACTCAGTGATCTTCGAGAGGGTTTTTTCGAGGAGATCCGGGATGGAGCTTGAAGGTTCGGCCATGGCTTCGGTGGTTGA
>Ga0315906_10006235_pt1 | contig 14796 bp, 17 predicted proteins | sample LakEriMetagenome_4_FD_203526 | JGI IMG/M metagenome (GOLD analysis project Ga0315906, IMG submission 203526) | Freshwater fungal communities from buoy surface, Lake Erie, Ohio, United States - Buoy 2 MA122 | ecosystem: Environmental > Aquatic > Freshwater > Lake > Lake biofilm | place: USA...
ATATACTGCTCTGAGTTTGTAGTATAGTACGGAATTGCTGCCCACCACGTATTTGGACTTTCTACCCAAAATGCTATTCCAGCACCACTTTGATTAAGATTTATTTGAGCATCAATATTTCTAGCATTAACATCTGATACTGAAAGGGTATAGTTAGTAGATGGCTGAGTTGTTGTAGCCTGACCACTACCAAATGTCCATCCAGACTTTAAATTAATCCAAGCACCCAACTTTGTAAAATTATCATTATATTCTCTTTTATAGTTTTTATTTGCACTTGCATAAATACTCTTAGGTATTTTTCTTGCATTTAAAGTTTTTGTTCCACTTAGATTAGTTGTATTAATTCTCATTTTTTCACCTATGCCTGATTTGCTGTGACTATAATGTCCCAAGCGTTCCCATCATATATATATAATTTATTTAGACTTGGAACATATGCCAATGTTCCAGCAACTGGATTTGGAAGTGCTGAGTTTCTAGCAGCATCTGAAGCGAAAACATTTATTCCACCTTTTAGAGTAATACTTCCATTTACTATCAAGTTTTGATTAATGCTTGCTGATGTTCCTATTGATACAGATCCGCTAACGCTTGCTGAGGTTGCTTTAATTTGATCTTGAAAAGTTGCTGGTGCTTGAAAAAGTTGTGTTCCAGTCCATGTATAGTTTTTACCAGTATCTACTTTTCCTGCAATTGGAAACCATGAGTCTGATGTCTTATCGTACATATAGCCTGGTCTTGCTTGTTCGTTTACTGTTGCATATAGAACGTTAGCACTAGCACTTCCTGGAACTGCTGTAGATGCAACGCTTGCTGAAACTTTTGCGTATGTAAGTGTATTATTTTGTGGGGTTCCTAAAACGGTATATGATCCATTAAATGTGGAATCTACATTGACAACTGTAATATATGTGCCAGCGGAAACTCCATGAGGAGTTGATGTTGTTAGTGTTGCAACATTTGAAGATAGTGCTTTATTTGTAATTAGTCTAGATGGCATATTTATTCCTCATAAAAATTATATCACGAACAAAAAAAGGGGGATCCTTTTCAGACCCCCCAGTTTTGAATGTGCTTATTTCTTTTTTGCTTTAGGTGCTACTTCTGGTTGTGCACCAAAACCAAACTTGGTATCTTTTGGATTCACTGCACGAATTACAACCCAAACTGCTGCAGAAACTGCTGAGTTTAGGACTGTTCCTAGAGCATCTCCTGATAGAGATGTTAGGTCTGCACCTGTAGCAACAAATTGAGTTACGAGTGCGATAATAAAAGCATTAAGTGCTGAACTTAAAACTTTTTTATTTAGTACTGATTCCATTGATGTCCTCCTTTAGAACATGTATAGACAATTGTACACCCTAACCTTTAGTGGTGTCAATACTATGAAATTTCTAAACCAGAGATGTGAAAACTTACTGTGGTTGCTGAAGCAAAAGTTTTAATTGTATTGCCTTCTGGAAGTATCTGTTTAATATCTAGAATTACAGAGTCGTTTCCTGGAACTGTTGATGCAGCCGCAACTGCAACATCATTAAACAAAATAGTAAAGGTTGCTGCAGCACTTGCTGTATTTGCAACAAGAATATTATTAATTAATGTTGTTGTTGGATTTGGTGCTGTTGTTGGGGTTGTGTAAACAGTTGAAGCACTAGTTGTTGCTGCTCCTCTTGACAACGCTTTAAATGTATTTGGCATTTATTCTCCTTATAGTCCTACTAAAGCAAGACCTTCTATTGCGTCCACTCTTGCTGTTAGTGCTGTTACTGTGTTTTGTAATTGAGTCAATGAATCTAGTGTAGCATAGTTTGATAAATTAACAGATGCTATGTTGTAATCCTTATCTACCCAAACCTGACCGTGTGTTGGTGAGGCTGGTTCGTCATTAATTAGTGAAACTACCCCTGCTGAAACAACGTTTGCTACAGACCCATCTTCGTCTACCCACATAAAACCTTCTGGAACTTCTGCGGTGCTTAGATCTGTTCTTATAACTAAGTGGGGAATGTTTTCTGTAACTAGACCTCCACCAGTTGGTGTACTTTCTAGTGTTGATACTCTAGAATTAATACCTGAAAGATGCGAGTGAATACTATTTGGAGATGGGTTAACTGTTCCATTAAAATCTGATAGTCCATAGTGATATTGTTTAAAAGCCTCTATAACATCTGCTGTGCTATTGATTTGAGGAATTAGAGTATCGAATTCGGTTTCTTCATAACCTGAAATTGCACTTAATAATTGACCTTGATTAGCCAAGAATGATCACCTCTATAAATTATATCACTATGCTTAAACTAACATTAATTGATACTGTTCCACTTAGATTTGTGACTGAGCCAGATAGTTCTTTTCCAATAAGCGATACTTGTAGAGATCTACTGGTTCCAGAGGTCACTAATTTGTTTGAAATCGTTATAGCAACTGGTGCTGTATGCTTTGGTGTAAGTTGGATTGATATATTTTCTGCTGTTAAGTTTAATGGTGCATCAACATATAAAGATGTTAATGGAATTAAGAATGAGGCTGATCCCGAAGTAAATGGAACATCAATTATTTCTGAATATGTAATTGGTTGAAATTTAAGAACTGACTGCCATTCGTTTCCACCTGGAACTGACCTATATTGATATACAACCCCATAATCTGCTCCTAAATCATTTCTAATAAAGATATCTGATATTGAGGCTGGGTCATTAATAAATAATCCACTGTTAGTATTTGGATTTCCAGGGCCAGAATATATTTTGTTTCCCTTATCACCCTTTGGCCCAATGTCAACTGCTAATTCTAGTGATTGTGGTGGACCGTATACTGTTAGGTTATCGTCTTGAACAATTAGGTTAATAGCCATGGTGACCTCTTATGTTAATGCTTCTTTAATATTTTGAGTAACATTAACGTTGCCAGTTAACAGTGTGTATACTGTTGATCCACTTGATAGTTGAATGTCGTAAACATATGAACTTGCTAATAAATTATTTCCAGCAGACGCTGCTAATGTGCAAAATATATTTGATCCGCTTGATACTGTTACCGTTCCGCTTGCTACTGTAATTCCTGAATCTCCACGTGCTGTTGATACTGTAAATAGCCCAGCATAGCCTGTAAGGTTCATTGCTGCACCAGAAGAATCTTTTGGTTGCAAAAGTAATTCGTAGGTGTCACCCTGATAATAGTTTATATCGTATGATACTGGAAATGGCATTATTTAATCACCCTTTTAATTGTATCACGAGGATAGGTTTCCATATATTACCCACGTGTTTGCTGCTGTTTTAATTATTGAACCTTGTGCCCATTGACCATTTAATCTTGTTCCTGGGTTTCCGTTTACAGTTACTCCAACTGCACCAGATACTGTAACCTGACCTTGTCCAACCTGTATTAAATCTATTTTTGTTCCTATTGGAAACGTTGCACTTCCAGCATTTGGAACTATAACAGATATATTGTTAGAATTGTCAAAAAGTTTTACCTTTGATCTGTCTGACCCTTGAATAACGTATGTTGTGCTTGCGGAAGTTTCTACTTCTTGTGCTTGTGGAACGTATGTCTCTGCGGCGTTAATCTGTGTTACGTATGTTTCGTTTGCTTCTTCTGTATGAAGCATTCTAAACCACACAGCACCACCAGAAGCACCTTGGTATCCATAATAAATAGATGACTCAGATCTTACTAAATATAATTTTCCAATATGATTTTCTGGATTTGGAAGACTTGGAATATTTTCATAAACAGATACTGGAATATTTTGATATGAATAATTTGATTGAGGAACATATGTTGAGGATGCTGAGGCTAGTGTAAGGTATGTAGATGCTGCTGTATTAATTTTTAAATATGTAGTATTTGCTTCAAAGTCAGATACATAATCTAATAAATAATCTGGATTATCTTGGAAGAATTGATTTACAATATCATTCCAGTCTACAATTTCTACCCATACAAAATTACCTAGTACTAATCTATATTGAAATATTGATCCATAATTATCGCTACCCGCCAAAGTCTTGATGTATAAATCTCTTACTGCTGGAGGAAGTGATGAGAAGTCTGCGTCTTGAGGATTTGCTGTTCCACTGTATATTACGCTGCCACGTGTTCCTGTGTCACCTTTTGTGCCACGTTCTACTGAGACAGAGATTATTTCTGGTGGACCGAATATAGTTACTGAAGCACTACCTAGGTCTACTACTGGCATTAGGCACCAGCACCAGTTATGTCTTGTGTTACATTGATTGTTCCTGTAACTACTGTATAGACTTTATCGTTCTTAGTAATTTCTACATCATAGTAGTATGTTGTTAATCCTAGTTCTACACCAACTGTTGGTGTAATAGCACAATCAACTCTTCCGTTAATTGTATCTATAGTTGCTGAGCCATCTGTAACGAATACTCCAGAAGATCCTCTGGCTGTAGCAATGTTAAAAGATGCTGAGTACCCAGTTAAATCAAATGTTGTGCCATTTGCATTTTTAGGGGTAATTGAAAAGGAGTAACTATCTCCTCTATAGTAGTTAAAATTATATGTAGCAGGAAATGCCATTGATTATCACCTTTTTTAATTATACCACCCTACAAATTAATTATAGGTCTTTTTATGCCAAAATTGTCTTTTATAGGATCTACCGATTACTTTTAATATGCTAAAGGTAGCCTTTTCTTTTAAGTATGGCTCAAGTGGTAATACCTCAGATTGCCACTCATCTCTCTTAAATGGAAATACTTGACAGATTGGAGTTCCCATAGGAATAATCTTTCTGTCTCCTTCAAAATTTAAAATACTAAAAGGAAAATGAACTGCATCTGGAAACGTATCTGTATCAACTACACCAGAGAAGGTTCTGAATGGTAGGTCATGCCTATTAATTGGGTGAGTATACAAACAACTATATCCAGGTGGTGTTTCTATTTTCCAATCAAACAACCATTTTGATATAGTTTTAAATTCACCATTTTCAAATGGTAAAGTTTCTATTTGATCTGGATGATGACCTTCTACCATATTTAAGTATGGCTGACTCCATCTAATTAATATCTCTTTCTTGTCTGTTTTTCTTAATTCTATATCTGATACCAAGGTAATCATGTAGCCAGTGGTCATTGCATCTAAAAATGGAACACATGCCTTTATAGTGGCGTTTGATATACCAGCATTTGGATTGGGGTGCATACCTATCTCTTTTTCATCATAAACATACGGAGAGGCCTCTTTATACCATTGGGGCAAGGCTTGTTTTGCTGGAACTGGAGCCACTGAAAAATTAGTTACAGCCTGCGTCATCGGTCTAAATGTTATTTTATTCATATTTTTTTCTTTTCCACCATTGTAGTTTATAAGATCTTCCTATAATTGACTTTAATTGAAAATTTTGTTTCATTATAAAATCATATACCTTTTGAGAAAATGGTTTATTTTCTATCTTCCAATGCTCTCTTTTAAATGGGATTATTTGAACTATAGGAGTTCCTTTTTTAAGCATTATTTTTTCACCAGCATCTAGTTTCTTTATATAGAATGGAAAGTGTATAGCCTGACTATATTCATCAGTTTCAACTACCCCGCTAAATGTTTGAAATGGCAGTTCAAATCTATTAAGAGGATGGCAAAAAAGAATACTATATCCTTTAGGTGTTTTTAATGAAAAATCAAAACTCCACATTAATAGATGTTCATAAAATTCTTTGCCTACTGGAAGAGAGTTTACTATTGATTTATCTGCTGGACCATTAAGCATTTTAACTACAAAATCTTCATGAACATTCATTTGAACTTTTAACTTACCAGCAGGAAGTCCTTCAAACTCTATATCTGCTGGAAGTGTATAAATATATCCATGTGTCAATGCGTCAAAAAAAGACGAACATCCTTTTACTGTAAAATTACTTTCTGATGGTATGTCTGGATGAACTGTTGTTTTTGTTTGTCCGTATATATGTATATCTAGTGATTTATACCAATCAGGAATAAATTTTTGTGCTGCTTGTGGTGGATTTATAATTCCATCAATTTCTTTTAAAATAGGAAACGACTCTAGTATTGGCATGTATTATGCTTACTGTGGGTTACTGTATACGTATTCTTCGTATTCTCTATTTAGTGGATTCCAAATTAACATCTTTCCACCTTCAAATAGAGGAGATTTCCATTGCCATGTGTTGTAATCAAACACAAAGAATTCTCTACTCATGTCACCAAAATCAATCTTAGGTAAGAATTTTTTAACTGTTGGTTCCCAAACTACACCCACCTGAAAATCATCCATTAAACCAACTGGTTGACCATCAACGTATGCTTTAATTTCAATTTCTGGTGCTGATGGATTTCCAGGCATTGCTGCTTTATTGTGTGCAGTTTGTGTAAATTCTAACCAGTAAAAGTGATCGTTATCTTCTGGTAAAACATTATTAGTTGTTCCTTCTTGATATGTTAAGAATCCTACAACTTGATTGCTAAGTCTTCTAACTTTTGCAAAATTTCTTAAATTTGGATCTATTGCTACCTCTGTAGGGTAAAGCATTGGATCAACGTTTTCTAATCCAACAATAGGCATTGTTGATTGTACTTGATTTTCTATATCTTCGGCCATTTTTATCTCCTTGTAGAATTATAGCACATACTATATTATAATTCAAATTGTGAATTTATAGTCTTAGCATCTTCTTTTGGTTTATAGAAGAAGTTATAAAGGTATTGCTCTACTGTTGGAGAGTTCATGGCATTTCTATACCATTTAGCCTTTCTTTCTTCCCATACCTCACATTGCTTTACTACTCTTTGATATATGTCTGTATCTTTTTCTTCATATTGAACTTGTAGATACCTTTGTTCATTTACCATAGGTACATTCATTCCAGTTGCAATATATGTAATTCCAGCCTGACCTATTGGGTGTCCCCAGTTATCTAGGTATCTAATTGCCATGTCCCAAAATCCTGGTGCTTTTTCTAAATAAGGCGTATTCATTTCATCGCCTCTATCTGTAAATTGTTTTTTAGATATTGCTCTCCAATATTCTGTATCATCTCTATGTGACAATGCGTAGTGTAAAGCAACAAATTTAGCAAAGCCATCATACATTGTTCTAGTGCTTGAGTTATACATATCTCTATCAAACTGAGATATAGTTTCATCTCTTCCTAATGCATCCATCAATTTAAATAAGAACTCATGAACTGTATATAGCCCATTACTTTCTAGTGGTTCAATAAATCCTGCTGATAATCCAATTGCTACAACATTCTTAACAAATGTTCTACTATGAATACCTACACGCATTTTAATATCTCTAAATTCTAACTCATCTACTTCTTCCTTTGTTCTTGGAATAGTCATTTTATCTGACATTAGGTAGTTTTTAAATTGTTCCAATGCTTTTTCTGGTGTAGCAAACTTATCTGAATATACATATCCAGCACCTAATCTTTCCCATGATGGAATATTCCAACACCATCCTGTATCTATTGCTGTTGAATTTGTATATGGTTGCAGTTCCTTTGCTTTTTCTTTATAAGGGATTCTAGTTGCCCATGCTCTATTATTAGGTAGCATTTCTTCATATGACTCAAACGGTTCTTTAAGTGCATCACCTAATAGCACGCTTCTAAAACCTGTGCAATCTATAAATAGATCTGCATATACAGTGCTTCCATTAGACAGTTCTAAATAGTCAACGCCATCTTCGTTTGTGACTACATTCTTTACTGACCCATCTATATGCATTACACCCTTTGGAATACAATAATGTTCTTTTAACCAGTAACCAAATTTTTTAGCATCAAAATGATATGCTACATCTTGATTTGGATCAAAATTATCAAAGTCTTCAAAGAAGTTTAAATTAAATCTATTGTTTTCATATAATGCTTCTGCTGGAAATAAACATCTTGTAAAGTCTTGAACTGGTGTTTCTGGAAATAGATATTTTTTATAGTGCCACATATTAAATGAAGGGTTTGGACCATCCAATAATGGCTTACCAAATGGATAATGAAATCCACCTGAGTCTTTTTTGTAAAAGTCTGTAAATTTAATACTCATTTTGATTGATGCATCACATGTTGGGAAAAAATCTTTTTCGTCTACACCTATCCATCTAGTCCACCTACGAATGCCGCCTAGGGTGCTTTCTCCGACTCCAACTATATCTATATCAGATGGTTCAATAACGCTAATATTTTTGCCTTTAGGAAATTTTCTAATTAAGGTTGCTGCAGTCATCCATCCAGCGGATCCACCACCAACAATAACAATTTTATTGATTTTCATGCATGCTCTTTTCTATTTATAAGTTAATTGTATCATATGTGTCAAGAGGCTTGATTTCTAGTGGGTAGTATTTGGGATCAAATGCTTCTTCTGCTAAAGTAATAATAACTTTGCCATTTTGTGGTGAATATATATTTTTATAAATATTATTATCTAGTCTTCCTCTTATTCCACTTACAATTGTAAATTTATTAGGATCCAATATGTTTCTATTTATATCTTTTCTAACACTTATACCAGGTTTTGTTATACCTGTTATTACTTCTGATTTATAATCTCCAGAACTAACTATATACCCCGAACCACCACTTCCTCCAGTATTTTTTACTGATAAGTTTAAGTTAACTAGTCCTCCTAGCCAACCTCCACCACCACCACCATTATTTCCATTCCTACTTGCATTTCTTCCTATAACAGTATCTTCTTCATCTCGTTGTTGTAATGTTGATTCAGAATTATGAGCACCAGTTCCCATCCAACCTCCACCATTGCCACCCATTGATTGTGTTTTATTATCTGTTCCACCTTTTCCTCCGCCACCGCCTGCGATTAATAACGCTTTTTCTTTTAATACTGGAATATTATCGTCATCCCACATTTCTTTTCCGTAATAATTTGTATCTATAAATAAACCAGACAATCCTCCACCTGACCCACCTAATAGATGTCCTTTTCCTCCACCACCGTGGGTATTTATATTATTTAATCCTCCACCTTGTCCTATAACTACAGTATAATTAATATCTTTTTTAAATTTAACTAATGCTTTTGTATACCCACCAATTCCACCTATATTTTCATTATCATCTGTTCCATATGTTCCACCATCTGAACCATATAATTCTACCCATGCAACAAAATCTTCTTCTGGTATTATAACAAAAGATCCATATCCTAAGTTTTGTTCATTTGTTGTAAATGAAGTGTCAGCATTTCCACCGCCATAAAAAAATACACAATCTTCAATATTTTCTACAGTATCTACTTTTTCATTTCCATTAAAATCTGTTATTTTATATTGCATATTAGTCTCCTAGTTAATATGATTGAGACCAACTATTTGGATCTTGTGGAGAACCATGTACTGGATATTCATATTCTGGACTATTTAATTTTTCACTTGCCAGTGTTATAACAACTTTTCCATGTGATGCTCCACCATGTTGACCATGACCTGTTCTAAATCCATAACCACCTGATCCTGCTAAGGTTGTTCCGTCTCCTTTTGCTAATGGGTTAAAAGGATTTGCAGGTGAAGTAAATTGATGACCATGTGCTCCAACACCCATTTCGGTATGTCCAGTAACTATGTATTGAGCCTTATCATTATTTGGTTGTGATCCAATTGATGAAGGATAAGCAATATGTCCTGACCCACCGCCACCACCGTTGTGATGGGTTGAAGTGTGACCTCCACCACCGCCACCCCACCAGCCGCCACCGCCGCCGCCTTGCCAAGAACTTGAATATGAGTGTCCACCGTGAAGTGCTTTTCCACGACCACCGTCTACGCCGTCATTGTTATATCCACCATGACCACCATATGTTTGATGACCTGCACCAGTGTTATGTCCAGTTCTTCCTGTCCATCCACCTCCAGCACCACCAGCACCATGATGTCCTTGTGAATGATGTCCTTTACCTCCACCACCACCTGCAACAATTAATCCTTGTGCTTGAGTAACTGGAGGAGTTCCGTGACCCCACCTTGTTTTACCAAAATGTTCTGAACCCATAAAAATACCAGATAATCCACCACCTTGTCCACCGCCATCATGTCCACGACCTCCACCACCATGAGTTGTATCATTTCCATGATCTCCTGCTTGGCCAACTGTAATTGTATACGGAATGCCTGCTTTAAATTTAACTAATGCTTGAGAATATCCTCCACCACCTGCAGTTGTGTTTCCTTCGTGATGTTGTCCACCACCACCTGCACCCCACATTTGTACCCATGCTGTAAAATCATTTTGAGAACGTAAAACATGTGATCCATAGTCTAACCAAAATTCTCCACTGTCAACATAATTTTTTGTTGATAACTGAACTCCACCACCAATATTAAATATTTCACCCTTTCTTTTTGTTTTACTCCATGGATACCAAGTATTTTGATCTACTTCAAAATTTGTTATATTACCATTTGGTTGTTGCAAGGTATATGTAATTCCAGCAAAGTTTTGTTTTAATTTTTGAATAGGCATTATTTATTAACATTACTGTCTGCTACAGTAATTACTACCCTCCCATTATGTCCAGTGTGATAATTTCCAAGACCAGTTCTACCAAAAGTTTGTTGTCCAGGATCTTGGCCTGCAGATCCTCCACCAAGTCCTGCACCCATCCAATCTGAGTCTGAATGATATCCTGGATAAACGTTATGATTATTATACACTCCAGGTGCTGTTGAAGTTGATCCATTTCTAACTATGTCTGGATATCTTTGTTTAATCCAAAAATTTGCATATCCAGATGTTGCATGCACATCTAATAAATGTCCTGATCCACCGCCACCACCGTTGTGATGACTTGAGTGATGTGCTCCACCTGCTCCACCATAATATCCACCACCGCCACCACCTGAATCTCCAGCATCTCCAGCATGTCCTCCATGAAATCCATATCCTGCTTGTGATCCATAAGCCCAGTTTCCTCCACCACCAGTTTGTGATCCACCACCTGCGTTATGACCATTGTTTCCAGTAGTTCCTCCACCACCACCGCCACCACCATGATGTCCTTGTGAATGATGACCTTGTCCTCCACCTCCACCTGCGATAATTAAAGCATTAGATCTATTTGGACCTCTAAAAGTTGATCCTACTGCACCATGACCTGATCCTGGGCCTCCGTTATTAATAAAAGTATTGAAAAATATTCCCGACATACCTCCACCGTTACCACCATGATGTGCACCGCCACCTCCATTACCAAATGTTCCTGCAAGTCTATGAACTCCTCGTTGAGCAGTTCCAGAATGTCTATGTGTTGTATGATCTCCACCTTGACCAACCATAACTGCATAAGGAATATCTTTATAAAATCTAACTAGTCCAGAAGAGAATCCTCCACCTCCTGCATATGCATTTCCTGTATCATGTCCTCTTGAACCTCCACCTGCACCCCATACTTTAACATTTGCATCAAAAGTTTGATTTGGAACAATTACCCATCCACCAAAGTTAACTCCTTGACCACCATTAGCACCACCCATATCTGCTACTAATGATCTTGAAGTTTGTCCAAATCCTTTTGCAAAAATTCTTCCTCTATTTTGATCAGTATTAAATACATCATATGATTGTGCTAAATCTTCATTTAAAACATGTGCAATTGGTTGAACATTTTGAGTTTTAGTTCTTTCTACATTAGACATTATTCAACACCCCTATTATCATCAAATTGTCCTCTGCTAAAAGGAGTAGAATGAGACCATTCTGATGAAGAAGCATTTATATCGCTAAATCTCTTGTGATTATCATAATAACCTGGTGCAAGTTGAATTACAACTTTTCCGTTTCTAGAACCACTAGCAGTATTTACTTCATACCCACCACGTCCAACATGACCACCTCTTGCTGTTGTATGTCCTAGTGGATTTCTCCAGTTTGCTGGTCTTGGTGATCCATAATTATGATGTCCTGCTGCTTGTTGTGTATGTGCTGTAATTAAAAATTCAAACTTATCATTATTTGGCATAACTGCAAAGTCTTTTGGTAATGCATGATGTCCAGATCCACCAGAACCACCGTTATGATGTGTTGCAGTATGACCTCCACCGCCGCCACCATACCAGCCACCACCACCGCCGCCTAACCATGATGTATTTGATCCAGAGTGTCCTCCGTGAAATCCATGTCCACCACCAGCAACAGGGCTATTATTATATCCAGGTCCTCCTGGTGAAAATTGATTTCCTGCTCCAGAGTTATGTCCATGTCTTCCATACCAACCACCTCCACCTCCACCATTTCCATGATGAGAGTTTCCAGTGTGACCTTTTCCTCCACCACCGCCTGCAATCAACATTGCTTGATCTCTTCTAACTGGTGTATTCATTGTATGTCCCCATGCAGCCTTACTGTTATGTGAAACATTCATAAACAATCCAGAAAGTCCTCCACCATCTCCACCTGTTCCACCATGATGTCCACGACCTCCACCACCAAATGTGCTTCTATTAACAGACATTCCACCTTCACCAATAACTACCGTGTAAGGAATATTTGCTTTAAATTGAACCAAACCTCTTGTAAATCCTCCACCACCTGCGTGTTGACTTCCTGATCCTCCAGAACCTCCACCACCAGCACCCCACATTGAAACCCAAGCATTAAAATCATTTTTAGGTGTTAAAACATATCCACCAAAGTCTAATTGAAACTCAGTTTCTGATTCGTGTGGTGATCCGCCACCAACGTTAAATATTTCTCCACCTGTTCCAGTTGTACTTCTAGAATATGCATTAAATTCTGACACCTCTTCATTTAAAATAGTTCCATTTGGACTTAATAAAGTATATTGGGCTATGCTATCTAAATTTACTTTTTTATCTGTTATTTTTCTTCTAGATGAATTATTTGTCATAATACTATCCTAACACCCTAATTATAACTTTTCCGTTACCCCCGCCATGGTATACACCATGACTTGCATCGTGACCAGCACCACGACCAATACCACCAACAAAGTCTGAGTCTCCTGTTGCTGCAGGATTTGGATTATGATTTTGATGATTTCCTGGTGCAATTTCTAAATATGAATTTCTAACAAGTGTTGGGTATCTTTCTTTAATCCAATTATTCCAATGTTCTTTTTCTGAATATAAATCTAATGCGTGACCCGATCCACCACCGCCACCGTTGTGATGATTTGAATGATGTGTTCCACCTGGTCCACCCCAGTATCCTCCACCGCCACCACCTGTATAAGATGATGGTCCTCCATATCCTCCATGAAATCTATATCCTGGACTTCCTGGTGCACTTGTTCCACGCCAAGCATGTGCTGCATCATATTGATGTGAATGATTTTGATTATGTCCATGATGACCATGTTGTCCACCACCACCACCACCTTGACCATGATGTCCCTGTCCATGATGTCCTGCACCACCGCCTCCACCTGCTACTAAAATTACGTTTGACTGATCTGGTCCTCTAAAGGTTGACTCTAACGCTCCAAAGTGACCACCTGGTGTTCCTTCTGATCCATTTGTATTAAAAAATAGTGCAGACATTCCTCCACCGCCACCAGCATTATGACCACCGTTTCCACCATTTCCAAATCCACCAGATTCCCATTGACTTGTTCTATTTCCATTTCCATCATGTTGATGATCTGAATAACTTCCACCTTGTCCAACCCAAATTACATATGGAATATCTTTATAAAAAGTTATTTGTGATCTTGCATATCCTCCACCACCTGCTGCACCAGAGCCACTGTGATTGTGTGCTCCACCGCCTGCACCCCACATTTTTACTTCTGCTTGAAAAGTTTGATTAGGTGTTAAAACCCATTCTCCAAAGTTTACTCCAGGAACAGCATCGTGTCCATTTTGACCAGTTCCTGATCCTTTATTAAAAATAGGTGATGAGTAATTAGATGTTAAATCTATTCTTTCATATCTTGTAGTTGCTGTATTAAATAATGTAGCAAGAGATTTTACTGACCTGCTTCTAGTGAGGGTCACTTAATGATTCCCCCTTATCTTAATAGAGTTCCGAATGCTGTAAAATATACTCCAGCATGTGAAGCCCTAACTACTAGTGCGTCTCCTTGGTCTAATGTATAGCCCATAGTCATGCTATATGTTTCACCTGGATCTAATGCAATTCTATTTGCAATCATTGTTCTATCTGGTGGTGATGTTTTAGATAATCCACTAGGAACAACATGTGCGTAAAAGTAGCATGAATGATTTAATGTATTTGAAACTGATAATGTTGAGATAATTGCTTGTGCTGAAGCGTCTACAGTAAATACTGTTAATGCTTTTTGAATTGCTACTGCACCTGGTGCTGTACCTGTAATAACTGATGCTGATGATTGATCTGAACCAAGAGCAATATATCTAAACGCACTTGAAGATACAATATCATAAATTGTAAAGTCTCCGTCATAGTTTGTATCGTTGATATCTACGGTTATTAAGTCACCTGCTGCTGCACCGTGTGCACCATTTGTAATAAGTGTAACTAACCCACTTGTTTTTTGTTTATTAAGAACTTGTTTTCCTTGGCCGTTTGCATATTTGTATAAGTATGCTGAAGTTTGTGCTGCATCTGCAATGTTTCCATTAGTTAAAGGAGAAGTTACGAATGTTGTTGTGAGAGTATCATCGTTTTTACCAAGTTTTGCTACAACACGGCGTCTATTCATGATAGTTTGATCTGTTGACCATACTTCATAACGATCACCTAGTGCTAGACCGTGTGGAACTGGTGTTCCTACGTATGCTTGATTTGTTGTTAGTCCTCGTGAGTTAATAGGAAGACGTTCGTATGTTCCAGA
>Ga0315906_10006236_pt1 | contig 14796 bp, 17 predicted proteins | sample LakEriMetagenome_4_FD_203526 | JGI IMG/M metagenome (GOLD analysis project Ga0315906, IMG submission 203526) | Freshwater fungal communities from buoy surface, Lake Erie, Ohio, United States - Buoy 2 MA122 | ecosystem: Environmental > Aquatic > Freshwater > Lake > Lake biofilm | place: USA...
ATGCCGAAATAGCTCAGCTAATCGCTGACAACGTTAGAAATAATCCAGTGAATTTACTTGAGACCCTTTCTCAGCGACTAGCTGATGAAGTGTTAATTGCTTCAGGACCTTGGGCAAAGTCAGTCAAGATAACTGTTTCAAAACCTGATGCGCCTATAGATCTTTACTTCGACACTGTGGCTGTAACAGCAAAGGCAAAAAGGCAGTCCTAGTGGGCACCTGGAAAATTGCGGTGCTGGCCCTCGGTGCAAATCTGGGCGATAGACAAAAAACCATCGAGACCGCTATCGAACAACTTGCTGCTCAGAAAAAGATCCGTGTGCTGGAGCGCTCACCTTTGGTTGAATCGGTTGCGCTAACTGAGTCAGGCGAAGATAAGTCGCTACCTAGTTATTTGAACGGTGTTATCAAGATTGCAACTCAGCTTCGACCAAAAAAGCTCCTTGAAGTCATCACGAGGATCGAGAATTTGCACGGGCGAATTCGTCTGCACCGGTGGGGTTCTAGAACCCTTGATATCGACATCATCACTTATGAAGATGTCTTTAAATCTTCCAAGCACCTAACGATTCCTCACCCACAAACTCACCACCGTCCATTCGTGCTGGTTCCCTGGACCCTGATGGATGAAGATGCAATACTTCCAGGTCACGGTCGAATAGCCGATCTTTCAAGTTCAATGACCGCGCAGGTGAGTGTGCTCAAATGAAACCCACCAAGTTATCGCTACTTCTGCTTATCTCAATTCCATCGACCCTCGCCTCGTTTTTTGTTTCAAGCTTTCTGGTCGGCCGCGGTCTTCAGGTTCCGGTATCGCCTGCGAATCTTTTGATCACCCTTGCTGCAATTTCTGCAGTGCTACTTGCACTTTCGATTCCAATCTGGCGCTACCGAAGCGCTCTGAAGCAAAAATCCACTCAGCGCCCAAAGCGCGTTGATCCGTTCTACGCGGTTAGAGTTTTGCTGCTTGCCAAGGCAAGTGCATTAGCTGGCGTGCTATTTGCCAGCTGGCATTTGGGTGTGGTTATCTTCACTTTGTCGGGAGCCGTGGTGGTGCAGAGCTTGGTGTTGCAAAACAGTTTTGGATTTATCGCCAGCGTGATGCTGATTGTTGCAGCACTTATTACTGAGCAGATTTGCCGCTTGCCTCAAGACAGTGACCCAGATCCAGATCAGGCGGTGACCTCTTGAAGCAGGGAAGACTAAACGTTGGAGTAATAGGTACAGAGCCTGCCGGAATTGCCATGGCGCAAGCGCTAGCAACCGCTGGCCACATGGTGGTTGCTGTTAGCACAGCAACGCAGGATTTAGACGATGCCCTAGAGGTGCTACTTCCCCAGGCAAAAAGATTGACCGACACCCAGATCCTCGAAGCCGCTGATTTAGTGCTGCTTGCTGTTCCAGCAGCACAAATCACCGCAACCGTTTCAGATCTTTCTGATTCTTGGCGTGCTGGACAACTAGTTGTTCATCTTGCAGCTGAGTTTGATCACGAAATTTTGAGCGAAGCGTTCGCAAAAGGTGCTATTCCACTTGCCATTCATCCAGCAATGCGCTTTACCGGAACTAGCTTGGATATAAATCGCATGAAGGAAAGCTTTTTTGCGGTGAGTGCACCAGCTGTTGCACTACCAATTGCTCAAGCGCTAGTTATTGAGATGGGTGCCGAGCCTATTGTTATTGCTAGCCCGGCACGGGCCAACTATGCCGAGGCAATCGAGGTGGCAAGCAATTTTTCCGCAATGATTGTTAATCAGGCAATCGGATTGCTGGAGCAAGCGGGAGTTGAAAACCCTGCACTAGTTATTGCTCCGGTGATTGAGAGTGCGGTGGATCAGGCTTTGTCCAAAGGGCACCGTCAGATCAAGCCGGAAGATTTGATAGGGGACGCTTAGATGAAGGTCGTGAGGACAGTAGCGGATGTTGCGCTGTTGGTCTCGCGAACCAAAATCTCAGGCAAAAAAGTTGCATTCGTTCCAACCATGGGAGCAATCCACGAGGGGCACCTGTCCCTAATTGCGACAGCTAAACAACATTCCGATCTAGTTGTTGCATCCATTTTCGTAAACCCACTTCAGTTCACAAGCACCGCAGATTTCGAGCTTTACCCAAGAAACGAAGAGTCAGACGCCAAAGCGCTAAACAAAGCCGGAGTCGATGTTCTATTTCTTCCAACCGTTGATGAAATATATCCAGATGCGAACTACGCCATCACCCAGAAAGCCGGTCCAGTAGGCCAGGTTTACGAGGGCGATTCAAGACCTGGGCACTTCGACGGAATGCTCACGGTGGTATCCAAACTGTTCGATATCGTCCAACCAGATATCGCAGTCTTTGGTGCCAAAGATGCTCAGCAGCTATTCCTGATTCGCCAGATGGTCAAAGCCCAGAATCTGCTGGGCACTCGTGATCCAATTGAGATCATCGAGGCTCCAACAGTTAGGGATTCCAAGGGCCTTGCCCTTTCGAGTCGCAACAAGAGATTGTCTAAGGCTCAGCTTCAGCTGGCGCTGACTCTGCCAAATGCACTCAACGAAGCAAGCCTTGCCGCCTCTCGAGGAGGGGGAGCATCGAGCGCATACTTCTCCGCAAGCTCCGTGTTTAGCGCAAGTGGTGAGGCTAAACTCGATTATCTAGCCTTGGTGAATCCAGCAACCTTTCAAGCAATTGAAGAAGGATTCACCGGCCAGGCACTGATGATTGTTGCCGCAACCGTAGGTGACGTAAGACTTATCGATAACAGGTTGATCACCTTCTAGGAGAAACAAAGCGCAATGACCGACCAGCTAGAAAACGATTCCGAAGATCTTCCGGAGCAAATTGCCGTTCGCATGGCAAAGCGTGAAAAGCTCAACGAGCTTTCTGACGCCTACCCTGTCTCGCTTCCAATCACACACACCATCGCTCAGGTTCGTGCCGAATTTCCAGACCTAGAAATCGACGTTGCAACCGGCAAAACTGTTTCGGTCGCAGGACGCGTTGTTTTTGCTCGTAACACCGGAAAGCTTTGCTTCGCAACTTTGCAGTCAGGCGATGGCGAAAGAATTCAGGCGATGGTCAGCCTCGACAAAGTCGGCGAGGATTCCCTGGAGCAATACAAAGAACTAGTTGATCTGGGCGATCACCTATTTGTAGAAGGTGAAGTAATCACCTCCAAGCGCGGTGAGCTAAGCATTCTGGTTGCAAGCTGGAAGATGGCAGCAAAAACAATTCGTCCACTACCAAATCTGCACAATGACCTATCAGAGGAATTCCGCGTACGTCACAGGTACATCGATCTAATCGTTCGTGACCGCGCTCGTGAAGTTGTGAAGATTCGCTCTCAAGTTATGCAGTCAATGCGTAAGACATTCACCGAGGATAACTATCTAGAAGTTGAAACCCCGATGCTTCAGTCGATGCACGGTGGTGCGTCGGCTAGACCGTTCAAGACCCACATGAACGCGTTCGACATGGAACTGTTTTTGCGCATCGCGCCTGAACTTTTCTTGAAGCGCGCTGTTGTTGGCGGTATCGAACGTGTCTTTGAAATCAACCGCAACTTTAGAAACGAAGGTGCTGACTCAACTCACTCACCAGAGTTTGCAATGCTCGAGGCCTACCAGGCATACGGCGATTACAACACCATGGCTGATCTAACTCGCAGGCTAATCCAAAACGCAGCGCAGGATGTTTTTGGAACTCAAGTAGTCAAGCTCGAAGACGGCGAAGAAAACGATCTTTCCGGATCGTGGGATCACATCTCAATGTTTGATTCTCTTTCTGCTGCAGCTGGAGTTGAAATCACACCAGAGACTCCGATGGCGGAGCTCAAGAAACTTGCCGACAAAGTCGAGATTGAAATCGATCACCCGCTGCACGGAAAATACGTGGAAGAGCTTTGGGAGCACTTTGTAAAGCCAGGCCTTACATCTCCAACCTTCGTTATGGATTTCCCGGTTGACACTTCTCCTTTGACTCGCGATCACAGAAGTAAACAGGGCGTAGTTGAGAAGTGGGATCTTTACATCCGCGGCTACGAGCAGGCAACTGGATACTCTGAGCTAGTTGATCCAGTTATTCAGCGCGAGAGATTTGTGGCACAGATGGCACTTGCCAAATCCGGTGACCCAGAAGCGATGAAGCTTGATGAGGAATTCCTCAAGGCACTCGAGTTTGGAATGCCACCTTCGGGTGGAATGGGTATGGGAATCGACAGGTTGCTGATGAGCCTTACCGGTCTTGGAATTCGCGAGACTATTTTGTTCCCGCTTGTGAAGTAAACTTCTTCTGTGGAAGAAATCGAAGTAGTAGCCCTAACCCCATTAGAGTGGCTCGCCGATTTCGGAATGTCCATGATCCCGCCGATTCTGATGGGTTTGTTGTTCTACGTGGTAATGCGAGGCATTTTCCGAGCCGACGCCACCGAGCGTAAGGTTTATGGCCAAATCGAGGCTGAAGAGCGCGCCAAGCGCAAAAAAGCCTCTAACGCCTAGGGCGAACAAGCCTTATTTTGAGCCTTCTGGCTGGTTAACATCTTTACCTAGGGCAATTCATTGCCCCCTTCCAAGGAGTAAAAGATGTTTGAGAAGTTCACCGATAAGGCCAGACGAGTCGTTGTTTTGGCCCAGGAAGAAGCGAAGCTTCTAAACCACAACTACATCGGAACCGAACACATCCTTTTGGGTCTTATCCACGAAGGCGAAGGCGTTGCCGCCAAGGCCCTCGAGTCACTCGGCATCAACCTAGACGCAGTTCGCGACCAGGTTCAAGAAATCATCGGACAGGGCCAGCAAGCGCCATCCGGGCACATTCCCTTTACTCCTCGCGCAAAGAAAGTTCTTGAGCTTTCACTTCGCGAAGCACTTCAGCTTGGCCACTCCTACATCGGAACCGAGCATTTGCTGCTTGGACTTATTCGCGAAGGTGAAGGTGTTGCCGCTCAGGTTCTTACACGTCTAGGAGCTGACACCAACCGCGTTCGTCAGCAGGTTATTCAGTTGCTTTCTGGTTTCCAAGGAAAAGAAACTGTTCAGGTCGGTGGAGAAACAGTTGCTCCCCAAAAGGGATCACAGATTCTTGACCAGTACGGCAAGAACCTAACTCAGTCAGCGGCCGAAGGAAAGCTTGACCCAGTAATTGGTCGTGAGCGCGAAATCGAGCGCGTCATGCAGATTCTTTCTCGCAGATCAAAAAACAACCCAGTACTAATTGGTGAACCGGGTGTTGGAAAAACAGCAGTTGTTGAAGGACTTGCTCAGGCAATCGTTTCCGGAAACGTTCCAGAAACTCTAAAGGACAAGCAGCTTTACACACTTGATCTCGGTTCCCTTATTGCAGGAAGCCGCTACCGCGGAGACTTTGAAGAGCGCCTGAAGAAAGTCACCAAAGAAATTCGCACCCGCGGCGACATCATCACCTTCATCGACGAGATCCACACCCTGGTTGGTGCAGGTGCTGCAGAAGGAGCGATTGACGCAGCGTCTATCTTGAAGCCGATGCTTGCTCGTGGAGAGCTGCAGACCATCGGTGCAACTACTTTGGACGAATACCGCAAGCACTTTGAAAAAGACGCAGCGCTTGCTCGTCGTTTCCAGTCGGTGCAGGTTAACGAGCCATCGCTTCCTCACACCATCAACATCTTGAAGGGTCTTCGCGACCGCTACGAAGCTCACCACAAAGTTTCCATCACTGACGGCGCAATTGTTGCCGCAGCATCGCTTTCAGATCGCTACGTGACAGACCGGTTCCTACCGGACAAGGCAATTGACTTACTTGACGAGGCCGGAGCGAGATTGCGCCTATCGATTCTTTCTTCGCCACCAGAACTTCGTGAAATTGAAGAGCGCATCGTTGGTGTTCGCGTTGAGAAGGAAAAGGCCATTGAAGGCCAGGACTTCGAGCTAGCTGCATCTAAGCGCGACGAGGAAAAGAAGTTAACCGCCGAGCGCGCACAACTTGAGAAACAGTTCCGAAAGGGCAACGTTCAGGCTCAAGGAATTGTTGACGAGGGGCTAATCGCGGAAGTTCTAGCTCAGGCAACCGGTATTCCGGTGTTCAAGCTAACCGAAGAGGAAAGCGCGAAGTTGATATTCATGGAAGACGAACTACACAAGAGAGTCATCGGTCAGGAAGTTGCAATCGCGGCGCTATCCAAGACCATTCGTCGTCAGCGCGCGGGGTTAAAAGATCCGAAGCGTCCATCAGGTTCGTTTATCTTCGCTGGGCCTACCGGTGTTGGAAAAACGGAACTTGCGAAAGCACTTGCTGAATTCCTATTCGATGACGAGAACGCACTTATCTCTCTTGATATGTCCGAGTATGGCGAGAAGCACACCGTGTCTCGTTTGTTCGGTGCTCCTCCAGGATTTGTTGGATTCGAAGAAGGTGGCCAGCTAACCGAGAAGGTTCGCCGCAAGCCATTTAGCGTTGTGCTATTCGATGAGATCGAAAAAGCTCACCCTGATATCTTCAACTCTCTTCTTCAGATTCTTGAAGAAGGTCGCCTAACCGACGGTCAGGGTCGAGTAATCGATTTCAAGAACACTGTGATCATCATGACCACAAACCTCGGAGCAAGAGACATCTCGAGAGGCGCGATGGGCTTTAGCCTTGAGGGTTCTTCCGACAACGATTATCAGCTGATGAAAGCAAAGGTGAACGAGGAGCTAAAGCGCAGCTTTAGACCTGAGTTCCTAAACCGCGTGGACGAGACAATCGTCTTCCCACAGCTAACCCAGACCGAGCTATTGCAGATCGTGGAGCTATTTATCAAGCGCCTATCGGTTCGTCTAGAAGAGCGCGACCTAACCCTCGAGCTAACCGATGCAGCCAAGAAGCGTCTGATGGAACTTGGCTGGGAGCCAAGCCTTGGAGCAAGACCGCTTCGCCGAGCTGTCCAGAGAGAAATCGAAGACAAGATCAGCGAGCAGATTTTGCAGGGAGAGCTCAAGAACTCCAGCCACATCAAGGTTGACTTCGTTGGTGGCGAATTCGTATTCGTCAGCAACGTACGTGAATCTGTAGCCATAACCGCCTAGCATTTAGGGATGGAAGCAATCAAGGTTCGACCAGCTCGAACCGGAGATATCAAAGCAATCGCAGATCTTTGCGGACCCTTGATTCAGTCGCGCGTGCTTTTGGGAAAAGAACGAGTTGAGCTCTACGAATCCGTTCAAGAATTCTTTGTTGCAGAAGATGCCTCAGGCAAAATCATCGGTTGTGGCGCTCTTCACGTGATGTGGGAAGACCTAGGCGAAGTAAGAACTGTTGCAGTTCACCAGGCCCATCAGGGAACCGGCGTCGGTAGGGCAATTATTGAGAACCTTTTTGAGCGCGCCAAATCTCTGGGTTTGAAAAGAATTTTCTGCCTGACATTCGAAGTGGAATTCTTTAGCAAACTTGGCTTTGAGCCGATCGCCGATACCCCAGTTGAACCAGAGGTTTATGCCGAGCTAGTTCGCTCTCACGACGACGGAATTGCCGAGTTTCTTGATTTGGCAAGGGTAAAGCAAAATACTTTGGGCAACACCCGCATGCTTAAGCTGCTCTAGCTAGACCCAAACCTAAAATTAGAGGCATGTCCCAGATGCCAAGGTCTAGAAGACCGTCCCCAGAAGTATTTCGCCGTCGCCGAATTGCTGCAGCTCTTGTGCTGGCAGTTGTGGTTGGACTGGTGTGGGCGGGAGTGAGTGCAATCTCATCCTGGCTTGGTGGATCTTCAAGTACTCAACTACAACTTCCAGACGGCATGGCCGAATCAAGCGTTGTTGTTGAATCGGGAGAATTGTGCCCACCGGGAACAGTTGTTGTTGAAGCTCAGGTTGGAAACTCTGCCGGACAAACCATGACTGCTTTTGCAGCTGATGAGACACCACACATTTGGTTTACTCTCACCAACACAAACCCAGTTGACTGCACATTCAACGCAGGTGCCAAGGTTCAGTACTTCACAATCCAAAGTGGCGACCAGGATATCTGGAGCTCCGCTCAGTGTGCAAGAGATTCTCTTGAAGATGGCAACATTGTCCTTCCTGCAGGAGAGACTATGTCAAGCTCACCTTCACCTTGGGAGAAAGTTTTCTCTAGCGATTCAGGTTGTGGAGCGGATCAAGCTCCGGTGACAACCGGTGGCGCCAGCTATCACCTAAAGGTTGATGTCAGCGGAGAGCTTTCAACAAACGACCAGCAGTTTGTTCTGAACTAGTTCTTTAGTCCCGCAGCCAAGGCTTTAGTGAGTTGCGTGAAGTTCGAGTCAATTACTTTCGTGAACCCAAGTCGCTTTGCTTCGTTTTGTCTAATGACCGCTTGATTTACTTTTCTAATTTCTCCAGCAAGGCTAATCTCGCCAAAGGCAACCACATCGTGAGAAATCGGCTGATCCTTGATGGCGGATGCAATTGCTAGAGCAATTGCAAGATCTGCTGATGGTTCGGATACTTTCACACCACCAACTGTTGAAACATAAACATCTAACTCTGAAAGTCTTAAGCCCGCTCTTCTTTCTAGGACCGCGAGAATCATCGCTACGCGAGACGAATCAACACCATTTGTCACACGCCTTGGCTGGGCGGTTGAGCTTTTGACAACCAGCGCCTGAATCTCAGAAATGAGTGCTCGTTTGCCCTCGAGGGTTACCGTGACGCAGGTTCCAGAAACTTCTGTTTCAGAGCGAGAAAGAAAAAGCCCACTTGGGTCTGGAACTTCTGAAATTCCATCCCCGGTCATTTCAAAACAGCCAACCTCATCGGTTGGACCAAAACGGTTCTTAAATGAGCGAATAAAACGAAGACTGGTTTGGCGATCACCTTCGAAGTGACAAACCACATCTACCAAGTGCTCTAGCGCCCTAGGACCCGCAACTGTTCCATCTTTGGTGACGTGGCCAACGAGGATAATCGGCAAGTTAGATTCTTTCGCAACGCGAATTAGATTTGCAGCAACCTCGCGAACTTGAGAGGGCATTCCCGCTGCGCCATCGATCTCTCCGGCGATGATTGTCTGCACCGAATCGACAATCAAAAGCTCTGGCTTTAGGTGATCAATTTGACCCAATACTGTTGCCAAATCGTTCTCGGAAGCTAAGTAAAGATTGTCTGAAAGAGCACCAGTTCTATCGGCACGAAGTTTGATCTGACCGGTCGATTCCTCACCGCTTACATAAAGCACCCTCAGCCCCGATTTGGCGCTGTTGGCGGCAACTTCCAATAGCAGGGTGGATTTACCAACACCTGGTTCACCAGAGAGTAAAACAACGGCTCCAGGAACAATTCCGCCACCTAGAACTCTGTCGAATTCCCCAACTCCAGTTGGACGCGAGTGCACCTGATCGGTGGAAATAGAAGTTATTGGCTTGGCAGCAAAGTTATCGCCGATGGCTGCCGGTCGTATGGAACGAACCACACCGATGCCTCGGCCTTGACCCGAACCAGATAGCTGGACGGTATCCCAGGACTGGCATTCACCGCACTGGCCAACCCACTTAGCCGTGCTCCAGCCACACTCAACGCAGGAGTACTCGGATTTAGTCTTTGCCATGGGTACCAAACTACCCTGACCCACCGATACCAATGAAGGTTAAGCTTGGAGTATGGAAAACAACAAAATCGCTGTTATTGGCGCGGGCTCAATGGGCGGAGCCATCTTGAGCGGCCTTATTGCCGCCGGCACCGCTGCCGATTCCATCACCGCTTCAACTGCAACAACCCAAAGCGCCAAGGCGCTTGCCGACAAGTTTGGAATCAAGAGCTTCGCTCTTGATGCATCGCCTTCTGCTAACTCTGACGCCGCCGAAAACGCCGACGTATTACTCATTTCAGTAAAACCCGCAAAAGTTTTAGAAACACTTGAAGAAATCAAGGCATCCGTCAAAGACGGAGCCCTTGTTATTTCGGTTGCAGCCGGGATTACAACCGAATCGATGGAGCAAGCAATTGGCTCTAAGGCATCGGTTATTCGCGCCATGCCAAACACGCCTTCTATTGTTGGTCACGGTGTCACGGGTATTGCCAAAGGCAAAAGCGCCAACGATAACCAACTGGCTCTAGCTAAAGACCTATTTGAAACCGTCGGTCAAGTGATTGTGGTCGATGAAGAAAAGATCAACGCCCTAAGCACAATCTCAGGATCAGGCCCGGCGTACGTTTTCTACTTCGCAGAGAAACTTATGAACGCAGCAAAGAAGATGGGCTTTAGTGAAAAGGAAGCCAACCTAATGGTTCGCGCCACCTTCTTAGGTTCAGCTACTTTGCTTGCTGCTTCCAGTGACTCTCCTGAAACTCTTAGAGCACAAGTGACTTCCCCGAATGGAACCACCATGCAGGCAACTGCAAGATTTGATGAAGCCGAACTAGAGAAAGTTTTCATTGAAGCAACCGAAGCCGCTCTGGCTCGGGCAATCGAGTTAGGAAAAAACAAATAATGAGCGACATCTTTAAGGCAATTGCAGATCCAAAGGCACGCCTAGTTCTTGAGATGCTAGCGGCACACCCAGCCTCCACAGTTGCAAAAACTGCCACTGCTACAAAACTAACTTCAGCGCAGGCCACAACAATTCTTACCACTTTGTCTGAAGCCAAACTAGTTAAGGGAACCGGTTCTGGTGCGAGCAAGAAGTATTCACTAAACGCTAAAGGCTTTGGCCCATACATCACCTGGCTTGCAAAGGTAGCTGAAAAGCAAGCTGTTGCAAGTTTGGAAAAAGAAGTTTTGGTTTTGGGAGAAAAACTGGGCAAGGGATTGGCTGATGGTTCAGTCTGGGTTGCCAAGCAGGTCAAACAAAACCTAGGTGTTGACACCAAGAAGGTTGCTAAGGACTTAGGTCGCAAAGCCGCTAACGCTAAGCGCGATGTTCAAAAGGAAGTCAAAGCAGTAAAGAAAGAAGCAAAGGCAGTTGTGACCAAGGTCAAAAAGAGCGTTAAGCGCTAGCCTTCACTTCAGCTATTAGATTTTCAACTTTCGCTTTGATCTCGTCGCGGATTCCGCGAACGATTTCAATGGGCTGATCCTTCGGATCAGTCAATGGCCAGTCGAGGTATGTCTTGCCCGGGAAGTATGGGCAGGCATCCCCGCAACCCATGGTGATTACGTAATCGGATTCCAAAACTTTTTCGTCTGAAAGCTTTTCTGGTTTTGCGGTTGAAAGATCAATTCCTTCTTCCAGCATCACAGCCATTGCCATCGGATTGATGTCTGTGCCAGGCTGCGTTCCGGCAGAGAGAACTTTAATTTTATCTCCGGCTAGGTGCTTGAGATAGCCCGCTGCCATTTGGGAGCGTCCTGCGTTATGAACACAAACAAACAAAACTGTTGCAAGATTAGACATTTATATTTCTCCTAGCCTTTGACCCGAATCAAAACCTCGTTGCGCTTTAGAAAGCCCGGCTTCCAGGGTGGATCGAACCTGGCGAAATACAAGCTACCCACGGTTTGTAAACCGGAGCTTAACAACTCGCTAATTAGCTTCTCACCTTCAAGATCGAATCTGGCAGGACTCCAAGAGCCCGAGAAGCGCTTGGCAGCAGCCAGGTGCTCAGGCACTTCAATGACCTTCACCCTTGGATCCAGAGATGCTGGAACATCCCCCGATTTCATTTCCTCCGGAAGAACAAATCTGACCATGTGCTTGGAGGCGCTAGCCGATTCTTGGATAACCGGTGCAGTCATGGCTATTGATTTATTGCCCTTGTTGTTTCCAGATATGAACTGAACAAGGGGTCTAAAGCCCATGCTTCCTGCATTGACAAAATCGCCACCCACGGTGGTTTCGATCTGGATCCCAGCCGGATACTTGCGAAGCTCAAAGCCTTTGTGCTGGGCCAGGACTGTGTAGGGCTGCTGTTGGGTCATGTTCTCAAGTGTATGCACCGTCCAAAGCCCGCTTTACGCACAGGCATTTAGCCCGAAGTTGAGGCCTCTAAAACTAAGAGATAAGCTTTGGGGGTTGCCGGATTTGGCGGCAGACAAACAAGATGAGGTTTTCGTGGGTTCAGTAATCAAAAAGCGTCGCAAGCGTATGTCTAAGAAGAAGCACCGCAAGCTACTTCGTAAGACTCGCCACCAGCGTCGCAATAAGAAGTAAACCGCTAGTCGCGGTTTGCTTTTAGCTCACGCTTCTTAAAGTCATAAATCGGCCAATCGGCCGCCTTCGCATATCTAGTCAAAATTTTGTCTGGGTTAACTGCGACCGGATGTCCCACGGCAGTCAACATCGGTAGATCGTTGTGAGAGTCGCTGTATGCGTAGGACTTTTTCAAACTCAGGTTTCGAGTCTTTGCCAGCTCCTTGATCGCCACCCTCTTAGCTGGACCGTGCACCGGTTTGCCAACTAGTTGACCTGTGAGGATGCCATTTTTTCTCTCGACCTTGGTTCCGATTGCTCCGGTCAAGTTCAGTCTCTTGGCAATGACATCTCCCAGCTCTTGGGGAGCAGCAGTGACAAGCCAGACCTCTCTACCTTCTGAGATGTGGTCTTTGGCAAGTCGAACTGTTTCAGGCCAAAGCTTTAGCTTGATGTGTTTGTCATAGACCTCATCAACTAGTTCTTCCAGGTCACGAACTCGGTGACCCTCAACCAGAGATAAAGCGCGATCTTTTAGAGCGGCGAGCTTGTTGTTGTTCTCGCCCTTCCAGATAAAGCGAGCTTGAGCCAGGGCAAATCGCCAGAAGTCTTTGCGGCTAAAGAATTTTCTTTCGAAGGCAGACTTTCCAAAAAGAAATGAACTTGAGCCACGCAAAATGGTGTTATCAACGTCAAAGAAAGCAGCAGCTTTCTTGGGTTGGTCCTTTGCGGCAGGAGACCTCTTTGACGGCACGAGGTAAGTTTAACCTGTGTCCAAGCTGATCTCACTCACACTGCTAACTAAGCCCGGTTGCCACCTGTGTGAAGAGGCCAAAAAAGCCATTGAACTAGTGATGTTTGAGTTCAGTAAAGAAAATTCAGACGTCGTTCAAATTGAACTAACTGAGCTAAACATTCTCGAGGACGAAGCTCTCAAAAATCAGTATTCGGAAGAAATTCCTGTGCTTCAGATAAATGGCGCAACGCATGCCTATTGGCGAATTGATTCGGAGCGGCTCTCCAAAGCAATAGCTGAGTTATTGACTAATTAGTCAATAACTGCTAGCTTTGGGGTATGGCAAGACCAAGACAATTTCTCGAAGAAGATGTCGTCGAGATTGCGGCGATGCACTTTGCTAAGGCCGGATACAACGCGACTTCGATAGACGATCTGGTAGCAGTGACGGGGCTTCAGCGCGGCTCTCTCTATAAAGCTTTCGGCTCAAAACTAAACCTGTTTACTCTCTGCTTCGAGAAGTATGCGGTAAATGAAAGCTGGAACAATTCGGAAATGGGGCTTGATTTGATGATTGTTGCCTTACGTGAAGTTGTTGATCAAGACAAGGTAGTTCAAAGAAAGGCTAAAAAAGCCCTTGCAAATATCTCAAAATCTAAAGCGGCGACTCTGATGGGTTCACGTCTAGTTCAGAAAGTAGAAGGAAAATAATGCCAAGATACGAAGTCAATAGCGGCAAGCTAGAAGTAAAGCTCAGCTGGCTAGAAAGATTAGCAAGCCTTAGGTGGGGTGTGACTGTTCCGCTGAGTGCAGTCAAAGGTGCAACAGTAGATCGCGGAGCAGTCCCGGCGCAGCTTGGTTTTCGAGCACCTGGCACCGGTTTTCCTGGAGTGATTGCCGCAGGAACTTTTTATAAGCGCTTGGATAGGCAATTTGTCTATTGGGGCGTAGGTGAATCTGTTGTGGTTGTTGAGCTAGATGGACATAAGTTTCGAAGATTGATCTTGGGAACTTCAAATCCTGTTGAGCTAGAACAGCTAATAAACAGAGCTATTAGAAACTAGGGCTCTAAGCGGTTTGGTCCGCGGAACAAGAAACCAACTTCTCTAATGCTTGGCTGGTGCAGCATCAGCATGATCACTCGAAGAAGTCCCATTCCAAAACCACCGTGGGTAGGTGCTCCGTAGCGGAAGAAGTCGATGTAAGTCTTTAGACCCTCTGGGTCAAGTCCTTTTTGCTTGGCCTGCTCGATCAAGATATCAATTCTGTGCTCGCGCTGTGCACCGGTAGTAATTTCTGTTCCGCGCCAGATCAGGTCGTAGCTCTTGGTTAGCTCTGGGTTGCCCTCGTGTCTCATGTGATAGAACGGGCGAACAGTTGACGGGTAGTCGGTCAAAAATACGAACTCATGGTTGAAAGTTTCAGCAACGTGAGCTGCGATCTGGCGCTCACCTTCTGGATCCATATCTCCACCGCGCACAACTTCGTGTCCGCGTGCTTTGACGATGTCTACTGCTTCGGCAAGAGGAATTCTTGGGAATGGACGAGTTGGAACAACAACGTCAACATCGAACAGCCTCTTGATCTCTTCGCCGTGGTTGTCCTTCACGGCCTGGATGGCTGCAACCATTAGCTGCTCCTGGAAGTTCATAACGTCTTCGTGAGAGTCGATCCAAGAAATCTCCATGTCAACCGAGGTGAATTCCGTTGCGTGACGGGAGGTGAAGGAAGGGTCGGCACGGAACACCGGACCGATTTCAAAGATGCGACCAAGGCCCGCCATCATCGCCATCTGCTTATAAAACTGTGGGGACTGGGCAAGGTAGGCAACAGTTTCAAAGTACTCAAGCTTGAATAGCTCAGCATTTGACTCTGAGGCTGATGCCATCAGCTTCGGGGAGTGAATCTCGGTGAAACCGTTTTCTAGCCAGAACTTTCTCCAGGCTGCCTCGATGGTGGTTTGGACCTTGAAAACTAGGTTCATCTCAGGTCGGCGCATGTCCAAAAAGCGCCAGTCCAGACG
>Ga0315906_10006238_pt1 | contig 14791 bp, 11 predicted proteins | sample LakEriMetagenome_4_FD_203526 | JGI IMG/M metagenome (GOLD analysis project Ga0315906, IMG submission 203526) | Freshwater fungal communities from buoy surface, Lake Erie, Ohio, United States - Buoy 2 MA122 | ecosystem: Environmental > Aquatic > Freshwater > Lake > Lake biofilm | place: USA...
GCATCCGTACGGTATGTTAACGGAAACGATTGGAGACGTAGACAATTTGGATTGTTTTTTCGAATATCAACTATATTGTAAAAGTCTACATGTATCTCTCACGGATTTCACTAAGAATGCAACAGATGTTCTTCGACAGAAAACTCAAGACGAATACATTGCGGCTATTTATAAGAATTCGAATTTTCAAATCGAAGACCATCGAGAACGGTATGTGTTTACGATCGACCCCGAAAATAGCACAGATTTCGATGATGGGTTTCATATTGAACATGAAGTCGCCGACAATGTCCAGTGTGGTTGGAAAGTCACTGTATATATAGCCAACGTATTTGTATGGCTAGAAACATTGGGCCTGTGGAACACGTTCAGCAAGCGCGTTTCTACGATTTATTTACCCGACCATCGGCGACCCATGTTGCCAACTATTTTAACCGATACGCTATGCAGTTTACAAGAAAAACAAGACAGGTTTGCATTGTCAATGGAGTTTTGCATTGATATGGACGGCACTATCGACCGAGACCGTATTCAATACAAGAACACGCTTATTCGTGTGAAGAAAAATTATAGATACGAAGAACCCAAATTGGTTAGCGGAACCAATACTCGATACAACGAGCTGTTTCAACTTTCCAAATTAATGGATAAAACGGTCAAAGACAGTCATGATGTAGTGGCACATTGGATGGTGCAAATGAATTCGTACACTGGACTGAATTTACTTGATAGAAAGGTTGGAATATTTCGGTCGGTTGTATTTGCCGACGCGTACAAAGATATCGATGCGTTATATGCTGTCGATGTAAGCGAAGACGCGGGTAGAATTATTAAATCGTGGAATAATACTACCGGAAAATACGTGGTTTATAATGAAACGGAAACATTGGTGCATGATTTAATCGGGGTAAAGTCATTTAGACAAACTACACAGAACAAAGGGTCCGCGCAACCGTATATTCATATTACCAGCCCCATTCGCCGATTAATCGACTTGTTAAATCAAATGTGTCTTTTTCGAGAATATGGATTGGTTAAAACCATAAGCAAGCCCGCGTGTGATTTCTTTGATAACTGGATAAACGACATGGAATATGTAAATGCAACCATGCGTTCTATACGCAAAGTACAAACAGATTGTAATGTGCTGTATCAATGTGTAAATAATCCCGGATATTTGGATACTGTACATAAAGGCATCGTATTTGATAAAATGGTAAAGACAAATGGTCTATACACATACATGGTTTATTTGGATATTCCGAAATTACTATCACGAATAACCTGCCAACGCGACCTGTCGAATTATACGTATTATGATTTTAAAATGTTTCTCTTTGAAGATGAACATTCATATAAGAAGAAAATACGACTGCAATTATGCGAGGTGTAATGATTTATACCAGCGAAGATTTAAAATGGTACGCTCTATCGGTACGAAGGAGCGTCATTTCAAAACGTTACTGGTATCTGGCCATTGAGAAATTAAAATGTCCCATTTTAATTCTTCAATGATTTAATGCCCACCTCTAGCTTCTATCGAACTGGAAGTATTATCATATTTGCATATATTTGGATATAATGCCATAGAATTGTCTAATGCAGATAACATAAAATAATCAATCGCATTTTTACATTCGCCCTTATAGTAAGCAGATAATACCTTATTTGCCCCTGTTCTAGAAACTATATATATACGGGCACCCTGCTCATACCACTCATGCGTACAATTATACAGCGAATACACTTCAGTAACCGGTTTACCCTGTTTTCCGCCCTGGGTTGGGTCTAATCCACAATACATATACAAAATATCAAAATCTTCGTGCATTATGCGATTTACAACATTATTGAAGTTGGGGTCTATTATACGTATGTTATCTTCACAAACGATCATACGATTTAGAGTTGTATTGTTTACAAAGTGTTCGAGCAAACCTATATGGCTGAGATGGCATCCAACTACACCCACTTGCTTAAAAATATTATAATCTACGTTTTGTAAATGCATCCTATCGTCGTCAGTGAGTGTATAATCTAAACCATCAATGCCGTTAAATATTTCATAGTCTATATGATGTTCATCGAAATTCGTTTTAATATTAGATAGTTTGGTTTTATCGGTTTTTAGGTTTATGATTTTTAACATATGATGTATGTTCTTAATTTATTTTTTTTATTTCACCGAATAAGCAGTGGGGTCAATATGGTAATTTGCACGTGTATTACATTACGTACTGCATCGAATATAAGCAATGCTGTTGTATATTTCAGTATGCGATTGTTCACTGAGACGATTGTAAATTATTTTTACAAACAACTTAATGATTATTTTGTTTTGCTATATATATAATCAAAATGTACAAGATTATTTTGGTTTGTTTGATGATGACCGGGGCGTTTGCTGCTAATTTGCGCCCCGTTTTTAGTGAGCGATTTGAGCAGTGGCTGGACGAGTTCCGTGTAGAGATTCGTGACCATGACCACAAACTCCATTTGTTCCGTAACTGGATCGAGAATGATAAGGTTATCGAGACAACTAACTCGCGCAATTTGACATACACACTTGGTCATAACCATTTTTCCGGTATGGATTCCAACGAATTTAGCCAATATATGGGATTCGAATACAATGCGAAGCAACTATTTGGCCGCGTTAATTCTGGCAAGATTGAGGAAGTGAAATGCTTGACCGGTTGTGTCGAGGCGTTTGACAGTGAGTCGAAGTTGTCTACCGTTAAATGCGTAAAGGATTGTTTGCGCGACACTGTTGGTGCTACGCTTACTAGCACACCCGCTTCAGTGAACTGGGTTACTGCTGGTGGGGTGACCCCCGTGAAGGACCAAGGACAGTGCGGTTCGTGCTGGTCCTTCTCCACCACTGGTTCCCTCGAGGGTGCGTTCTTTGTGAAGTATGGTAAACTCCATTCTTTCTCCGAGCAACAGTTGGTCGACTGTGACAACCGTAAGAATGGTGGTAAGGACATGGGATGCAACGGCGGTTTGATGGATAATGCGTTTGAGTGGATTGACAAGAACAATGGTCTTTGCACTGAAGCTGATTACCCATACACATCCGGAGTCACGAAGACTGCCGGCACATGCCGCACAACATGCACATTGGTCGATGACAGTAAGGTGACAACATACACGGATGTTACTGCCAGCTCTGATTCCGCGATGATGGCGGCTTTGGCGAAACAGCCCGTTTCCATTGCCATCGAGGCCGATCAAAAGGAGTTTCAATTGTACAAGTCCGGTGTGTTTTCTGCTGCATGTGGAACCAACCTTGACCATGGTGTGTTGGTCGTTGGTTATGGTTCATTGAATGGAGAAGACTACTATTTGGTGAAGAACTCTTGGGGAACCAGCTGGGGTGCAGGAGGATACATTATGTTGGGCAGAGGAAGCCAATACAACAGCGGTAATGGACAATGTGGTATGTTGATGCAGGGTAGCTACCCCACGGTTTAAACCATTGAAGAATTAAAATGGGACATTTAAAAAAAAATAAAAAAATACATAATATTGTATAATTTCAAATTCGGCACGACTCCGCGCGTTTTCTGTAATATAACTTTTTGCGATTCCCTATAAAATAGTTAATTTCTTTTTTAATGTCATTTGGTAATGGTAATGTGTATACACTATACACACTAGCAAACTCCGCCGGACCTGGGGTCAGGATTTCATAAAATTTATTTACAGAGCTAATATTGCGATTTGTACCGTCGATGTTAAATACCATTTCAAATCGCGACCTGGATAATAACAATTGGAGTCCACTATCAAATGACTGCGTACGTCCTCGCACATATACATAATCTACGAAAGTACCGGTCAATATGGTAGTATTGAGCATACGTAGATTATTTGTCAAATTCCATTGTAATTCTATTAAATACTTTTTACCGGGTTTCAAATTGTCTGCGTGTATTCGCTGAGAAAGTGGCATTATGTTATACATTAAGAAAACAACGGCGGAATGAGACCGCATTAGATGCACTCAAATAACCCACCAACATAAAGATTGTATAATAATCGAATGTTACGAATAAATCGTTAAACATACAAGTGATATAAAGATAAATATAAAAATACAGGATATTGTAATGATACACCCTATTGTATTTTCTATCCCCGAAGAAAAAATATGTAATTGTGCTCCGGTAAAAGATAAATTATTATCAAGCTTAATACCCGGCCGGCGGTCAACATATATATATAGAACTGAAGACAGCTATTATAATGAATATAAACGGTCATACTTCGCCATGACGACAAAGAAGGGTGGGTGGGATTGCATGAGACATTACGAAATCTTAGCAAATGGATGCGTACCATATTTCCCAGATATAGAAAAGTGCCCTCCTAATACAATGGCGCTATTTCCAAAAGAGTTGACCATCCAAGGAAATTCATTGTATAATAAAATAAAATCATACTCCAATGTTGGGCCGAACGATGAAGATGCCCAATTATATTTCACATTACGTGATAAGTTTTTAGATTATACTCGAACACATTTAACAACAAATAAATTGGCAACCTATGTATTAGAAAAGGCGAACATGTCGAGTGTTAGTAATATTCTATATTTATCTGGAGACATTGCTCCGGATTATTTGAGATGTGTTACGCTGCATGGGTTAAAAACTATATATGGGACAAAGTGTCATGACTATCCTAAAGTTTCACACATATATAAATCAAACAACATACGATATGATAGGTTATATGGACGAGGGTTTTCATATTCTAATATACTCGATTCGACTATGCACGATGATAGTTTAGACGTGTCAATCGAGGATCGCATTAAGGAAAAACAGTTTGATTGTGTCATTTATGGTTCATATCATCGCGGAATGCCACATTATGATTTAGTATCTACAATCTATAACCCAAATGAAATTATTTTATTGTGTGGAGAAGATCTTCACCCGTGTAATTATGCAGACTGGGTGCAAAAAGGACATCATGTATTTGTGCGTGAATTATAGTAATAATATGTATACCAATAATTTATATTGTTATATGAAAATTGGATTTTTTATAAGACATTTTACTGAGCGCGGAACGGAAGTTGCTGCATATGATTATGCGAAGTACAATGAAGATATATTACATAATACGAGTTATATAATATGCTTTACCGAATTTGCACAGAAACAGTTTGGGTTTCCATTAGAACGGGCATCGTATGATAAATTTAAATCGAGATTTGAAATTATTGAAATTAATGATATAGCGGACATGCAGAATGTAATAAACAATTATAAGTTGGATATATTCTATACTCTTACGCACGGAGGTGCAGACTTTTACAAATTTAATGACAATACGATATGGGGCAGTTGCAAAACAATTAAACATTGTGTATTTAATACACGAAATCCGGAAGGTGACCTTTATTTATCTATTAGTAGCCATTTAAATAATAATTTTCATACAAATATACCAGTATTACCACATATAGTTGATTTACCGAATATTAATGAGAATATTAGAGATGAATTACATCTACCAGTAGATGCTATTGTAATCGGACGACATGGTGGATATCACCAATTTGATTTATCGATTGCTCGTAATGCAATTAAACAATTTTTATTAAACTCGGCAAATAACAATGTATATTTTTTATTTATGAATACAAAACGATTTTATAATCATCCTCGCATAATTTACTTGGAAAGGAGTGTAGACTTATTTTATAAAACAAAATTCATAAACACATGTGACGCAATGATTCATGCACGCCGAGACGGAGAAACATTCGGTTTAGCTATTGCCGAATTTTCAATAAGAAATAAACCTATAATCACATGTCCATGCGGCGATTTAGAGCACATTTTAATTTTGAAAGATAAAGCAATTACATATAACAACATGAACGAACTTATCGATATATTTTCAAATATAAAGCAAATAATAGCTAAACACGAGGATTGGAATTGTTATAGAGAATATACCCCCGAATTGGTGATGAGCAAATTTAATAACTTAATAACACCGCTGTTTTATACCAAACCTAACGATGAAGTAAATGCGGTCTTACCAGTCGTTGATATAAATTAATTGTGAAACTGTTTAAACCGTAATGATTATAATTATCATTATGGAACTATTTTCGAATTTAATAAAATATGGTATAAGTCCACGTAATATTTTAGATATCGGCGCAGAAAAAGGAAACTGGACAAAAATGGTGCGACGTACATTTCCGTCATGCAGATTCACATTGATTGAACCGATTGCATATAAAGAGTTATCTAGATACGCTGGTGACCCAAATATTACTGTAATTAATACTATTATAAACGACTACAATGGTGACGTAGGTTGGTATGAAAAATGTAATACCGGTGATTCTATTATGAAAGAACAAACACATCATTTTAGTGATGTTGTCCCAGTTAATCGAGCATGTGTCACACTTGATACATTATTTAATAACAATGAGGTTTTTGAAATTATCAAAATTGATGTTCAGGGAGCAGAGTTAAAAGTATTAGAGGGTGGTAAAAAATTAATACAAAATACAGAATTCATTATTCTAGAAATGCCATTCTTATGCCAATATAATGAGGGAACTCCTACATTTCTAGAACATATAGCCAAATTAGATAGTTTGGGATTTATTCCATATGATATTGTTGAATTCCATCGATGTGGACCGGGTAATGTTTTATTATTTCAAATCGATATATGTTTTATAAAAAAAGGACACACCTTAATATCTCAACTACAAACTATTATTACTAACATGGGGGTCTAACCAAATTTCATGCGTAATTAACAATCTGCTAATCAGCCCACATGCGATAGCAACATCAACATGTCATGTTTTACACCTTTTCTTATTCAATATCCCCACTATGTGGGCATAAATGAGTGAAAAATGGGGGTCCCCCTTTGCGCACTTTAGGTGTGAAAAGGTATAATACTTTCAAATGTTTACACCGTTAGACATAATAGTCCAGTTATTTTTCATGTGAAAAATTGATTATATATGCATGTCTTACCCATATATAAATAACATATATCAACACAATGAATACTTTCAATGACCTTTTTGCATTTTACCAGGATTCCTGCACCAACTTTATCGAATGGTTGGAAGATCCGTGGCAGGGAAAGGATAAACAGGAGTCCGCGTTAAGACTGTTTGCCGGATTAGGTTTGATCGATAAACTGAAGAACTTTGTCAAATGTACCGGCAACTATAACGAAAAAACAATTCAGCCAATGAATACATTCAAAGACTTATTTTACGACGAAAATAATTCTTTGATTAACCTGAAAGATAAGGGCGATGCATCAGATTTAACATGTGTCCATGTGGATGACGCCAAACACATATTAGTGACCACATCGAAAAATCTAAATAAAATAAATGTCGGCAATTTGGATATTGATAAAATACTTACCAACTTTGTTCAATATGAAAAAGCTGGCTATAAAATGTCCCTGTGTATTTGTGTACGCAGCCGCGATGAGTATGATCAAATGAAGAAGGGCATTGAATCCTCAAATAAAATTCTTAAACGGTTACTTGATCAGGATAATGTAATCATTATCGATTGGGAAGACCTGAATCAGGCATTCAACGCGTTCAAAATATATTCTCAAACAACGAACTTTGACGCAATTATAAATAGTAATAAACCTATATTATGTCTTAAGTTTCATCAACAGTTAGGTGTAATGAAGACATTAAGACTGAAACAAATGGGCATGAAAAATGCGTTGTGGGGCCATATTCAGCGCAGTGGAAAAAGCTACATTATTGGTGGGTGTATCATCGCCGATAGCCAAAACAAAGAATCGTGCAATTACTTAGTATTAACCACTGCTCCCAATGAAACCATCGCCCAACAGATTAAAGTATTTCTGTGCCAGCAGTTGGAAGATTTCAACATCATTTCATTAAATGGCAAAAATAAAGAACCCGTACTTGCTGCTAAGAATATTATTGTATGTTCTAAGCAATTTCTTCAGTCTAAGATCGAATCAACTAATTCTGAGCGGTCAAATGATGTAGTGAAGACCAATGTCGTTGGTTGGCTGAAACAAATATGTTTTGATATGCGGTTTGTCGATGAAAGCCATAATGGCGGGACTACTGAACTTGCGCAGAAAACTCTGGATTGTTACGGGAAAAATGCGTTTACAGTTCAAATCACCGCCACTTACTCGAAACCCATCAACGATTACAACATCCCCAAAAATTGTTGGATATTGTGGGATATGGAGGATATCAAACTATGTAAAAATATTAAAACCCTCGGTCACCTGGATCGACTGGCTGAAAAACATGGTGCTGATATTCGCGATAGCATAGCAAACTATTCGTTGGATAACATCATTGCCGAATACTCCAAATACCCGGAGCTTTGGATATTAACCGATGAATTAAAACCGGACGTTAAGCGCGAAATTATAGACGATACTCAGGAGAATAACTATGGATGGTCTCCTGAAGCCGCGTTTATGCTCAAACAATGTTTGCGAAAAGACAGCGAAACTCGAAAATCGGTATTGATGGTTAAAGATGAATTCTTGAATGAAGATGCCAATCTTAACATTTGGTATAGAATTTTTGGTAAGCGTAATAAGTACGGTATTCCAGATAAAGCGTTTCCGGATAGTACTGTATTCATGAAGCGGGTCGAAAAAATTTGCAAAAGCCCTGCCATCGATTCTCGGTTTATAGGAGACAGTGAAGATCCCATGATTATTATGGCATTCTTACCTCAAAATAATATTGATAAAATATCAAACGCAACCATTAACCTATTGCGAAAGCATAATGTGGTTCCCGATTACGAAATAATCAGTATCAATAGTAAGACTACCAATAATCCCAAACAGGCCATCGAAGATGCACGCACCGCTGCAAAGAACGCCGGTAAAAAGGGAGTCCTCGTTTTAAGCGGAAAACAATGCAGTTTGGGGGTATCCATCGACAATTGCGATATTGTTATACTGCTGAATAATAATATGGGGTTCGATATGATTTACCAGATGATGTTTCGATGCATGACGGAAGGCCCAGGAAAGAAATGCGGATTCGTGGTGGATTTGAATATTCACAGAGTCATTCAAACAACTATCATTGAATACTCGTCTGTAATTAAACCGGACTGTCATCCTCGAGAAGCCATTCAGTATCTTCTACAAGAACGCCTTATTAATTTAAACGGCGATCACTGGATGCCCAGCTTTGGCAATGATGTTACTAAAATTATTACACTAACTGATGATGTTTATAACATTTATGCATCCAATACGGAAACCGCCTTAGCACATTTACTCGATCGTCTTATGTTCAAAGAAGTATTGCTTACATACGATGACCAAAAACAAATTAATGTCATGTTTAGTAAAGCCTCTAGAAATAAATTACACGGTGATCGAGATGCCGATGAAGCGGATGAAAATATAAAAAATGGGATTGAGAAAACCAAAGCGGAGAATCATGATTCCACATGTTTGACTGTCGAAATGCAGGATGGCGGCGCAGAGCCCGATGATAAAGAGGAAAAACGAATCAATTATATGGATATTTTGAAACACATTATTCCGCTGGTTTGTTTGTTGACTATTCACAGCGAAGAAACGGCGTTCGTAGCCATGTTTCATGTCATTGAAAATGACACGTACATTTACAACATATTACTAGACCAAACGAAAAGTTGGTGGGGAGATAAAATTGATACTGAGTTAATCCGGTGTTTTATTAATGTATATATAAGTATATGAAAGACGATAAAGAAACAAATCAAATTATTCGAACCGTAAAAGAACTCTTCATAAAAAATGTTCGTAATCGCAAAGAACTCTCCATAGTTATTGACAAGTATCTAATTCCTCAGGAATTGGAAAAGCGAAGCAATGCAGAAGTATCTACGCCATTTCATATACGCAGGGACATGTTGGATACAATGCCTGTTACGTTTTGGGAAACCCCGAAACGGGTATTTGAACCATGCGCGGGAAAGGGTGGATTTATTATAGACATCATTGATCGATTCATGATTGGACTACAGCGCGCTATTCCGGATGAAGACGTGCGATACAAGACGATTGTGGAAGAATGTTTGTATTTTAGTGATATCAATCCTACTAATATATTTATTTGTAAATTATTAGTTGACCCATACAACCAGTATAAGTTGAACTACAATGAGGGGGATACAATCAAACTAGACATCGCATGTAAATGGAATATTAATGAGTTTGATGCTGTGATCGGTAATCCTCCCTACAACGAGGATCCAGATAATACAGACGATCCGCACATGAAACCCATTTATCAGGATTGGATTTATAAATTTACCAAGTTATCGCCGATACTATTGTTTATTACCCCGTCCAAATGGTTCTCATCCCAAGACGCATTATTGGTAGAATTGCGAAATTACATAAAGACGTGTAAGGTCGAATTCATAACGCATTTCCCCAACGATGATGTGTTTAAGAACGTCAAAATTAAAGGGGGAGTTTCATACTATATCATTAATCGGTTCTACGAAGGTGTGACCAAATTTAACGGTGTAGAAATCGACATCAACAAATATGATATTATTTTAGAGCCACAATTCTATAAACTCATTGAGAATTTAGATGAGAATGGCCACTTTGAAGACACGCTCGAATCGGTATATTGTTCACAGGGTACATTCCTGAATAGCAAAACGGAGAAGGAGCTGACTACAGTAAGTGTTAACGGGACGTCATGCTTAGTTTCTAAAAGCAAGGGGTTGAAACGGTATATACAAACTGACAAAATTACGCGGGACTATCATTATTGGAAAGTTGCCACGCCTGCTGCTGCATACAAAGGAAGTAGTGGATTTGCGGATATTTATATATTAACCGATGGCGAGATTCACAGCCGCTCTTATATTTCTTTTAAGGTTGATAGCAAACATGAAGCAGACAGTTTATACAGTTACATGAAATGTAAGCTACCACATATATTACTTTCAACTAGAAAGATTACACATAACTTATGTAATTCTTCCGTGTTTAAATGGATTCCGTTGGTACCCCTCGATCGACAATGGACTGACGCCATGCTGTTTGAATATTTTAAATTTGACAATGATATTGTTATTATGATAAAGGAAATGGATGTGGAAGGATCTTACACTCGCGCATAAAAAAATGGCTGCAATTGTAATGTAAGTCATTGTATTTTTTGTTTTTGCATTGTATAATTTTCAAAGTGTAAATAGTTTATCTTCTTTGCGCATTAACCATCGTTCATGTTGTTCGCACATTCTATTTTCTTGATGTTCATCAATTTCGCGAATTGTTCTTGGTATAACATCTTCCAACCAGTCAATCGTATACAACCATGTGTCATTTTGCATTTGGTATTTACTTCCTCGACTATTGTATCGTTCATTGTAAAATGATAATACGTCTATCATTGTAACTCCCTCTTCTTCTAATTTGTTGGCAATATCATCTATACAGCCAACATGCACATTTTCTATAAAGTTGGAAACTACATCGTGCTCGTATTGCTGGTCGTCATGCATTTGTTCATATAATTCACTTCTACAACATGGACATGTATTTGAACGTTGCATCGCCATTGCAATACACTTGAAACAGAAGTGATGCCCGCATACCGTCGTACAATTATTCACCGATGTGGTTGGGTCGAAACATATATTGCATTCACGAGATTGCGTTGACATGATGATATTGCGTAAAAAAAGGTATTCGATGTGTCAATTTTATGAAGATTATTTTTGAATGTTTCTTTTATGTGTTGGTGATTGATATTTATTCGTCGTGTAATTTTACACGGTGTTCGGGTTTATATGATTCTCTGGTTCGATGAATGCGGTCCACTTCATTAAACGCCGTTTGGATTAATTCTTCCATATGTTCCATGTAATGTATATGATAATCGTGGCGATGGCTCGGCCGATAGGCGCCAGTTCGACTGTTGCGTCGTCCACTATAGTAAATTAGAACGTCTAGCATGGTTACTTTGTCATTTTCGAGCATTTTAGCAACATCATCTATGCAGCCAACCGAATCCAGGTCATACGATTCAGTTGATTCTTCTTCGTCGGTTGACTCCGGCAATAGGGCAGCGCATTCGGGGCACTCATAACTTGTTTGCATATAAGTTATGAGACACGTTAAACAGAATGTGTGTCCACATTTAGTTGTAGATGTATTTGTTTGTTCTAACTGTGCATCACATAACATGCATTCGTTTGTGGTTGGCGTAACTATAGCTGACATTGTTTCAGTAAATATTTGTAATGTATAAACTACATTTAAGCCCGTCAATTTTTTACAAAATAATATATTAGTATTATAAGAATGCTATTTAAACCCCTTGTTCTAGATTTTTTAAGTGAGAACATATGGACGGTTATCGCATACATACTAATTATTTTGGCATTTTTCCCAATTAAAAGTGTTATTTTGCCTAACATATATGGAATGATGTTTGACCAAATTAAAACCATTTCAAAATTCACGGATATTTACAATTTTCGCGAGAACTTTGCAAAAATGAATTTCCCGGGTGCATTAGTGGCGCTCATCGGGTTGTGGATAGTCGTCATTTTGTCATCTAGCGTAAAAACATACATTGAGTCGCTCTTAGTACCCGGGTATTTTACATATCTTCGCCAACTGTTGTTCGCAAAAACGGTGAATTCATATCAAACCGAATACAGAGATGTAAAAACTGGTGAATATTTGACGCGCGCACTTGAATTGACACGTCACATAAAGGATTTATTTCAGTATTTATTGAGCCAATTTTTACCCGATTTGATTGTTTCGGCTATGATTGTTGGATATATGTTTGTACAGCATGCAACTTTAGGGTGGATATTATTAGCGGGATGTGTAGTTTGTGCAATTATCCAGTATTTTGGTAATGCGGAGCTTTTCAAATTAATTATTGATAGAGAGACGTTTTTTAACACAACCGTTAGCGAGAACCTGCGCGATAGCTTAGATAATTTGATGAATGTGTTCTTAAACAATACCGTCGACGATGAAATCGAGAAGAACGCTTCTCTTGAAAACAAATCTCGTGAAAAACTGCAACGGATTATGTCATTGCAGGGTACGATTTCGTTTATGACTGATTTTATAATTGTTGCAACATTTGCAGTGTGTTTACTCTTTTTGTATTATTTGATTTCCACAAAGAATGTCACTGTTACACACGGCATCGTGTTGGTAATGATTCTCGGTCAGTTTTTGCATAATTTTGTATATGTGAACAATGGTTTTATTTACAATATTGCATATCGCGCTGGAATAATATCTAGTTCCAGGGATTATTTGGAGAACATTTTTGGAAGTAAGGGTGGACGAACATTGAGTTCGGGTATTACAAATGGCGACATTGTATTCAAGAACGTGAAGTTTAGATATGATAAAACGCAAGATAGCTACATATATGACGATTTGAATCTACATTTCAATGCGGGTAAACGTTATGCGATTGTGGGCCAATCTGGTGCCGGTAAAACTACCATGATGAAATTGTTAGTGGGATTGTATACCCCCGAAAGTGGTGCAATATACATCGATTCGGTTGATACGCGTCATTTGAAATTGGATTATTTGCGTAACAACGTGAACTATATTAACCAGCGTACAACACTATTCAATGAAACTGTTATGTATAATATGTTGTATGGAAATCCGGATGTAAGCGAGAAAACCGTTATTGCCAAATTAAAAAAGTATGATTTGTTGAAAATATTTGATGAAATACCGGAAGGAGTGTATGCAAATGCGGGAGTAAATGGAGGAAATCTATCAGGCGGAATGCAACGTATTGTTATATTAATGCGCGGTATTTTGAAACCCGGAGTTATTGTTCTTATGGATGAGCCGACCACTGGATTGGATGCAAATACAATTGGTAATGTAAAAAAAATGATTTTTGATGAAACAGTTGGAAAAACATTAATAGTAGTAACACATGAGTTATCAATGAAGTCAGGTTGTGAAGTGTTGGAGGTGTGAAGATAAAGGTAGTGTGATAATAAAAAGTTAGTGGTATGAGGCGATTGAAAATTATACGAGCGAAGATTTAAAATGGTACGCTCATTAGGAGCGTCATTTCAAAACGTTACTGGTATCTGGCCATTGAGAAATTAAAATGTCCCATTTTAATTCTTCAATGGTTTAAAATGGTAGGCTCATTAGGAGCGTGATTACAAACCGTTACAGGTATGAGTATCTGGCGATTGAAAATATAAAATGTCGCATTATATACGAGCGAAGATTTAAATATCGTCGAGGTCGAAGGAGTGGTTGGGTAATGTGTTGTTGTTAGTGTTAGAGTTGGTGGAGTTAGTAGACGGAAATGAAAAGTCAGGTAGAGAGTCGTGTTCATGATGATCATTATTGTAAAGGTCAGGTTGTCCGCCATTAACGCGAGCGAAAAGTTTGTGAGAATGCAAATTAGGAATGGAATGGAAAGCGTGATAGTCATTAATATCGTAAACGAACATGACATCGGCATTGAGGGCAGGTTTTTCCCATTCTCTGAGGCCAACAAGAATGAAAGAATTAACAGAAATGTCATTAGAACGGCGATTCCTTCCCTTGAACTTATTGCGAATATGCGCAATAAAGCGTTGATCGTCGTTGTTGAAAACTTCACACATGCCATTGCCGAGCATCTTGGTAACAACAACCAACTGCTCGAGTTCATTCTTAGGAAGACGTAGAGCTCCTCCGCCGCCGCCTCCGCCCCCAGCCCCGCCTCCCTGGTGCTTGC
>Ga0315906_10006239_pt1 | contig 14790 bp, 12 predicted proteins | sample LakEriMetagenome_4_FD_203526 | JGI IMG/M metagenome (GOLD analysis project Ga0315906, IMG submission 203526) | Freshwater fungal communities from buoy surface, Lake Erie, Ohio, United States - Buoy 2 MA122 | ecosystem: Environmental > Aquatic > Freshwater > Lake > Lake biofilm | place: USA...
GCGAGAACAGACCTTTCGACCTGACTTCCGAATCGATCCTTCGACGCCTGCATTCGATTCCACGCGAGACCAGCCTCAGGGCTGGTCTCGCTGCTTTTGCGCCGGCTCGCCGATCTTCTCATCGATCTTCTCATCGATCGTCTCGTCGGCCGCCGCGCGTGCGGCCTCGTCGACGCCCTCACAGATCGCACCCTCGAGCCGCTTCGCGCGCGCCTGCACCTCGCCGCTCGAGGCAGCGACCGCGCGCGCGATCCACGCGCACGCCGCGGGCGCGTCCTTGGCGATGCCGCGGCCGTCGCGCAGTCGCTCGGCGATCACGATCATCGCGGCGGCATCGCCCGCCTTCGCGGCGCGCAGGAACCACTCCACCGCGGCGGCCTCGTCGCGCGCGACGCCGAGGCCTTCCTCGGAAAGCACCCCGAGGTTCGACATGGCGTTCGCATCGCCGAGTTCGGCAGCGGCGAGAAAGAGCCGGCGCGCTTCGGCGACATCCCGCGAGACGCCGGTTCCCTTCAGGTGCATCACGCCGAGGTTCGTCATGCTGCGCGCGTGTCCGCGCCCGGCGGCCTCGCGATACCAGCGCGCCGCCTCCGCGTCGCTGCGGACGACGCCGCGGCCGCGGGCGTGCGCGACCGCGAGGAGGTACATGCCGTTCAGACTGCCCTTCTCGGCGGCGCGGCGATACCAGCGCACGGCCTCGGCCTCATCGCGCGCGACGCCCTGACCGGCTGCGATCCGCGCGGCGAGCGCGAGCATCGCCTCGGGTTCGCCGGCGTCGGCCGCGCGGCGGTACCAGCGGAGCGCCTCGGCGTCGTCACGGGTGAAGCCGCCGCTCCCGCGGGCAAGATGCCCGGCGAGCCGAAGCATGGCCGAGGCGTCGCCGGCCTCGGCCTTCGCGCGGAGTTCCGCAGGCGCGGGCGGTGAAGGCGGCGAAGGCGCGTCCGTCTGCGCGGAGAGCGGCGCGGCGAGCGCCCACGACAGCGCGACTGCGGCGAATCGGCCGAAGGTGCGGGAGTCGCGGATGCGGCATGAAGGAGCGGGCACGCGCGGATGATCGCCGGGGAGCGGCGGCACGGGCGGCGCGCGTTGTGAGGATTGCGTTCAGCCGCCGGTCCAGCGCTCGAGCAGGCGGTGCGCGTCGGCATCGTCGGTGGTGCCGTCGTCGTTGAAGTCGACGCCCGGCGTGTCCCAAGCCGCGAGGAGCATCGCGAGATCGGCGGCGTCGACCAGCCCGTCGCCATCGAGGTCGCACTGCACGCGGTCGAACGCCTCGAGGTCGGCGGCGTCGACATCGGAGTCGCCGTCGATGTCCATGCGCGCGATCGCCGGCGCGAAGGCCTGCCCGAGGCACTTCACGAGGTCGATCCGGTCCGCATCGGAACGCACGCCGTCGCCATTCGCGTCGCCGAGCGCCTCTGGCGGCCAGAGCGGCCATTCGCGATTGATCGGAAGCCCGGTCAGCACGCGGGTCGCCCGCTTGAGGAGCCCTGCCTTCGGAAAGGTGACGACGATCTGCGAGACCGCGGCATCGGAGCCGCAGCCGATGTGCAGCCGGTACGAGCTCTGGCTCTTGTAGCCGGTGCCCGCCGCGACCTCGCGCCACTGCAGCCGGCCGCCGGTCGAGGCGACGACGCGCGTGCCGATCCCGTGGGTGTTCGCGCCACGGCCCTTCGCGCGCAGGTGCAGCCAGTTTCCCGCGTACGACTGCGGCGTCCGGTTCATGTAGAGCTTCACCGGCTGCAGATGGTCCTGGACGAGCAGGTCCACGCCGCCGTCCGAGTCGAGGTCGCCCTGCGCCGAGCAGAACGACGGATTGGTGTTGCTCAGTCCGCTGAACTTGGTGACGTCGAGCAGCGGCCACGCGGCGCCCTGCAGCATCAGGAAGTTGTCCGACGAGTTCGAGGTGAAGAAGAGGTCGGCCCTGCCGTCGTTGTAGACGTCGAGGAACTCGCCGCCCCAGCAGCTCTGGTGCCCGCGGACGCCCGCGTTCGACGCGACGTCGTAGTAGTGGACGCCGCCATTGAACGAGCGAAGCAGGTGGTTCCCGACCGCGATGTTCGCGACGAAGATCTCGGGAAGCCCGTCGCCGTCGAGATCGCCGAAGCCGACGCCCATCGAATCGGCCTGCATGTCCGCGCCTGCGGCGAGATCCTCGAAGAAGGTGCCGTCTCCGCGGTTCCGGTACAGGCGGTTCCAGAACGGACTCGCGACGCCCTTGTCGTTGCCGACGTAGAGGTCCATGTCGCCGTCGGCGTCGAGGTCGCACCACGACGCGGTGAACGCCGGCCATCCGCCGTTGTCGATGCCGAGCGCGGCGGCCTTCTCGGTGAAGGTGCCGTTGCCGTTGTTGCGCCAGAGGCGGTTGCGGGTGTTGTTGAACATCGTCCCGGTGCGGTTTGCGACCGAGAGATCGATCCAGCCGTCGCCGTCGTAATCGGCCCACGAGACGCCCGCGCCGGCACCGGTGACGGCGATTCCGGCGGCCGAAGCGACGTTGGTGAACTGCATCGCGCCGTCGTTGCGCAGGAGCGCCGGCGGCAGCACCCAGCGCGTGAGCGCGAGATCGAGGTCGCCGTCGGCGTCGTAGTCGCCGGCCGCGATGCCCGAGGCCTTCGTCAGCTGCCCGAGACCGGTCGACGCCGAGACATCGGTGAACGCGCCGGTGCCGTCGTTGCGGAAGAAGCCGAGCCGCTCGGTCGACGCGCCGAGGCAGACGATGTCGTCGTCGCCGTCGCCGTCGAGATCGGCGATGCACACGCCGCAGCCGAACTGTCCGGCTCCGCCGAACGCGCCCTGAGAGACGACATAGTTGATTCCACGGCGCGAGGCCTCCTCGACGAAGGTGGCCTGCGCGGAGACGAGTTCGGTCACGAACAGCGTTCCGGCCGTCGTGCAGAGCGAGAGCAACCCCCCTCGCCGCGTCGACGGCGATGCCCGGTTCGTTCGATCGCTCTCGCAGTGGCTCACGAGGGACTCCTCGGCTGCACCCGTGGTTGCAGCAAACCGCTCGGAATTCGACGAATCGAAAGAAACCTAGCCCCCCACGCGGACCGTGCAAGCCGAATCTCGGACTTTCCAGGAGTTCTCGCCCTACGGCCCAGAATCGCGGGTGGGAGCCGCGGTGCGCGCACGGGAACGCGGTTCCCGCGGGCCGCCCGGATGCGCCTGTGATTGTCAATTGCGAGGCGGTCGGCGCCACGGCGTCCTCGAGCGCGGAGCGCAGCGAAGCTGCGAGCCCGCAGCGCGCGGCGCGCGATGGAAGTCCGAAACGCCGTCTGCGCCGTCGAAGTCGCCACTACCTCCTGCTGCGCAGGAGGTAGTGCCACACGAAGGATGGTCGACTCCGGCGTCGTCCGCTCAGGCTTCGCTGCACTCCGCCTTCGACTGGGAACAGCGCTCACGCGCGAGACTCTTGGCTGGGGCGACCCCGACCCGTCGGGCGCTGCGCGCCCTCGGGGACGGGGCACCCGCCGCCCATGGGGCGGCGGAAAGTCGCAGGCACTCGAGCGCGGAGCGCAGCGAAGCGGCGAGCCCGTATCGCGCGACTTCGCGGCGCGTTCCGAGTGGCATCACTTCCAATGATGGCGGATCGGAGCGCGCGCGAGGCGGGACGGCCTCAGCCCTGGGACTCGGCGCGGCGTCTTGATCGCCACTACCTCCTGCTGCGCAGGAGGTAGTGCCACACGAAGGATGGTCGACTCCGACGTCGCCAGCTCAGGCTTCGCTGCGCTCCGCCTTCGTACTCGAGTGGCGCTTACGCGCCAGACCCCGGGTTGACCCGACCCCGCCCCGGCACACCGACGGCGCCACGAGATCTCCCGACCCCGCCCCGGACCGCTCCCGAAGCACCGCCAAGGATTTGAACTTCCGCGAAGCCGAAGTCCAGAATCCTGGACACGCGGAGGCGCGCCGCGCCGACGCGGCTCTGCGGACGCAGCCCCCGGGAACCGGGGCTGCGGACGCGTCACCCCGATGAAAGCCGAGGAAATGAAAGCCCCGGCCGCCCAAAGGGCGTCCGGGGCTTTCGATTTCCGAGGCGAATCGGGGTGACAGGATTTGAACCTGCGGCCTCTTGCTCCCGAAGCAAGCGCTCTACCAAGCTGAGCTACACCCCGCCGTGCCTTGCGGCGGGCCGGAGAAGATACCCCGGATCAGGCCCCTCCACAAGGCGAATCCGCCGAGCCGACGGTTCCGAAAGGCTGCGCCACCCACACGACCGAACCTCGTGTGGGGAGCCGACCCCATTGCGGGCGCCGGCGATCACGAATACGAATCCTGAAACCCGGAGAGGTATCTCAGGGTTTGTGGAGAGTCAGCGGCCCGGGGGGCCGCGCCACGTAGGAACAACTCGAGTGTGGAGGCAATCATGACCAAGATCGGTATCACGTCCAAGTTCGCTCTCGCCCTGGCGGTCGCTTCGGCCGCCGCCGTTTCGCTCGCCGAGGACACCGGGTCGGTCGTCACCGTCGGCGACAAGCGCGTCTCGGCCATCGTCGACGACACCACCCTGCTCGTCAGCGAGCCGGTCGTCGAGACGAAGAACGCCGAGACCGACTCGTGGGAGGTCTCCGAGGAGGAGTCCGCCCTCACCGAGTTCATCAAGGACTCGGAGGAGCCCTACCGCGGCTACATCTCCGTGGCCACCTCGATGATGTTCGACTGCGACGGCAACGGCCAGCTCGACTCGATCGACATCTCGAACGGCGCGATCGACGTCGACGGCGACGGCGTCCTCGATCGCTGCGAGTACGCCATCGGCGACCTCAACCTGAACGGCGTGATCGACGGCTTCGACGTCTCGATCCTGCTCGGCTGGTGGGGCGTGCCCTTCCCGCAGTTCGGCGACCTCAACCAGGATGGCGTCGTGAACGCGATGGACCTCGGCACCCTGCTCGGCCGCTTCGGCGTCGTCGTCTACTGATCGCCTGCAACCCATCAACGCGACGGGGCCGCGGCGTGCGCCGCGGCCCCGTTCACTTGATCGATGCCTGCGACCGCTCAGGGACACGGACCCCAGGTCGCGAGAAGCACGCCGAGATCCTGCGAGTTCGCCACGCCGTCGGCGTTGAAGTCGTAGGTCGGATCCGTTCCGCCCCAGTTGGCGAGGAACCGCGCGAGATCGGTCGAGCCGACCACGCCGTCCCCGTCGATGTCGGCGAGGCAGTCCGGCACCTCGACGCCGAGCGGCTCGATCTCGTCGATGCGCAGCTCGCGCCACGCCGGCCCGCTGTGCTGGGCCGGGTCGTAGTTCGTGCGGCTGCGCATCATCGACATGCGGGTGCTCGAGGGCAGCAGGTGGAACGGCGAGGCCGTGTCCTGCTGCCAGCCTCCGGTCGCCGACCGCTTCAGCGCGCGCAGCACGCCCGAAGTCGTGACGAAGAGACGACCTTCGTCGCCGGCCGAGATGCTGCGCGGCGCGGTCACGCCCGCGACTGGGAAGCTGCTGAAGCCATTCGTAGCCCAGTTCGCGGCGAGGCGGTGCAGGCTCGAGTTCCCGTCGGTGACGAAGAAGACGGACCCGTCGTCGGTGTCGACGCAGACCGAGCTGTCGCCGGATACCGGGATCGAGGTCGGGATGTCGACCGACGAGATCACCGAGAGGCTCGACGACAGCCGCGTGAGGCGCCGATTCGCGACGCTCAGGACGACGACCCGGTCGGTCGCGTCGTCGTAGGCGATCGCGGCCGGACCGGCCACCGCGGTCGTCGACGGCCCCGCGGTCCCGTCGGCGCGGATGCAGCGGATCGTCGTGCCGTCGTGGTGGTAGATCTGCCCGTCGCGGCCGGTGGTGAAGCGCTTCACGGCGCCGGAGACGAGGATCGTCTGCTCGCCGGTCAGCATGTTGACGCGGATCAGGCGGTTCAGCGGCACCGCCGCTCCGTACGAACCAAGCATCAGCGCGTCGAGCGAGTCGGAGTCGAACGACACGTCGAGGATCGAGAGCGGGTTCGTCGTCAGCGTCACCGGCGGCGGCGGCGGAGCGAAGCTCGGGACCTGCGTGATGACGATCTGCGTGGATTCCCCGGACGGGAGGAAGCCAAGGACGCCGGTGGGCCGCAGCAGCACCACGGAATCGACGATCCGAAGCGAGAACTCGCTCGTGAAGTTGAGCGCCGTGACCACGCGCAGCGGCACCAGCGCCGAGGTGATGGCGATCTCGTCCGAATCGATCTCGCGGTTCACGAAGAACGACTGGGTGGACAGCGAGTCGCTGCTGTCGGCCGGGTCGCGGACCCGCACATACGCGTCGTCGGCGCCGCTTCCGAGCCGATACGCCTCGACGAGGGTCACGGCGTGGCCGCCTTCACGGACGACCTGGTACGCATTGAGCTTGTTGTCGTACGCGGTGACGCGGTAGCGGCCGTACGCGATGCTCGCGAGCGCGCCGGTCGACGCGGCCTGCGCGATCTTGTGCATCCGGACCGTGTAGTCGTCCGAGGTGAAGAACGCCTGCCTCGTCAGCGCGCCGGATGCCCATCCGATGCAGAGAAGCTGCGTCCCGGTCGACCAGGCGAGATGCGCCGTGCCGCCGATCGGATCGGTGCCCATGAAGCTTCCCGCGACGCTGATCGCGGAGGTCGCCTGGTCGTACTTCGACGCCGACTGCCAGTTGCCCGGCCCAGGCGACACACCCGGCATGCCATGGTTCGCCGCGTAGCAAAACATGTTGACCGTCGCGGTGGGCACGCAGTACATCCCGCCGTCCGACGGGAGATCGTCTCGAAGCTGGTCGAGATCGGGCATGTGCGTGACCTTGTAGTGGTAGAAGGTCGGCGACGCGTAGAGGCGCTTGACGAAGTCGCCGCAGGCGATCGCGCTCGAGGCGAGCGCCCCGCCGATCGCGAGCGTTCGGACGAGACCGTTCGAGCCAAGGGGATTCCAACGCATCGCCGCTCCTCGTCGCCGCAGCGACATCGATCGGGGCGAACGCGGCGGACGCACCGCACAGGCCCTCGACCTCAAGGTACCGGGCGCACTTCGCGCCACCAACCGGAAAGCGCGCTTTCCGGCGTGCACCCGGAGCGGGATCCGAGATTTTCGGGCGGATCGCAGCGCCTACAGGTCGCAGGCGCCCCACTTCGCGAGCAGCGCCGCGAGGTCGCCCGCGCCGACGACGCCGCTTCCGTCGATGTCGGCCACGGTTCCGAGCTGCCCCCACTTCGCGAGCAGGATGGCGAGGTCGACCGAGTCCACGACGCCGTCGGTGTCGAGGTCGCCCGGACAGAGCATGCCGGCGCACGGCGGATTGACGATTCCGGCGGTCTCGTCGGAGGCGACCGTCGTGAACGCGTTCGGGCCGAGCACCCACGCATCGGTGTCGAGGCAACGCCGCGCGTGGAAGATGAACATTCCTCCCGCCGGACCGGCCTGCGCCGGCGCGTAGGTCCACTCGCTCGCGACTCCGGGCGCGCCCCAGACGAGCGACACGCCGTCGACCACCTCGCTCCATAGAGACGCGTCGAGCGCGCCGTCGTCGTCGAGGTCGAGGTCGTCGCCCGTCTCGGCCTTGCAGTTCCGGACGAGCAGCACCGTCAGGTTGTCGGCGTCCTCGAGCCCGACCGGCTGCGCGAGGTCGGGAAGCACCCAGAGCAGCCTTGACGCGTGCACGAGGAACGAGCGGTCGGCCGGGATGGCGTGTCCGTCGAGGCGGACCACGGCCTCGACCACGCCGGTGTCGCCGAGCGCCGGTCCAAGCGCCTCGTCGGCATCGCCGATCACGACGATCGCAAGTCCATCGAGGGGGTCGTCGGCGACGCCGGTGATCTCGACATACTCGACGTTCGTCAGTGGCGGCAGGCTGTCCACCCGGATCTCGCTCAGCTTCGGCGGCGGGACCGCGACGGCCACGAGCGCAAGGGCGGCGAGGAGTGCTCCGGCCATCTCGCGAAGGTAGCCCCGCCGCCGACCGAGGCAAGCCCGGTCCGGCCGCACGTTTTCGGGATTTCCGGCCCGGGCGACGCGACGGCGCCCGCCCGCTCCTGTTCAATGCGCGGATGCGAAATCTCGCCCTCCGGATGGCCTCGGTCGCGACCGCCGCCCTGCTCGCGCTCGGCGCGTCGGCCGCACCGCCGATTCCCGACGACTGGTTCTTCGACGGCGCGAACCGCCCGGCGCCCCTCAAGGCGCTTGAGGGCAAACCCGCGCCCGAACTCGCGCTCGAATCGTGGATCGGCGACGAGGTGAAGCTCTCGGCGCAGCGCGGCAAGGTCGTCGTCGTCGACTTCTGGGCGACCTGGTGCGGGCCATGCATGGCCGCGATCCCCGAGAACGTCGAGCTCGTCGCGAAGCACAAGGACGACGGACTCGTCTTCGTCGGCGTGCATGACTCGAACGCCGGCTTCGAGCGCGCCGCGCAGGTGGTCAAGGAGAAGAAGATCAACTACCCGGTTGCGAAGGACAAGGGCGGCGCCAGCACCAAGGCGTTCAACCTGCAGTTCTGGCCGACCTATGTCGTCATCGACCGCGCCGGCGTCGTGCGCGCCGCCGGCCTGATGCCGCAGTACGTCGGGAAGGTCGCGGAGATGCTGCTCGCCGAGGCGGGCCCGAGCGGCGGCGAGGCGGCGGCGTCCGAGTTCGCGGCCGACGCCTACGCCGGTGGCGCGAAGCGGCCGGCGTCGCTGCGCTCCATCGAAGGCCGCCCCGCTCCGACGCTGCGCGCCGAATCGTGGGCCGGCGACGCGGTGCTTCCCGAGCGGATGAAGGGCGCCGTCGTCGCGATCCACTTCACGCGCGCGGGCGATGCGATCGCCGCGCGTCCGCTCGCCGATTTCGCGGCGCTCGAGCAGGAGTTCGCCTCGCAGGGCGTCGTCTCGATCGCCGTGTGCCCGTCCGACGCCGATCCGGCGAAGCTCCGCGAGGCGCTCGCGGCGCTCAAGTCGAACGCGCCGGTCGCGCGCGACCGCGCGCCCGAGCCGCCCGAGGCCGAGTCGGGCCGAACGCCGCCGCAGCCGCCGAGCGGCGCGACGGCGCAGGCCTTCGGCGTGCGCTTCCTGCCGGCGACCGTCATCATCGACCGCGGCGGCGTCGTGCGCGCCGCCGGCGTGAAGCCGGGGAAGTGCCGGGAGATCATCGAGAAGCTGCTCGCCGAGGAGGCGAAGTGAACATGACCGCGACCGCATCCAATCCCGTCACCGGCCATTCGCCCTTCGTCGACCATGTCCGCACGCAGGTGGCGAAGACCGTCGTCGGCCAGGAGGCCGTGGTCGAGCGCGTGCTGATCGCGCTCCTCACCGGCGGACACCTGCTTCTCGAGGGCGTGCCCGGCATCGCGAAGACGCTGCTCGTCCAGAGCGTCGCCAAGGCGATCGACCTGCGCTTCGCGCGCGTTCAGTTCACCATCGACCTCCTGCCGAGCGACATCGTCGGCAGCGAGATCCTCGAGCAGAAGACCGGCGAGTTCCGCATCCACAAGGGGCCGATCTTCACGAATCTCCTGCTCGCGGACGAGATCAACCGCGCGAGCCCGAAGGTGCAGTCGGCGCTGCTCGAGGCGATGCAGGAGCGCCGCGTGTCGATCGGCGACACCACCCACGACCTTCCCGCGCCGTTCCTCGTGATCGCGACGCAGAATCCCGTCGAGCAGGCCGGCACCTTCGAACTCCCCGAGGCGCAGCTCGACCGCTTCATGCTGCGCCACCGCCTGTCGTACCCGACGCCCGAGGACGAGGCCGAGGTCGTGCGCCGCAGCCTCGCGCTCAAGCTGAAGCGCCAGGGCGACGGCGCGGTGCCGATGTCGGCGTTCGACGCGATCGACGGCTCGCAGCGGCTGCATGTCGGCGACCTGACGAGCGCGATGGCCGCGGTGCAGCAGGTGCATGTGAGCGACGTCTTCGTGCGCGACGTGGTCGAGCTCGTGAACCTGACCCGCCGCCACCCCGACATCGAGCTCGGCTGCAGCCCGCGCGCGGCGCTCGCGCTCGTGCACGCGGCGCGCGCCCGCGCCTTCATCCACGGGCGCGACTACGCGATTCCCGAGGACATCTTCGCGCTCGCGGAGGACGTGATCCTGCACCGCATGCGCCTCTCCTACGAGGCGCTCGCGCAGGGGCGCACCTCGGCGGGCGTGCTGCGCGACCTGCTTTCGACGATGGCCTGAGGAACGCCGTGCTCGCGACGACGAACGGAACCGATCTCGATCTCCCCGCGCCCGAGTCGCTCGCGCGCGGCGACTTCGATCTCGTCATCCGGCGGCTCGCCGACGACCTCGCTTTCGGCAGCGATACCTCGCGCCTGCTCGGCAGCGGCCTCGAGTACGCGAGCTCGCGGCCGTACATCCCGGGCGATTCGGTGCGCCTCCTCAACTGGCGCCTGACCGCGCGCACCGGCCGCGCCTATGTGCGCGAGTACGAGGCGCTGAAGCGGACGAACGCCTACATCCTCGTCGACACCTCCGCGTCGATGTCGGTGTCGAGCGTGGCGCGCTCGAAGCACGACCTCGCGGTGTGGATCGCCTCGGCGCTCGGCCTGATCGCGCAGCGGCGCATGAGCCCGGTCGCGCTCGTCGGCGCGGGCGAGCGGAGCGTGCCGCTGTCGCCGAGCCTCTCGCGCAACGACCTCTGGCGCGCGCTCGAGCCGCTGCGCGCGCGCGACTTCGGCGAAGCGACCGCGCTCGGCGCGCGCCTGCGCGAGACCGCCGCGCGAGCGGCGCGCGCGAGCCTCTTCGTCGTCCTGAGCGACCTGCACGATCCCGACGCGATTCCCGCGATCCGCAGCACGGCGCAGCGCCACGACGTGACCGTGCTCCACCTCGTCGATCCGACCGAGACGCGGCCGCTGCGCGCGGGCTTCTTCCGCGCGCGCGAGGCAGAGACCGGGCACCAGTTCCTCGGCACGCCGCGCACGCGCTTCGCAGCGCCCGAGGAGACGCAGGCCGAACTCCTGCGTTCCGGCGCCGACTACCTGCGGCTCGAGACCGACCGGCCGTTCGTTCCCGCGCTGCGCCACCACCTCGGCACGCGCGGCATGCTGACGAGGGGGCGCGGATGATGCGCGTCGCGACCGGCATCGCCGCGGCATTCCTCGCGGCGGGCGCGCTCGCCGCGGAGCCTCCGCGCACCGCGCGCGGCACGAGCGGCGCGATCGAGATCGCGAGCGCGACGCCGCTGCGCGCGAAGGCGCTGCGCGACGCGTCGGCGCCGATCCTCGTCCGCGTGAACGCCGCCGGCGAAGGCCGCTACCGCATCGAGTACATCGGCGCGATCGAGGGCCGCTTCGACCTCGCGGACGCGATCGAGTCGGCCGACGGACGCGCCGCCGAAGGCCTGCCTGACCTCGAGGTCGAGATCTACTCGCAGCTGCCGGCGAACCACGGCACCGACGTCTTCGGCCTCGGCGCGCCGGGCTTCTCGCTCGCGGCGCACTATTCGAGCGCGCTCGCCGCGATCGCCGCGCTCTGGATCGCGGTGCCCGCCGTCTTCCTCGTGCGCCGCGCGCTGCGTCCGAAGCCGGCGCCGCCTCCGGCGCCGGTGCCGGCGCCGACCGTCGCCGAACGGCTTCTCGCGATCGTCGACGAAGCCCGCGGCCGCGAGCTCGACGCGCGCGAGCGCGGGCGGCTCGAGCTGCTGCTTCTCCAGGAACTCCGCGCGGGCGCGGCGCAGGCCGATGCCTCCTCGATCGCCGATCTCGCCGGCGCCGTCGCCGCGCTCCGACTCGACGCGCGCACGAACGGCGTCGTCCGCGCCGTCGAGCGCTGGCTGCACGCGCCGTCCGCCGGCGACCGCGCCGCGGCGCTCGCCGAGATCGACCGCCTCCGCCTCGCGAAGGGAGGCGCCGCGTGACCTTCGCGCATCCGTGGGTGCTGCTCTTCCTCGCGATTCCCGTCGTCCTCGCCTGGACCGTGGTCGCGCGCGCGCCCGGCGTCGTCAGCCCCGCCGACCACCGTCCGCTGCGCGCACGCCCGTGGACCGCGCGGCTTCTCGGCGCCTTCGACGCGGTGCCGCTCCTTCTCCTCTCGGTCGCGATCGTGATCCTCGCCGGGCCGCAGACGCTCAAGCAGCCGCGGCGCGAGCGCTCGCTCACCAACATCCAGATCTGCCTCGACGTCTCGGGCAGCATGAACGGCCGCAACTACGAGCTCGCGAAGCAGGCGGTCGAGGACTTCACGCGCGCCCGCGAGGGCGACGCCTTCGGCCTCACGCTCTTCGGCGTGCAGCAGATCCGCTGGATGCCGCTGACGAAGGATCTCGACGCGATCCGCAACGCGCTTCCCTTCGCCGATCCGCTGATGCAGCCGAGCCACATGGGCGGCACCATGATCGGCGCGGCGCTGCGATTCTGCCGCGCGAACATGGTCGCCGAATCGACGCAGGGCGACCGCATGATCGTGCTCGTGTCGGACGGCATGAGCGGCGACCTCGGCGGCAGCGAGCCCCAGACGATCGGCGAGGAGATGAAGGCCTCGGGCATCGTCGTCTACCACATCCACATCGACGAGAGCGATCCGCCGAGCGAGGTCCGCGACCTCGTCGAGGTCACCGGCGGCGAGAGCTTCGCCTCGACCGATTCCGAGGGCCTGAAGGGGATCTTCCGCCACATCGACCGCATGAAGCCGGCGCGCTTCGCGCCGGTCGGCACCGTCCCGCTCGACGAGTTCCGGCCCTTCGCGCTCGTCGCGCTCGCGCTGCTCTCGCTGCACGGGCTCGGCCTCCTCTTCGCGAGGTACACGCCGTGGTGACCGAGCTCGGCGCCAACCACTTCACCTACGCGCTGCTCGCGGCGATCGCGGCGATCGCCGTTGGCGTCGTCGCCGAGCGCCTGCACGCGCGGCGCGTCGCGCGCGTGGCGCGGCTCGCGTTCGGCCCGGGCGGCAGGCCCGCGGCGTGGGCGCGCGCGGCGCCGGTCGCGCGCATCGCCGGACTCGGCCTCGTCGCCTTCGGCGCGACCGCGCTCATGCTGCACGACCCGATCGAATCGGACGACGCGCCGAATCCGCGCGCGTCGCGGCAGCTTCTCGTCGTGCTCGATGTGTCGCCTTCGATGAACATCGCCGACGCCGGCCCGGGAACGCAGAAGGAGATGCGCGGCGTCTGGGCGGGCAAGGTCCTCGGCGGCATGCTCGACCGGCTCGACATGAAGGACACGCGCGTTTCGATGATCGCCTTCTACACGAAGGCGCTGCCGATGCTGCGCGACTCGACCGACAAGAACGTCCTCGCGAACCTGATGGACGGGCTGCCGCTCTACACCGCGTTCTTGCCGGGCGAGACCGACCTGCAGGCGGGTCTCGTCGCCGCCTTCGAGATGGCGAAGGGCTGGGCGCGGAAGTCGACGACGCTCGTCGTCATCTCGGACGGCGACCTCTCGAAGCCGGTGTCGCCGCCGCCGCGGCCGGCGTCGATCGCCGATGTCCTCGTGATCGGCGTGGGCGACCCGAACCGCGCGACCACGATCTCGGGCCACGCGTCGCGGCAGGACGTGTGGAACCTCAAGACGATCGCCGGCCGGCTCGACGGAACCTTCCACGAAGGGAACTCGCGCCACCTGCCGACCGCGGTGCTCGAGCGGCTCACGATGATCGCGCCGCGCGTTTCCGACGGCCTCGGCCTCCGCGAGGCCGCGCTCGTCGCGCTTGGCCTCGGCGGCGCGCTCCTCGGGCTCGTCGGCCCGCTTCTGATCCTCTTCGGGACGCCGCGCGACTACGCGCGCGCGCACCGCAACCCGCCCGCCACCGCCATCTCGACCGAAGGACGGCTCGCATGAAGCACTCGCGCATCGCCTGGACCCTCTGGGCCCTCGTTCCCGTCGGACTCGCCGCGTTCCACTTCGGCCCCGGGCAGACCGCGTGGCGCGAGGACCGCGCCGCGCGGCTCGTCGAGACCGCGGACGCCGCGCAGCAGGAGGCGCTGCGGCTGCAGGGCCTCGCCTACGAGGCGCATCTCGCTGCGATCGAGGCGCGGCTCGCGGCCTTCGGTCGCGACGACGAATCGCTGCGCGCGGCGGCTGCGGCCGCGGGCGCGCGCGAGGATGAGGCGTACGCGCGCGCCGCGGAATCGTGGCGCGCGACGGCGGAAGCGCTGTCGGCCGCGCAGGCGTTCGTCGACGAGACCGGCGGCGCCGTGCGCGAGGAGATCCGCCTCGCGAAGGCGCGCGCGCTCGTGCGCACGGGCGACGTCGCCGCCGGTGCGAACGAGCTCGAGGACATGCTCTACGAGGCGACCGAGCGCGGCGACGCGGACGCGCCGCTCGCGCTCGAGGCGCGCGAGGAACTCGCGACCGCGTACTACTACGGCGCGCGCCTGATGCGCCTCGCTGGCAAGCCGGCGGACGAATGGCGCGAGGTCGCGGGCCGCGCGCGGCAGAACTTCCGCTACCTCGCCGAGGACGCGCGCCGCCGCGGCGCGCCCTCCGAGGAGGTCGTGAACCACGAGAAGAACGGCGAGCTCGTGCTCAATCTCGAGCAGAGTTCGCTCGACGAGCTCTACGCGAAGGCGCGGCCGAAGGATTCTCCGACCGGCAAGTGCAACGGACTCGGGCAGAAGCCGCGGCCGGGCCGCAAGGGGAACCGCCCCGGCGAGAAGCCCGCGAAGGGCGCCGGCATGAACGGCGAGATCGGACGAGGCTGGTGATGCACGCGAATGACACGCAGGGAAGGCAGACGATGACGACCGAACGACGAACCATAATGCTGCTTTCGCTTCCGCTCGGCGCCGCGCTCGTCGCCGCATCGCTCGCGCAGGCGCAGGGCGTGCCCGCGGTGCGCATGATCAAGGCGTCGACGATCTCGAGCGGCGCCGTGCCCGTCGGCGCACAGGTCGTGGACGAAGCGGCCGAGGTGATTCCCGAGCCGCCGCC
>Ga0315906_10006240_pt1 | contig 14789 bp, 9 predicted proteins | sample LakEriMetagenome_4_FD_203526 | JGI IMG/M metagenome (GOLD analysis project Ga0315906, IMG submission 203526) | Freshwater fungal communities from buoy surface, Lake Erie, Ohio, United States - Buoy 2 MA122 | ecosystem: Environmental > Aquatic > Freshwater > Lake > Lake biofilm | place: USA: Lake...
ATATATAAACGCAGGTACAGAGTTTTATAAAAAGGATGCCATAAAATATATTGAGCCTTTTTTTAACAAACATAATATCAAATATAAAAAACTGTCGACAATAGAAATTGCTAACCTTGTCCGCGCCGAAAGAGAATACATCATCAGCGCCGAAAGCAGTAGCCAAGTCGCTGTCGGATATTGTAGAGAACTTAGCGATTTTGCTGAAGACGCCGAAATCACAGAGAGCACAGAAAGCACAGAGAGCACAGAAATCACAGAAATCACAGAGAGCACAGAAAGCACAGAAATCACAGAGAGCACAGAAAGCACAGAAAGCACAGAAAGCACAGAAAGCACAGAAAGCACAGAAAGCACAGAAATCACAGAGAGTAGCGAAGACAGCTACGAGAGCGATATTGAAGATTTTACAACTATCTCTTATATTCCTAGAGAATATCAATCAGCTATTATATCTAATGCCTTATCATATTTTCAATTTAATAATAATGGGATACTTGCTTTAATATGTGGCGTAGGTAAAACTCTAATATCTCTATGGATTACTAAAGAATTAAATTGTAATACAATTGTTATTGGAGTACCTAATATATTACTATTAAAGCAATGGAAAAATACAATTAAATCAATATTACCAGACCTACCTATATTTATTGTTTCTAAAGATATAAAATTGCAGGATATAATACAGTTTTTGGAAAATGAAAAAAATCGCTTTATTATAATAACAACTTATGCCTCTTCTCATAAGGTAAGAAAGGCTTTTGAAAAAACGCAAATAATTCCTCATATCAAAATATTAGACGAAGTACATCATTTAACATCTTATAATATTAATGCTAAACAAAAATCATATGTCAATATCTTAAAAATACAATCGCGCAAACAGCTATCGCTTACTGCCACATTAAAAATATTAGAAAATAAGGAGAATGTCAGCGATGCCGATATTATTATATCAAATGATAATGTTCAATATTTTGGCAATATAATTGATAAGAGATGTTTATTGTGGGCTATTGATGAGAATATTATTTGTGATTATGTTATTCAGACTATTACTACCGATACAGATAAATTGGAATATCATTTAAATAGGTTTAAGATTGTTGAAGAGAATGATAAAAGGCTGTTTTTGAGCGCGTTTTCATCTTTGAAAAGTATATTTGAAAATCATTCGCATCACATACTGATATATTCTAATAATATGCGTAATTCTATGAAAATAATAGAATATATCAAATTACTTATAGAAGATAAATACATTATATTACCCGGATTATATTATTCGGCATATCATAGCAATCATAAAGCCCGTGAACAGAAAGGTAAAATTGATAAGTTTGAAATTGCTAAATATGGAATAATATCTTGCGTATATTGTCTAGGTGAAGGCTGGGATTTTCCATTACTGGATGCCGTAGTATGTGCCGAGAATATGAGTTCAAATATTAGGATACTTCAGTCAGTACTAAGAGCGAGCCGAAAAAATAAGAATCAGCCTGATAAAATAACAAAAATCATATTACCTATTTTGAATAAAGATGATTTATGGGAAAATGATAATCCAGATTTTAAAAAAGTTAGAGAAGTTATATATCAGATGGGATTAGAAGACGAAACGATAACACAGAAAATTAAAGTATTCAATATAGATATCAAAAAAGAAGGGAGGCTATATAAGCCATTATTGCCCAATGCCGCAATAGAAAGTTTCGGCGAGTTTGATAATGATTTTACGCAAAAGCTTAGATTAAAAACAGTTAAACGAATGGTGCTCTCTACGACATACGAGAAGGCAAGGAAGATTATTGCAAGTAATAATATTAGAAATAAAGAGGAATATTATAAGCTATGCGAAATTGATAGCAGATTATCACCGGAACCTGAAATAGATTTTAAAGGAACTTTCACAAATTGGATAAATTATTTAAGTATTGAGCGTATATATTATGATTTGGAAACCTGCAAAAATAAAGTAGGAGAATATCTATCGCTATCTCCTAAAATAAAAAAAAATTATTTAGATTTATCTATTGTATGCACGGGGTTGTGTAAAATAGATTCACAATTTCCCCCAAACGGCCTATGGGTTGAATATTATAATGTAAAGGATTTGAGGGATATTATAGAGCTCTCTAATAAGAAAAAGAAAAGAACAAGTGATATTCTATAATTTACTATATTATGGAAGATTTTTGTAAAAGAAATATATAACAACGCTAATATTTTCTTTAATATTAAGGAAAATTTACTTTTTTATATTTTATAAAAATAAAAATTGATTATTTTTATATAAAGTAATAATATCTTATATACTTAGAAGATGTCAAAACAATATACTTGCGAACTCTGCAATAAAGTCTTTAACCAAAAAATTGATTTTACACGACATAAAAATAAAAAAGCACCATGTATAACTATTGATAAGATGCAAAAATTAACTCAAATAAAAGAAGAAAAATGTGAATTTAAAACTAAATTATCAGGAATATTTAATTATTGTTTGGATGTGTTAAGAAATAACGAACATTTAACAGGCGATAAAGCTCTGAGAACATTAGCACACTTGTTGGATTTAAGATTGATAGAACATCACTTTGGTAATGAAATTGATATTGATACTTTTGAATATGATTTTAGTTCATACGAAGATGAAATTATTGAAAAACATAAGGCAAAATTATTAAAAATGGTTAGATTTAGTAATCTTGCGAAAGAAAAAGAAGAAAATATACCAAAAATTATGAAATGTTTATGGGATGAGATTTTATCGGTTCATCCTATTACTAAAAATATATTCTTGAAAGGAAAGGGATTTGATATTCAACATCAATCCACATATAAAAAATTAATTGATAAATTATATACATTTGACTTTGAAGCGGTTGATGAAGATATTTTAGGTGAAGCATATGAAGAAGTAATTAAAGATGTTATGACTGGTAAGGTGTTGGGACAATTCTTTACTCCACCAAAAGTTAAACAAATGATGATTAAACTTATTGACCCTCAACTAAAAGCAGACGGAACAATTGAAAAAATATTTGACCCTGCGATGGGAACAGGAGGCTTCTTAATTTCATCATTAAGACATTTATTACAACAATCAAAAACAACAGGAATAAAAATGAACTGGGATTTTATTAGTAATGAAGGACTCGGAGGAAGAGAGGCAGAACCTGATACATATCAATTAGCAATTTCAAATATGTTGATTTCATCAGGACATATGTTTAATGTTTTGGAAAAAGGAGATAGTATTCGTAATCCAATAACAAATAAATATGATATTATTCTCACTAATCCGCCATTTGGAATTGATGGTTTAATCTATAATGAAATATTGCATCCATTAAGAAATGAATATATGCCTATAAAATCAAATAGTGCTGTTCCATTATTCTTACAAGCGATTATTCATATGTTAAAAATTAATGGTAGATGTGCTGTTGTTTTACCTTATGGAAAAGAAGTGTCTGGTAAAAGTAATGAACTCATTAATATTAGAGAATATTTAATGAAAACCTGTGATTTGAAAGAAATAATATATTTACCATCTGGTGTATTTACACACACTCCTATAAAAACTTGCGTGTTTTACTTTATTAAAAAGAGAGAAGGAGTTGATGTCTTAGAAACCAAAATTAAAGTATCAAAAACTCAAAAAGAAACAGGTAGAGATTATAAGTTTTCAAAAACACATCAAACAACAAAGGTTAAGTTTTATGATTACAACCCCTATGAAGATGTGAAAAATCAATTAGTCGAAGTTCCTATTGAGAAAATTGCGAGTAATTCATATTCCCTCAATTATGCAGAATATATGAATGATGAAGCGGAAGAAGAACAATATGAAGAAGGTGTTATTGTGAAGACGCTAGGAGAGGTTTGTAAGTTTAAAAATGGAAAAGGGATTAAAAAAGATACGATAGTTGTCGGTGAATATCCTGTTATTGGAGGAGGTCAAAAACCAATGGGTTTTCATAATAGATACAATACAGAAGAAAATACTATATTATGTTCTTCGAGTGGAGCATATTCTGGATTTATTAGTAAATATGATAAAAAAGTATGGGCTAGTGATTGTTTTTCAATAATACCAAAAACTAATTTATTAAATAACAACTATTTATATTATATGTTAAAGTTTAAACAAGATAATATATATAAGTTACAAACAGGAACAGCACAACCACATGTTTATTCAAAAGATTTGCAAGAGTTTAAAATCCCCATTCCATCACTTGAACGCCAACAAGAAATCGTGAAATATTTAGATTTCCTATATGAAAAAGCAAACAAAACAAGTAATGAGAAAATTGCAGAATTAAAACAGTTGAACAAGTTTTGTTTAAATAACCAAAAAATATTTGGCGAGAATGAAGTAAAAACTCTAAGCGAAATTTGTGAGTTTAAAAATGGAAAAGGGATTAAAAAAGATACGATAGTTGTCGGTGAATATCCTGTTATTGGAGGAGGTCAAAAACCAATGGGTTTTCATAATAGATACAATACAGAAGAAAATACTATATTATGTTCTTCGAGTGGAGCATATTCTGGATTTATTAGTAAATATGATAAAAAAGTATGGGCTAGTGATTGTTTTTCAATAATACCAAAAACTAATTTATTAAATAACAACTATTTATATTATATGTTAAAGTTTAAACAAGATAATATATATAAGTTACAAACAGGAACAGCACAACCACATGTTTATTCAAAAGATTTGCAAGAGTTTAAAATCCCCATTCCATCACTTGAAAGACAGAAGGAGATTGTGGAGTATTGCGAATATAATGATACACTCATTAAGCAATTAGAAAAAGAGATAGAGAATAACAAGAGGCAAGCGCGTGCGTGTATCAATAGCATAGTTAAAATTAGTTCCGTCGAAATTGATGATGCTATAAGTGAAACAAGCAGAACGTGTGGAACAGATGAAATCAATGAAATAATTGAAGACAGCGATAGTAGCGAATAATTACATAATATATAGGATAGATAAGTTAATATAATAATGAAAAAATAGTTTAATATAATCCAAATTAAAAATTGATAGTATATATTTTTAATATTTTTAATAGAAGATATGGATTATGATATGAAGTATAAAGAACTCTGGACACCAGATGATTTTATCAATAATAATCCTCCTACTATGTCTATGTATGAGTTTATAAGTAATGATTTTACACATTCTAACATTGAATATTGTATAATCAAAAATATTAATGGTGAAATTATTTCTAATAATAATAAATATTTACCTATATTTATTGATATTATAAAAGCAATTAATATACAGCAATTTTTAGAAATTACAACATTTAATATTAAATTTTGCGAATATAATATTGAAGGGTATAAATGGTATCCTAATATTAAATTATCTATTCAACGAAAGCAAGCATCTTCAACAGCAAAAGAAATTATTAAAATGTGTTATATATTTAACTTATCTATTCATATTAAAATAAAATTAAACACTGGAAAAATTATTCAATTTGGTAAAATTATTCAATAATTAACAAGGATATTTTTTAATGAGATTGTTAAGTATTGCAACTTTAATGATGAGCTTATTAAGTAATTAGAAACAGATATAGATAATAAAAATATACAAACTAGCAATATCAGCGAATAATTACATAGTGTCTTACATAATATATCCGGCGCATATCAGCGAATTATAAATATATGGTATGCAAGGATGGGGAAGTTTATATGTTATTTAATATTTTTTGTTTTTATAATATTGTACGATATAGCTATACAGTAGGGGCAGGTCAATATCACACTTATTCTTGTAATATTTTGCGATACTTTGGCAAGATTTAATATGAGTAAGGAGTGGGTCGCTATGATCGGTAAGAGTGTATAAATCTCTATAATGTATTTCCGTATCCCATTTATTATCTTCGCCACGCCACCCCTGTTCTTTATTATTTGCTGTAATATTTGAAATGCGCTTGTTATTAGAGATATAGGTTGCGACGCCTACTATTTTACCTTTTGTTTTGCTCTGAATGAACCATAGGCGATCCCCTTGTTTCATATTTGTGAAAAGATTTTTACCGCGAGAATGAATGCCCCATATAGAATATTTTGAATTATTAAAGTTGATTCCGTCGCCTACACGCATAAACCAGTCATTAGTTTTCGTCTCAATTCGTGGCTTTGAAGCAGTCGTGCTCATATCTTCTTAGAACAGGCTTAGCTTTTAGCAAAAAATTAGAAGATATAGGCTATACAAGTCAGGCACAGAGTGTGATAATAATATGACTAAAAGAAAATCGTAAAAAAATTAACTGGAGAAAGGGCAGAATATGAAATGAGTTTGACACCTGAGGAATACGAAGAGTTGAAATATTATAATAAATTGGATTGGAAGCAATTATCAGATAACAAAGGAATCTTCGTAGCAGTTTAGATTTAATGGTGGTTAAGTATTTATGTTATATATTTATATTTTATATTTTATATTTTTATAATGCATTTTCGTAAAAATTGATAGGAATAAATATATTTTTTACTATAGCAAGTATATCACTATTTTTAAGTGATTTACAGTTAAGTCAAAGTTAAACCTTGTAAGCATCATAAGAGTATAATGAGTAACAATACTTTTATTACGCCCGCAATGTTAGCCGATATGTCTAGTATTCAATCTAATATTGTTAAATGTCTCTTATATAAAGAATCGAACAATGCTTTTAATCAAGATAATATAAGTATTAATAGTTTGCCTCATGATGTTCACGATAAAATTGTAGAGCATTATAAAACTCTATTGCCATCTAAGTATGTATTGAGAGATTGGGTTCCAAGAGAAAAACTTGATTGGTACACATTGTCTGGAAATCCGTGTGCTTCTGAGTTGTTGATGGAACAAGCAGATTATGAAAACACTTTGACAGAAGAAGAATATAATATGTTAATAAAAGAAAAAAAAATAAGTTGGATGAGAGTGTGTTGTATTAATGGAGAAGCGATAGACATTTTAAAGAAATATCCTTCAAAAATTCAATGGGCTTATTTATCGAACAACAAAAAACAACAAGCAGTGGATATGATTAAGGAAAGAATTGAATATGAGAAAATTAATGTTCCAGAATATTACGAAGAAAACAGAGTATGTATAAATAATTTTAGCGATAATGAAAATCCTCAAATTATTGAATTTATTAAAGAAAGAATTGAATATGAAAAAGGGTTAAGCGAGGAAGAATATAAAAAAATAGATATTTATGATGTGTTGGATTGGTCATATATATCAGCAAATCCAAATGCTATTGACATATTAAAAGATAATGTTGATAAAATAAATTGGTTTGAATTATCAAGCAATACAAATCCGAGAGCGATTGAATTATTGAGAGAAAGGGCAATTATAGAAAAGAATATGAGTCGGATAGATTACAGAAGATTGCGAAATAAAATAGATTGGTTTAATCTATCTATAAATCCCAATGCTATTGATTTGTTAAAGGAAAATGAAGATAATATAATGTGGGGATATTTATCTGGAAATCCCAATGCTATTGATTTGTTGGAAAAAAATAAAGATGAAATAGAGTGGAGTATATTATCAATAAATACAAATCCGCGAGCGATTGAAATGTTAAATGAGAATCAAAAAAATATAGATTGGTTTATGTTATCTAAAAATCCCAATGCTATTGAATTGCTAAAAAAAAATCGTGAAAATATAAACTGGCGAGCATTATGTATTAATGAAAATGCACACGAATTGATAAAAGAGAGAGTTGAATATGAAATGAGTTTGAACCCTGAAGAATACAAAGAGTTGAAATATGGAAATAAATTGGATTGGAATCAATTATCAAAGAATAAGGGTATATTTGTTGCGGTATAGAGAGTGTTTAGAGTTTAGAAGATATGTAATAAATTGATTCGTGAGATTGAGATATTATGAATACAAATATATTAGATACATTCTTATTCATATATAGATTTAACATATATAGTTTGGTCTCTATACAAAAATAATTTGAAATGTTCTCCGTCTCTTATAATGGATATAAAATTTTTATTTTTGTCTTCTTCTAAACTTTCTTGTAGTGTTTTCATAAACTTTATATTTTTTATAGATAAATTAATATGACCTACAGAATCATAATTTAACCAAAAACATGGAATAGGTTGACCAGAACTTTTTAATTTTAACTTTTTGAAAAAAATTTTTTTAAATATTAATATTTGATCTTGTCCGGAATAATATCCATTTGTACGGGCATAAAATTTCATATAATCATCTAAAAATTCTGGAATATTTATAGGTTCTTTTAACTCGCCCCTTCTATTATAGTAGTTCATTTTAACATGTTCTATAAATGTTGTATCAAAGTCTAAAGAATCTAATAGATCCGCATTTTTAGCAATATTAAAAATTTCAGTAAGTTTTTTAATTATTATCTTATTACCATATGTATATATATATAATACTTGTATATATTTCATGAAATTTATAAATTTTTTTCTTTCTATTTCATATTCTTTACTTAAGATTTTTCTATCTTTTGGATATGGATGATGATAACACATTAGTATTTGTTCTTCAGGTACTTTGTATTTTTCTTTAAAAGCCTTTGTATCTTTATCACTTTCTTTTATTAGTTTATTTTCTAAAATTGTTGTGTATTCTTCTCTTGTTAATTTATCTAATTTAGGATTTTCTACAAAAAACGATTTTACCTTATCTATACTATTTTTGTATTTTTGTACGTTTGCAATCAATAACTCTAAATTTATTAATCGATCATAGATATCTGACAATTTACCTGTATATAACCCATAGTCAAAAACAGCATTTATAAAACAATCTCCATCACCTATAGCATTTATTAATAATAATTCAGAATTATCACTATTAATATTAATATTATTCAGTAACATATATTCAAGAGAACTGCTGCTTTTATACGAATGAGAATATTTTGATTGGCTCATCGTTTTTTTTTGAACATTTGACGAACTCATTTTATCACGAATTTTTTCATTTATTAGATTAATCTCTGTATTATTATTATTTAGTTTATTTTCAGTAATTTTATTATAATTTTCACTTGAGTTTAGCATATTTATAGAGTGCGTAATAATTGTATTCTTATTTATAATTATACGATATAGCTCATTGCCCTTATCTATTTTACTTATTATTATTGAATTAATAATATCATCTGCTGATACTATATTATCATTAATAGATTTCTTCATATTAAATTCTGCTTTATTCAATGGTTTTGATATAACCTCCCAACCAACTAATTTATTTATTACCCTATTATCTTTTTCATATAATTTATCTCTAAAATTTCTTAAATCTTGTAACAATTTCTCCTTATTATTAACCATATCATTTAGTAAATCCATATATATATATCTATTATATAATACATATAAATATTATATTACAAAAAATAAACTGTTTACCTATTTTATTTGTTCTATTTTATAACAAAATGTGTAAAAAATGATTAATATTATATATTTATTATAATCACACCACTATGTCTAGTTTGACAAAGCAGATTGTTGATGAATTGATGGAGAAGTTCAAGAACGAAAATCCAGATACTATCATTAAGATTATACGAGAATTGAGGAATAATATTAGAGAGTCTAGAATCGAACAAGACAGCGTCTACTAAAAATAATTTGTAGTGCTGTTATGTGTATATATATTTTTTATATTAATTTATTGTCGCTAAAACCAAAAAATGCTGTTTTTTTTATTTTTCGTACAAAATTGATATGTGTAAATATATTTTTTAGTACAGCAAGCACCCAACTGTCCAACGTATCCTATCGTAAACCTTCGTGCCTCACTGAAACTCATATTGGGATTATTAGCAAAATGAGTAGCAACTTTGTTTCTGTTGAGAAAATGGCGAAAATCTCCGAGAATCAGTCAAAAAATTGTTGTGAGACTTCTGAGCTCTTCTCCAACAACCGATGACGCTTCTATAATGTTTAACAAATTGCCCGATAATATCATTGAGCAAATTGTCAGCAATTATAAGAGTCTCTTGCCTTCCAAGTATGTTTTGAGAAAGTGGGTCAAAAAAGATGAGCTTGATTGGAGTATGTTGTCAGTGAATCCGTGTGCTATTAAAATTATGGAGAAGAACAAAGATTTGGTAAATTGGAAATATATTACTCGCAATCCAAATGCCACTGAATTGCTGAAAGAGCGAGTAGAATATGAGAGCACTCTTACATCCATGCAATATAATAATCTTGGCACTAATAACAGGATTGACTGGCGAGAACTATCAAGGTGTGAGTGTATCTTTGAGATTGTATAAGCCCAAGACAGTTGATTGAGTAATATGTGAATGCGTAATATGTGTTATGTATTTTATATTGCGTTAATTTATTCATCTAAAAAATTGTTTATAATATTATCAGTTATTACCGTAGAATAAGGCATATTATGACCTGTCATAAATAACATTACTTCATTATATCTTTCGTGTTCTCCTATACCATTCCTTGTTGGGTTATCAATGTTGTTGTCTAGAATATTATTTATTTCATCTATTGATAAATTGAGACGATTTGCTACTCTTGCGATTAATAGGTGATAAGAAATATAGTCTTTGATATGACATCTTTTACAATATTGATATTTATAAAAGAGGCTTCTAGATTTTGATTCTTTGCATTTATCACATTTTCTTATTGGATCTTCTTCATTCATTTTATTAAGTAATATATTATTATAATGATTTTTCTTTAAGCATTGTTTAAGTAATAGTAATAATCTGTTCTAAAATTATGATAAAATTAGTAAAATTGATTCGGTTATGGTTATATAAAATTAGGAACTAAAAATGCCTCATGTAGAAATTAATCTACAACGCGAAATCGCCGAGTTTTACAAAAATCGTAAAGATATTGTGAAAGAAGTTGTATGTTATAGCATCAGGGAAAACGAAGAAGAACAGAATAAGATTGATAAAAATATTAATCTTATAGATGAAGCATGGATGGAAATGGAATATCAAAGATATCACAAAGAATATTATATGAATCTTGCTGATAATTATGGAGAGAAAAATCTACTAGAAGAAAGTGATTATGTAATATTCGATTTAGACGAATATAGCATGGATACTCTGAATTGCGATGGTACACGGAATTGGATATATGAATGCGAACTATGCGATTTCAGTTCTTAAAAAGAACTCCCATATTTTATCTTCGTTCTTTTTCAAATTACCTTGCTCTTTTCTCATCATAAGATGCACTAATGTTGTAGTATCAATTCTAATATGTTTAGGAACGATTTCAGGAAAAAACTATTGAAAAATAAAAAGAAGCTAAATGATATTCTCGTGGAAAGTCAGGTTTCCTCTGCGTTAGCTATTGCGATGCTAGCAAGCTCATGAAGTAATATATGTTATAACCTGTATGTGATGTCTAATATATATTTTTTGTGTTTGATACATATCTATATTATTAAATTTTATATTATTAGAGCATATGTCCAGTAAAGGCGTGTCTTCTATAAAAGACAGATGTACTGAAGAAAAGAAAACTATATGCAAAAAAGATGGTAAATTATGTAATCCAAACAGTATGAGACAAAAACCCGTTCTTTTCTGCTTTAATGATACAGAAATAAATCGTAAAAAAATAAAAGAATTTAATGATAAGTTAGCAAAATCACGATCGCTTCAACATTCACCGACACCGAAAACATCTCCTAATATACCAAATACACCAAAAGTTCCTAATATCCAAAAGGCTCCTGATGTTATTAAAACTAAAGCAACTAAAGCAACTAAAGCAACTATAACAACTATATTAGATTTTATTAAAGAATTGGGGAAAAGGAAATATAAAACTGCTAAGGAGGTTATTGATAATATTTTTAATAATGATGATGGTAATGAAATTGCTAAAGAAATAGATAATAATAAATCAAAACAAGGATTTATATATGAATTACTATGGGATATATGTATTAAGTTTAATATAACTAAATTTACTAATGAAAATACTGAGCACGGAACAGGTAATATTAATATTAAAGACAAATCAGACTTTAAGAATATAGAAGACGAAGACTATTTTGAAAAATATTTAAAGCAAGGATATATTAGCGGTAATTCAGGTGGGTATTCTGATATCACATTTAGAACAAAAGAAAAAAAAATAGATACTCAATATAATTTAAATTTAGTTTCTGTTAAATATATTGATGATACAGATATAAAAAAATATGATATACAAAACTTATGTACATTGATAAGAGATAGAGAAAATGAAAACTATTATAATTCAATAAATACATTACTTTTTGTTAAAGATAAGAAAGATTTTAAAAAAATATGTAAATCAGCTAATAAGTCAAGTAATATATTAATAAAATATATATCACCGAATGGAAATTACGAAAATGTATACGATCTATCTGATTTAGAAGACTATTATAAAGAATTAATAAAAACATTATCAGATTATAATTTTTTAGATAATGTTGATGAGTTTAAGGAAAAATATTTAAAAACATACAAGAAAAAGTTTATGCCCCGATTTCATCAGGAATTATTTATAGAAAAAATATCAGATTTAATTGATAAAAATCAGAAAAGAATCTTAGTTGGAGCTATACCGCGTTCAGGGAAAACCTTTATTATGGCTGGAACAATTTTGGCAGATGTCATTAAACATAGAGATGAAGGAAAAAAATCTTATAACAACTATATTATTATTACGCCAGCACCGAATGAAACATTAAGTCAATATTCTAAGGCATTTAATGATTATTATGATTTTGCTAATAATGATATTGTTACTATAGATGTTAAAGATGAGCCAAACAAGCAAATATCATCATCAGATTTAAAAGGAAAGGTAAATAAACATAATGTATTTTTAATATCAAAGCAACGATTAGGTTTTAAAGATAAAGAAGATAATAATGATAAGGATATTAAATATGATATTGAAAAAATTAAAAAAAATATTAACAAATATTTTGGAAAAAGCAAGTTTAAACTTATATTTTTAGATGAAGCGCATTTTGGTATGAGTACTGATATAGCTAGGACAATTTTTGATGAATTAGATAAAGGTGATATATCTTATAAGATATATGTTACAGCCACTTATAATAAACCTAAGAAAATATATAAAATTGATGATAAAAATATTATAAAGTGGGATTTAAATGATATTAAAATAATTAAAAATATAACTGAAACAAACTTTGCAATGGTTATTACGCATTTTACTGAAAAATTTGGTAAAAAAATATTAACAAAAGTATTAAAAAATAACGGCTTTATATTACAAAAACCCATTATATTATATGATAATGCTATTCCAAAACCTATATTAAAAGACATAATGAAAGATAACAATGAAGTTATTAAAAATATAATAAAACAATATAAACATTTTCCAGAACCTATATTACTTACATCTGTATGGGACAAAGAATTTTTTGATAAGGAATTAGAAAAAATAGGAACTAATAAAGATGTTGGTTTTGATATGCTTAAATTATTTAAGGTAAAAAAGGAAAAATTTGAAAATGAAGAAGAGCTAACGCAATTACTAGAATATTATTTTGGTTATTATGTAGGAGATGATAACAGAGCAAAGGAAAATAACTTTTATGAAAAAAAATATGAATATAAAAAGAAGGGAATAATACCAATTATTGAAGAAATATGTACTAATAAATGCAGAACATTACAACCTCAACATAAAACAACACAATTATGGTTTTTGCCAGCATACAACATATCTAAAATTACAAAATCATTAATAGAATTATTACAAACTAAGTTTCCATATATCTTTGAAAATTATATGTTTTATATTGCTATTGATAAAAAAGATGGTAATGGTAATAAGGATAAAATTCCTAAAAATGTAGAAATAATGGAAAAAGCTCAAGATATAAAAACTGAAATAGAAGCTTTAGAAAAGAAATTATTAACAGCAGACGAATATAAAGCATATGAAGGCTTAATAATATTAGCTGGAAATAGATTACAATTAGGCATTTCTTTGAAAAATGTTGATATCGTATCTTTATTTACAAATATAACAGCTTCTGATGCAATATACCAGATGTTATTTAGGAGTATGACTGAAATTGAAGAAGATATAGAATGTGATGGTATAAATTATTGTGGAAGAAAAAAATATGGGTTTATGGTTGATTTAAACCCGCAAAGAACCTTATATACTATAGATTATTTAACAGATATGTATTTAGATTATGACAAATATAACAGTAAGGACAAAAAATATGAATTAATAGCTAACTTAATAAATATAGATAAACATAAGTTTATTGATAAATATAATAGAGAGGATACAAAAGGTTATGAAAAATATGTAGAAGAGTTCTTTAAAAAACTATATAATGCGTGGGATGCTAAAACAGAAAATATAAAGAACTTATTATTAAATAAAAATATTTTTAATAGTAATGTTTTTAAAACTGATTATGATATTACTAATTTATTTACAAATATAGAAAAAGAAAATAGGCAAAAAAAAAGAGAATTAGATGATGAAAATGAAAATAAATTTCAAAAAGGAGCTATCAAGAAGACAATAGCAGATATTGTAAAACCAGAAAAAACTGGTAAAAAAATACCTTCTACTCCCGAATTATGGGCATATTTATTCGCAGAGATAATATCAATATTGTCTTTAATTACATCATATACAGACAAAGATGGTAATGAATGTTCTTTTAATATAAATAACAACGATAATTTTATTTACGAATT
>Ga0315906_10006241_pt1 | contig 14786 bp, 12 predicted proteins | sample LakEriMetagenome_4_FD_203526 | JGI IMG/M metagenome (GOLD analysis project Ga0315906, IMG submission 203526) | Freshwater fungal communities from buoy surface, Lake Erie, Ohio, United States - Buoy 2 MA122 | ecosystem: Environmental > Aquatic > Freshwater > Lake > Lake biofilm | place: USA...
AATGCAATAATCGGATGATTTGTTTGACTCAATTGCATAATCACTTTACCTTGATCATTCTTTCGACCTGCTCTTCCACTCACTTGTTCCATCATTTGAAATGCCCTTTCATTGACCCTATATTGATTAAAATTTAATAAGCTATCACCGTCCACAATACCCACTAAGTCAACATGTTCAAAGTCGAGTCCTTTAACTACCATTTGCGTGCCTACCAATACATCTATTTCTCTTCTTTCAAACTGCTGAATCAACTGATCATGTTCATTCTTCCCTTTAATATTATCCAAATCCATTCTTGCGATTCGGAGTTTTGGTAAAGCCAAAGCTAATTTTTCCTCAATTTGTTCTGTACCAAAACTCTTTTGCTTAAAACTTTGCTTGCCGCATGCTTCACAGGTATGCACTACTGGATATGCTGACCCGCAATAATGGCAAGACAACATATTTTTTCCTTTATGCAAGGTTAAGCTGACATCACATTGTTTACAATGTGGGATCCAACCACAGGTTTCACAAATTATATAAGGCGCGTAACCTCTTTTATTTTGAAATAAAATGACTTGTTTATTTTTTGCAACAGTAGTTTGTATCGCTTCTAATAATTGTGGCGTTAAAATGGCAGACTGTTCGCTTTGTTTTTTAGTATCCACAATGATCATATGAGGCAAAGCACCTTCGCTATATCTTTCTTTTAAATGGTAGTAGCCAAACTTATTTTGCATAGCATTATAATAAGTTTCAATGGATGGGGTAGCAGAACCTAATACCACTTTTGCTCCCAACTGATTGGCGTAATAAATGGCAGTATCTCTAGCTTGGTATCTTGGAGCAGGGTCTTGTTGTTTATATGAAGCATCATGCTCTTCGTCAATAATGACTAGGGATAAATTATGATAGGGCAGGAACAAGGCCGATCTAGCGCCTAATACAATTTTAATTTCACCAGACTTAACTTTGTTCCAAATTTCAACTCTTTCGTTTGGATTGAATTTAGAATGATAAATTGCAATTTTACCACCAAAATATTGTTTAAGACGACGAATCATTTGTGCTGTCAAAGCAATTTCAGGCAGCATATACAAAGCCTGTTCATTAGACTGAATCGCATGTTCAATTAAAGCAGCATAGATCTGAGTCTTGCCACTTCCCGTGATGCCGTGTAATAGATTAACCGAATGTGTTTTCATTTGTTCCTTAATGGAATCACAGGCAAGCTGCTGTGCGGCAGATAATTTGTGCAAATTTGTATTGCCTAAACTTTCATCCACCGCCAAACGGTCTATTTTCTTTTTTTCAACTATAAGTATACCTTTATCAATCAATGCTCTTAATTGTGCATGTGTAGCACCTGATTTTTCTAGCAATGCTTTTTGTTGTACCAGTCCTTCTGTTTTTTGAAGGTGTAAGAAGGTAAGGAGGAGTGCTAGTTGTTTTGGAGCCCTGGTCCAATCATTCATCAATTCTTCTAATGCTGTTTCAGTATGATAATCGGGGTGTAAATGCAATAGATTTTCTACTTTATTGGTATACTTGTCATGCATTGTTTCCTCTACCGAACAAATGCCTTTTTGTATGAGTTTATTAATAACTGGATAAACTGATTTTTTATCTAATAGCTTTTGTATTTCAACTAAGCTTAATTGTTTTTTTATTTGCAATGCCTCAGAAATGATGTATTCTGTATCACTTAGATGAAGACTATCAATAGCTGCATCTTCATTCAATATAAATACACTTTCACTAGAAATTTTTAAATGGCTTGGTACTGCAGCTTGCATGACTTCCCCTTCGGTACACATATAATAACTTGCCATCCATTCCCACAATTGCAATTGCGCTGGATAAACAATGGGCGCATCATCCAAAATGCCCAAAATAGGTTTAGGGTTGAAGCTAGCAGGTTTTTCTGTGAGGATTTTTTTAATAATACCGGCATAACGCTTATTGGAACCCAGCATTACTTCTACACGCATACCAATCATCACCCCATCCACAAATTCAGTGGGGATGGCCCATGTATAGTTCTTAGGCAGGGCTAATGGTATGATGATTTCGGCGTACATATAAGGCTACAAAAATACATTAAGAAGCTGGATAGTTACGATATCTTCTCAAGCCATCATCCATCATTTGGTGTACCTGTTGCTTCAAAATTTCAACATCATCAAGGGTATAATTATCCACATACACAGTAGGTAAATAGACAACACGGTTTAAACCTGGACTAAGACTAAAAATACTACTAAAATGCATTCTGTCCACGGCATCTACCATGAGTACTGGCTGAATGGGCACCTGCATTTCAATTGCTAATTTAAAAGCACCATTGTAAAAATCCTTTAATGGTTTTTCGTCAGTCATACTAAATGTACCTTCTGGAAAAATAAATATGGATATTTTTTGTCTCAAGGCTTCTTTTAAATTTTGCAGACTTTGTCCTCTTTTTTCTGGGTTTGATCTATCTACCATAATCACGATATGTCTATAGAATAAACCGAATAGCGGAATTTTTGAGGATTCAAACTTTCCCAAGGGTTTGATGGGTTGATGTTTTAGTTGAACAATCGGAGGAATATCCATGTATGAATTATGATTACCTACAAAAACATGTGCTTGATTAAAATGATGTACCCCCTCGTAAATTTCTTGATGTCGCATACCTATGAATAGGTACAATGTTTTAGAAAAGTAACGCCCTATTTTATAGATGCCAATGGTTAAATATCTATACCCCATTGGTAGTATGAAAATCATTGCAAATAGTGATATGATTGTCAAACATGCAAATATGCATAAAGCGTAAATACAGTATATAATTTGGAAAAGGCGAACAATTTTTTTCATCATAGCCACTAATATAATAAAAAAGGCTCGAATAGAAATTCAGGCCTTAGATTGCTTGCTTGAGAAATGTATATAATATAATTATTACTATGCTTTCATTGGGTTTCGACCATATTTCTCATCATGTTGTGTTTTATCAAGCCCGAGTTCTTCCTCTTCTAGTGATACCCGAAGTGGTAATATGAATGAGATCAATTTAAAAATGCCAAAAGAAACGGTGAAACTATATGAAACTACGATTACCATCGCTTTGATTTGTGTTAAAAAGAAAGCTGGATTACCATAAAATAGACCATCATTACCTCCAGGATTGATTGCTTTAGAGGCAAATACGCCAGTTAACAACATGCCTACCATACCACCAATTCCATGACAAGGAAATACATCTAAAGTATCATCTACTCTTGATAATCTAAATACATGGCTCAATACATTTGAAATAACTGCACCTACAACCCCAATAAATATACTTTGTGGTATTCCAACAAAACCTGCTGAGGGGGTAATTGAAACTAAACCAACAACTGCTCCTATACAGAATCCTAAAACAGATGGTTTTTTCCCTCTCATTACATCAAAAAACATCCATGCCAAACCAGCCGCCGCCGCTGCAGTGTTGGTAGTAGCAAATGCATTTATTGCTAAGCTATTTGCACCAAGTGCAGAACCACCATTAAATCCAAACCAGCCAAACCATAATAAACCTGTTCCAATTAATACATAAGGAATATTTGCTGGAGGAATTTCTTGTTGCTCTAATTTTGCACGTCTTGATTTTAATACAATTGCGCCTGCCAAAGCAGCGCATCCTGCACTAATATGTACCACTGTGCCACCCGCAAAATCCAATGCACCCATTTTTAAAAGAAATCCATTTGGATGCCATGTCCAGTGGGCCAAAGGAGCGTATACAAGTAAGATAAATAATACAATAAATAAGATGTAAGAAGTGAATTTGATTCTTTCAGCAACAGCACCAACGACTAAACTAGGTGTGATGATTGCAAACATCAATTGATATAGTGCAAATAACAATAAAGGAATAGTGAATGGAACTCCGCCTTCTAATGCAGGCACACCGTTTGCTACCCCTTTAAAAAATAAATGGGTCATTGGATTGCCAATGATGCCATTGATAGATTGACCAAAACTCAAACTATAACCGATCGTTACCCAAATGATTGTGACAATACCTGCAGAGACAATACTTTTAATCATGGTAGAAATAATATTCTTTCTATGCACCATGCCGCCATAAAAAAAAGCAAGGCCCGGAGTCATAATGAATACCAACGTCGTAGCAACTAGAATCCACGCGATATCCGCCGGACTATAGGTATTTGCATCACCTACATAACTTGGTAATTGAGGAACAAATAAAGCTGCAATAGCTATAGTCACTAAGAATATAAATGGTGCCCATTTATGTACAGAGTTTATGTGTATGTATTTATTGAAGCTCATTTTAATAATTTAATATTTAAACAAATTTACAAAAAATAGATTTTTTGTAAGATGAAATTTAAACGGTAATCAAACAGCTGATAATATTTAAGTATCAAACGTTCTTGTCTATTATTTCTAATAACGAACGTTCGCAATACAACTTTGATTTGAAAATTTATACTAGATCAACACGCATGGCATGTTCAATGGACGGAGCATGCTCAAAATGATGCTTTGGAAAGATGCCATACAACGAACTTCCTGATCCACTCATGCTAGCATAAATTGCGCCTAATTGATAAAGCTTTTCTTTAATGGAAGACAGAGTAGGCTCGGTTTTAAAAACAGGGGCTTCAAAATCATTGATCAATAAAGCCTTCCATTCGGTCATTGGTTTTTGAATGATGGATTGAATGCTTTCTGATTTTGTGTTTGGAGTCAATTGTTGAAATGCCCAAGCAGTAGCAATATGTTTACCTGGGTGCACTAATAAAAATTGGTAGTTGGATAGTTCTAATGCAATAGGAGTTAAAATTTCACCTCTTCCTGCAGCATGACATGCTTTATTGTAAACGAAAAATGGACAATCACTTCCAAGTTGGCTTGCATAGTTGATCAATTGTTGGTCATTTAAGCCAAGCGAAAACTGTTGATTTAAAATAAGTAAGGCCGACGTGCCATCACTTGATCCTCCACCCAATCCGGCACCCATTGGGATATTTTTATGCAGATGTATTTGAACAGGGGGTAAATCAGGAAAATCTTTTTTCAAAAGATGGTATGCTTTTAAACAAAGATTTTGAGATGGGTCTCCTGGTACAGTAATGCCTGTTTGTGTTAATGTTAAATTATCTGCAGGTAAAATTTCTAAAGCATCTGAAACTGCAATGGGATAGAATACTGTTTCGAGTTCATGGTAGCCGTCTGCTCTTTTTGCAAGGATAGAAAGACCAAGATTAATTTTGCAGTTGGGAAATTGAATCATCCTAAGGCTGCTTTGGTTCATTGCGTTTATTGATTTCATCTCTGATATCAATGGCGCGGATGTAATCTTCTTGTTCTAGCACTTCACTTAGTAATTGGTTCAATTCTGCTAATGAAAGTTTAGCTAAATCACTTCGCTCGGAAGTCTTAGTAATGGTAGCAGGCATATCCACTTTATCTGTTTTTTCGTTGGTTAAGCCAGCTTGATCCAAGATATGTTCATACACATAAACAGGACATCCAAAACGAACAGCTAAAGCCAATGCATCGCTAGTTCTACTATCAATTTCGATGGTATCGTTCGAATTATAACATACCAATTTTGAATAGAAAATACCTTCCTGCAAATCACAGATATACACTTCCTGTAATTGAAGGTTAAATGCAGTCATGAAATTTTTCATCAAATCATGGGTCAAGGGTCTGGAAGGATGCATGTTTTCCAATGCAACTGCAATTGCCTGAGCTTCGAATCCGCCAATCACAATAGGTAAACGTCTCAAACCATTCACTTCTCCTAAAATAACCGCATAGGAGTTCGATTGGGTGATACTGTGTGATAGTGCTACAATTTCTAGTTCAATTTTTTGCATAAGATGATTTGCCTTACAAAGTTAAAGCAAAAAAGCATTGATTTGAATTAGGTCTTGGATTTTTGTATGGCAGCTGTTAGGGCTGGTAAGACTTCAAATGCGTCCCCAACAATGCCATAATCAGCCGCTTTAAAGAATGGGGCTTCTGGGTCTTTATTGATGACTACAATTGTCTTACTTCTGTTCACACCAGCAAGATGCTGGATGGCGCCAGAAATCCCTACAGCGATATATAAATTAGGTGCCACTTGAACCCCTGTTTGACCCACATGCTCATGGTGTGGTCTCCAATCTGAATCGGATACAGGGCGACTACATGCTGTTGCAGCGCCTAATACTTTTGCAAGATCTTCTATGATACCCCAGTTTTCTGGTCCTTTTAATCCACGTCCTCCACTCACTACAATATTTGCTTCTGTCAATGGAATTTCACCATCTACTTTATGCGTTGCAGTCACTTTGATAGATGCTGCAGGAATCGCAATAGACAATGCTTCCACTGATGTGGTGCCTTCATGCATATGAACACCAAAACAATTTTGGTTGATAGAGATTACTTTAATTGGTGTATCGATATTGATTTGAGCAAATGCTTTTCCTGAGAAAACTGTTTTTGTCACTGTAAATCCATTGCTTGTATCTGGTAAATTATTCGCACCAGTCACAATACCCGCGTGTAATTTTACTGCAACTGCAGGAGCGATGGCTTTTCCATTTAAATTATGGGCAAAAACTAGTACAGAAGCATTGGTTGCTTTAGCAGCATCAGTCAATACTTGTGTGAATACTTTAGCATCAAAATGATTTAAGCTTGCATCCCCAACTTGATGTAATTTTTGTAAGCCATATTTACCTAGGCTTGCTAAATCATCTGAAACTGTGCCAAGTAAAATACCCTCTGCAGATACACCCAATTGCTTTGCAAGGGCTGCGCCATAAGAAATCGCTTCTAAAGAAGATTTTTTAATTTGTTGGTCTGCTTGGTCAATATATATAAGTACCATTTTTTTTGGATTTGAATTGTTTAGAATGCTTTTGCTTCTTCTTTTAATAATCTTACTAGTTCATCCACATTATCTGCTGCAACTAATTTAACACCAGATTTTGCTGGAGGTAAATCATAAGTTTTTACAGAAGTGGTTGCTTGAACAGCAATTGGCTCCACTACTTTCAATGGTTTTGTTCTTGCAGCCATGATACCACGCATATTTGGAATTCTTTGTTCCGCCATGCCTTTTTGACAACTTACAATAGCTGGAAGGGTTACTTCGCATGTTTCTTCGCCACCTTCTATTTCTCTTTTTACACTAGCAGTGTGACCATTTAAAACCATATGATTTGCAAGTGATACGAATGGCATGTCCAATAAACCAGCTAACATAGAACCGATACAAGCACTATTGAAGTCAATGGTTTCTTTACCAGTAAGTATTAAATCGTATGCACCTTCTTTTACAATTGCAGCAATTTGACTTGCCACTACAAATGAATCATTGCTTTGTATATTGATACGGATGGCTTCGTCACCACCTAATGCCAATGCTTTACGGATGATTGGTTCTGCATCCGCTTCACCCACAGTTACAAGGTGAATTGTAACTGATGGATCTTGTTCTTTCATTTCGATCGCTCTTACTAAGGCATACCACTCGTCGTATGGATTAATGATCCATTGAACGCCGTTTTCATCGAACTTTGTATTACCTTCGGTGAAGGCAATTTTAGATGTGGTGTCTGGTGTTTTGCTAATGCAAACTAATAACTTCATAGTCTAATTCTTTTTGGTTGTTTATGCAACTAATGCAAATATATGATAAGATGGAACGAATTGAAAGAATTATTGAATTTTTAAATCAACAACCCAAGGATAACTTTTTAAGACATGCTTTGGCTTTGGAGTATATCAAAATAGGGGACTTGCAAAAGGCAAAAGGCTTATTTACTGAAATTTTGACGGAGTCACCGGATTATGTGGGTTCTTATTACCATTTAGCAAAATGTTTGGAGGCGCTTTCTGAAAAAGAACTTGCCATTGAGTGGTATGAAAAAGGGTTGGCAGCTTGTAAATTGGCCAAGGATGAACATGCGCACAGAGAATTATTAGCAGCTTACGAAGACCTTGTGTATTAATCTTGTTAATTAATTTGATTCATTATAGTCGTCAAATTAAACAAGCAATACTTAACAATTCCATTTTTAAATCTATAAACTAAGTCTTTGACTCAATTTTTGGTCAATGAACTGAAAAAAATGTTCAGGCTTATAAGTACGCCATGCATTGATCTCCATTAGTTCGATGTACCTGTTTAATTTTCGCAATAAAAAATCATGTTGGGCAGCCGGATTAAAATTGACCAATACAGCCCATCCGTTCTCGTCCGATAATTCTTCATAGAACTCCTCGTAATAATCTTTATCCCCACTATGGAAATTGAATACATTTTCGGCGATTAAAATAAATTTAATAATGCCCTCGGCCATTAATTTATCAAAGACTTCCCGTTTTAATTCCATGATATCATTCTCGATTGTGTCGTTCCATTCGCCAATGAATTCAATGATGGCAAATTTAGCATCATAGTCTGCGTACAATATTTTTAGGTACAATGTTTTGCTACCAAATTCATCCCATTGAGGATGGATATAATAATTGTAAACGGTTTGAGAAAACTCAAATTCACTGTAAGCTCTACCAAAAAAAATAGACCTTGGATCTGCTTCTGCAGTATATAAATGTCGCCAATGATAATAAGGCTCTATGTCATGCATCTGAACCTAGTTTTTACTATGGTATTCAATCAATCCATCCATAGGAGATTTCACAATTTTACCTAATTCAATTTCATAACCTTCTGCTAATTGTTTTAATACATCTTTAAAGCCATAAGCCACGCTGCCCACAAAATGAATTGGGTGCAACCAGGACTCATTTAATTTATTCAGATGGGTAAAAAAGAAATCGTTCAAGCCATCTTCAATGATATTTTCGATCATATAATGGCCTCTGTTTTCCACTAAGAAATCTGTAAAGCTTGCGATATAACTATTTGGAGTAGATTCTTTATAGACTTTATTTAAAATGGCTGCACGATCCAAATGGTATTTCTTTTCAAACATATTCATCAACTCTTCGTCAAATGTGTTGTATAAAAAATATTGCAACACTTTTTTACCTAAATAAGCGCCGCTTCCCTCGTCTCCTAAAACATAACCTAAACCAGGACTGTTTTTAGTGATTTTTTTACCATTGTAAAAACCTGCATTGGATCCTGTACCTAAAATACAAACTACTCCTTTTTTATCCTGACATGAAGCTCTTGCAATGGCCATTAGATCGGTTTGGATATCTAATTTAGCATGCTTGAAAACGGCTTTTAAGGCCTTTTTTAATATAGCAACATTATCTGGATTGCTAAGCCCTGTTCCATAAAAGTACACAGCTGAAACTTTGCTTAAATCTGTTTTTTTCTGAAAGGTCTTTTCTAATAATTGTATAATCTCTGTTAGACTTAAAAAGTAGGGGCTAATGCCAGTTGTCTTAATGGTTTGACGCTTGCCGTTTTGTACTAGGGTCCAATGGCATTTTGTGGCACCGCTATCTGCTATTAAATAAGTCTTTTTCATGGGAGTTGAACTAGGACATGAAATTAGCCATTTCATTTTGAATTGATGTAAATTTGCCAAGAATTCATACAACATGCAACAAAATCAACCTCGATCGACCCAAACAAGTTGGGTAACCCCAATCCTCTATGCAGTCATACTTTTATTGGGTATTGGAATAGGTATTTTTTTAAAGGGTAGTTTTTCGATAGGATTTCCATCATCCGATTCAAGTTCAGCAATGGATGAAATCATTGAATTGGTTAAATCAAAATATGTAGAACAAGTTAACTTGGATAGTACTCAAACCAAATTAGCCGATTTTTATTTAGGACAATTAGATCCCCATTCTGTATATATCCCACCTTCAGATTTAGTAGAGGCCAATGAACAATTACAACCTAATTATAAAGGCATTGGTATAGAGTTTCAACAATTCAGAGACAGCGTATTTGTTGCTTATGTTTTACCTGGAGGTCCAGCTGCGAAGGGGGGATTAAAAACAGGGGATATCTTATTATCAATAGATGATTCTGTAAAATTATCTGGTAATAAATTAGATGGTGAAGCAATTAAGCGAGAAATAAAAGGCCCGGAGGATGAAAAATTAAAATTAGTGGTTTTGCGTAATCAAAAAAGATTGACTTTTAATTTACTTAGAGCATCGGTACCTGTGACGCCAATTGATGCTGCTTATATGGTTAGCGATACTGTTGGTTATATTAAAATAGACAAATTTGCGGACAGAACTTATGAAGCATTTATGCAAGCTTTGGAAACTTTATTAAAAAAAGGGATGAAATCGCTGGTGATTGATTTAAGAGGGAATGGGGGCGGATTATTATCAGAAGCCGTTGGTATTGCAGATGAGTTCTTGGCTGGTAATAAATTGATAGTTTATACAGAAGGCTTACATGCCCCAAGAGTAAATTATTATAGCAAAAGAGAGGGTTTATTTGAAACAGGAGGTATTACCATTTTGATTGATGAAACATCGGCTTCTGCAAGTGAAGTGTTAGCGGGCGCTTTACAAGATTGGGATCGCGCCAAAGTTGTTGGAAGAAGGTCTTTTGGGAAAGGATTGGTGCAACAACAATTCAGGTTATCTAATGGAGGCGCATTAAGATTGACTACTGCTAAATACTACACACCATTAGGGCGCAATATTCAACGCCCCTATCAAAATGGTAAATTAGCTTATGAGCATGATTTTATCGAACGAATGACAGCATCTAGTAATGGAAATGTAGATACTGCATCTATTGGCAAAGCATATAAGACGCCAAAAGGGAATACAGTATATGGTGGTGGAGGGATAATTCCGAATCAATGGTTGCCAAATAATGCTTTGTATGCAGATTCAAATTACGCCAAACTTTATTTAGAAGGCACCATGAATGAATTTGTTTTACAGTATTATCTTAAAGTGCAAAATACATTGAATCAATACCAATCTGTACAAGCATTTGTTGTAGGTTATGCTAAGCAAGACCTCACCAAGTTATTAGATCAATATTTAAGATCAACCCAACAAAAAGGATTGTCTGCATCTATGTTACAAAATCCGTTTTTACACCAACAACTAGTCGCTTATTTAGCACGTTGTAAATGGTATAAGCAGGGATATTATGAAGCCATTAATTTAATGGATAATCATTTTCAGACTGCTTTAAAAAATTAAGCAATATACCTGGTTGCCTAGGGTAGAAAGGGGAGAAATTTTTCTGTTTGAACTGTTTTTAAAGTTGGGGCAATATCATTTAATTGATGACCACTCAAGACTGTTTCATATTTTGATAAATAGGCATTTGTCATATGAATGCTTGTGAAATTTTCCATCACATACTCGTGACAAATTTTTGGATCAAATTGATCTGCATTTTGAACAGCTTCCACAAGTTTGCTTAATGAATTGCTTGTAAAACCTACGATTGGTTGAATGATTTCTTTTAAGGAACCATAGGGTGTGCCAAAGACCGGGCATCCAAAGTAGAGGCTTTCCACAATCGATAATCCAAATGGTTCATTCCAAAGCACAGGGAAAATCAAACCTCTAGAACCTTTGAGTAAATTATTTTTTGCTATGCCTCCAATTAATCCTTCAAATTGAATACGTGGATCAAAAGTGAGTCGAATACCTTGGTTAAAATTGAATCTCTTTCCACCAATCACTCTAAATTTAATTTTTGCTTTTTGCGCAATCTTAATAGCACCTCTTAGATTTTTCACACGCCATGCACCATCGCCTAAAAAATGAAAATAGTTTCTTTTTTGATTCAGCCCTGGGTCTCCATAATCTGCTGGGTCAATGCCATTGTGCACATAAGATTTACTGCCATATCTGCTTGCATGGTTTTTAGACACAAACACCGTATTAATGTCCAATGGATTTTGATCATTCGTATTGCCATGTAAAGTAAAAATATAAGGGATATTTGGCCGCTCATTGACCTTGCAGTTTAAATGCACCAAATCCACCCCTAGCGGTATTTGTTGATTAAATGGAATCGCATGATTCAAGATATGCACCCCCGTTGCAAAATCACAATAGGAGCCTGGACCCACCAAATAGGAAACCTGATGCCCTCTTTTAACCAATTCCTTGCCCAACCACCAGATCACCCTTTCGGTTCCCCCATATTGTTGAACCGGTATGCTGGTATTGTTTACGATTAGGATATGCATACTCAATATTAAGATAAAATAAGGAAAAATGGATCGATTGCACACTGGTTTTTTTTTTTATGATTGCTTTTGAAAAAGTCTTAACTTCAAAACCTTAATAAAAATTTGATTGCATGAAAAGACTTTTAACCATCTCGGCCCTATTTTGTACTTTATTTGTACAAGCACAAATTAAAGCAACATCTGCTCAAGAAAGATTAAAATCAATTGACCAAAGAAAGCAGTTGTTGAGTCGATCTACCTTAAACGAAACAGGCTTTAGAAATATTGGCCCGTCTATTATGAGTGGTCGTGTAGTGGACATAGAGGTGAATCCTCAAGACCCCACCGAATTTTATGTCGCATATGCTTCTGGTGGATTATGGCAAACTAAAAACAATGGACAAAGTTTCACATCCATTTTTGATTCAGTGGATGTCTTAACCATCGGCGATATTGCAGTGAACTGGCAAAACAGACATATTTGGGTAGGAACGGGCGAAGTGAATAGTAGTCGTTCTACTTATGCAGGCTTAGGCGTGTATCGTTCAGCGAATAATGGAAAGTCTTGGGAATACCTTGGATTGCCAGAGAGTCATCATATTGGTAAGATTCAATTATCTGCTAAAGATCCAAATACTGCATGGGTAGCAGTATTAGGTCATTTATATTCTGAGAGTAAAGAAAGAGGTATATATAAAACAACAGATGCTGGAAAAACTTGGAACCTAACATTGGCATCTGATGCAAATACTGGCGCCATTGATGTGGACATCGACCCTAGCAATGAACAAGTATTATATGCTGCAATGTGGTATAGAACAAGAACCGCATCTAATTTTGAGGAATCAGGAAAAACATCAGGGATCTTCAAAAGCACAGATGGTGGTGACCATTGGGCTTTAGTGTCTACACCAACAAGTGGTTTCCCTTCAGGAGATGGTGTAGGTAGAATTGGATTGGCTGTGTATCCAAAAAATCCATCGATTGTGTATGCAATTGTAGATAATAATTTTCACCAACCTGATACTGCAATGCAAAAAGCTGCGGATACTTCAAGGTATGTATTAAGAGATTTTAAGTCATTAACTGTAGATCAGTTTCTTGCCTTAGATGACAGAAAATTAAATGCTTTTTTAAAGTCTCCACGCAATGGTCTTCCAACAAAATACAATGCAGAAAATATCAAGAAAGATGTTCAATCTGGTAAATTAGCTCCTAATTGTATTTGGGATTATTTATATGATGCAAACACCGCTTTGTTTGAAACACCAATTTATGGTGCGCAAGTATACCGTTCAGACAATGCAGGACTTAGCTGGGTTAAAACACATGCAAAGCCTTTAGATTTATATAGCACCTATGGGTATTATTTTGGTAAAGTATTTGTGAGCCCAAGCAATCCAGATAAAATAGCTATCACTGGCGTAAGCGTTTTATTAAGTACCGATGGTGGAAAAACATTTAATGCTATTGGAAAAGAAAATGTGCATGCTGATCACCACTTTGTTTGGATGAATGGCGCGCGTGATAGCCATATGATTATTGGTAATGACGGTGGATGTAATATTACTTACGATAATGGAGCGCATTGGTTTAAAGCCAATACACCGGCTGTAGGACAGTTTTATAATATTGCAATCGATATGGCGAAGCCATATAATGTGTATGGTGGATTACAAGATAATGGTACTTGGTTTGGTTCAAGTGCAACCAAGGAAAACTATGATTGGTATGATAATGGACAAAATCCATATACAATGATAGGTGGTGGAGATGGTATGCAAGTGCAAGTAGATTGGAGAGACAATAAGACAGTGTATAGTGGTTCTCAATTTGGTTTTTATAGTAGACAAAATTTAGCAACAAAGGAACGCAAAACAGTTCGTCCAATGCGTGATTTAGGAGAGCCTGCTGTAAGATACAATTGGCAGTCACCAATTTTATTGAGCCGTCATAACCAAGATGTATTTTATTTTGGTTCAAATAAATTCCATCGTTCAATGAGTAAAGGAGATAGCTTAGTTACTTTAAGTGCAGATCTAACAACCAATCCAGTTCAAGGCGATGTGCCATTTGGAACAACTACAACAATCAGTGAAAGTCCAATTCGTTTTGGGTTGATCTATGTAGGTACAGATGATGGTAATGTACAAATATCAAAAGATGGCGGTAATAGTTTTACTTTGATCAGTCAAAAATTACCAAAGGGTTTATATGTAAGTAGAGTGATTGCTAGTAAATATAATGTTGCAAGAGTCTATGTAACATTGAACGGATACCGTAATGATCATTTTAATGCTTATGTATATCAAAGTGATGATTATGGAACTACATGGAAACAAATTATGAAAGACTTGCCATCAGAACCAGTGAATGTCATCAAAGAAGATGCAGTAGCTGAACAAGTATTGTATGTAGGAACCGATGGGGGATTGTATGTAAGTTTGGATGGAGGTAATAGCTCAATGGCTTGGACAAAAGGCTTGCCAGCAAGTGTTCCAGTACATGACTTAGAAATTCATCCAAGAGACCATGAAATTATTTTAGGAACCCATGGCCGGAGTTTATATGTAGCTAAATTAGATGCTTTAAGAAAGCAATTGAAATAAATTGTAGTTGAAATATAAAAAGGGCTAACTGGAATTC
>Ga0315906_10006242_pt1 | contig 14784 bp, 24 predicted proteins | sample LakEriMetagenome_4_FD_203526 | JGI IMG/M metagenome (GOLD analysis project Ga0315906, IMG submission 203526) | Freshwater fungal communities from buoy surface, Lake Erie, Ohio, United States - Buoy 2 MA122 | ecosystem: Environmental > Aquatic > Freshwater > Lake > Lake biofilm | place: USA...
TGAATACTGATATGAAAATAGTAAACTCAATCAGCGGTGGTAAAACATCAAGCTACATGGCAGCACACTATGCTGCTGATTGTGATATTTTCGCTCTTGTAAGAATTGAAGACCAACGATGTTCGCCTAAAGATAAGAAATTAATTCAATTAGTAAGTGATAAAATAGATACAGATTTCATAGCAACTGTCGAAAGTGATTTAACCTTAAAAGTGGTTTTAGATTTGGAACAAATAATTGGCAGAAAAATCACATGGGTAACTGGAAATACTTTTGAGCAAGTGATCAAAAACAAAGGTGGTATTTTACCGAATATGATGTTACGTTTTTGCACTCAGGAAATGAAGATGAAACCAATCTTTGACCATTGCCAAAGTAACTTTGGAAAAGTTAAAATGAATATCGGTTTTAGATGGGATGAAATGGAAAGGGCAAACTATCAAAATACCCATTTCAAAACAATAACAGGCAAATCAGCAAACGGCCGTAACATTTGGGAAGAAGTCGAATGGAGAGAATGTGCCTATCCTATGATTGCGGATAAAGTAATTCATCCGAATGTCATTAAATGGTCGCAAGCAACGAATCTTATTTTCCCTATTGATAGTAACTGCGTTGGGTGTTTTCATAAGCCTATGCAACAGCTTAGGAAAAACTTTGAGGATGAACCAGAAAAAATGAATTGGTTTATGGAGCAGGAAAAATTAACCAAAGATGGTAAGAAAAAATTGCAATGGAAAAAAGAAGCATCCTATGACAAAATCAAAAAATTAGGATTGCAAACTGATTTCTTTTTTGGCACAGGAAGCGGATGTAATGCAGGATATTGTACTGATTAAAAATTTTTATGTTCATGAAGCAATACGATAAACAACGCGAAACCGAGCTATTACGCAAATTATTTGTGATAACAGCCAGACGAAGCATGCGCCCTGCGATGAGTGACAATCTAACAATGCGCCTTATCTTTGAGGAATTACATTTGCTAACTGATAAAGAAGAATACAAGCTATGACAGTAGGTGAATTGTGGGATAAGCTTGCGCAGTATCACGATGATACTGAAATATACATTGGTTTCATCAATGGTCACAGCATCGACCATGAAACATTCCAAGTGGTAGAAACGCAGGACTTCTATGGCAAGACCACAATTAGCTTAATGATTGAAGATATTGGAATCATAAATAATTAATACAATGAGCAACTATCAAATGCAAGAGGGACAGTTCACCCTATTCAAGAACAACAACGTGGCTAACAACGGTCCACAGTACACAGGTGAAATCATGGTGAATGGTAAGAAGATGCGATTGGCTGCATGGGTTAAAGAAGGAAAGAACGGCAAATTCTTTTCCGGTAAGATGAGTGAGCCACTCGTAAAGCGTGACGAACAACAAGACGAACCATCAGGAGACCTGCCATTCTAATGAACCTGCCTATCCTACCACAAGACAAAGCTAACCATGCGCTGTATGGTGTTGCTATCTACGCTGCTGCCGCTTCGATATTCAGCGCACCATTCTCAATGATCGTGGTGTTCGCATTCGCAGCAGGCAAAGAACTATATGATTCTGTACTGAAGGAAAAATCATTTAGCACGTTGGATATGATAGCCACGCTATGCGGTGGTTTGGTTGGAATGTATATCGGATTGTTTACATGATTGAATACCTGCCGAAACAAAAAGAAGCATTGCGCGTGCTGGGTAACTCACATCCGGCACGTGTTATTCTTTTCGGTGGTGCTGCAGGTGGCTCAAAATCTTTTATCGGTTGTGCATGGCAAATAAGCCGCAGGTTTAAATATCCGGGTACACGTGGGTTGATAGGTAGAAGTAAACTTGACACGCTAAAGAAGACCACGTTAAAGACATTCTTTGAAGTAGCGCACATGTTAGGGCTTGCACCTAATGAGCATTACACAATAAACAATCAAACACACGTAATCACTTTTGCCAATGGCAGCGAAATAATCTTAAAGGATTTGTTCGCATACCCAAGTGATCCTGAATTTCACTCGTTAGGTGGTTTGGAATTGACCGATGCGTATGTAGATGAAGCAGCACAGGTAAGTAAACGAGCCATCGATATACTTCAATCACGCATTCGTTTTAAGCTACGCGAATATGACCTGCCACCAAAGATGCTGCTCACATGCAATCCGTCAAAAGGTTGGCTTTATAATGAGTTTTATGCACCACACAAAGCAGATAGTTTAGCCCAGCACCTTGCATTCATTCCTTCTTTGCCTACTGACAATCCGCACCTGCCTGAAAGCTACATTGAAACGTTAGAACGTTTGCCCGAAATAGATAGGCGAAGGTTGTTGTATGGAGATTGGGAGTATGATGAGTCCGTAGATAACCTATACCAGTACGATGATTTAGTTCGCTGCTTCCGGGATGAAGAAAGCAAAGGTGAAAAGTACATCAGTGCCGACATCGCGCGACTTGGAAAAGATAGAAGTGTCATTTGCGTGTGGCATGGTTTGCACCTAATCGAGATTCATGAACTGCGAAAGCAACCAATCACAACAGTAGTCACTACCATTCGACAGCTATGCGATAGGCACAGCATCAAACTTAGCAATGTGATCTGTGACGAAGATGGTGTGGGAGGTGGTGTAGTGGATAGCTTAAAGTGTCGCGGTTTCCTTAATGGTGGAAGGGCGAAACAAGCCGACCGATATACCAATCAAAAAGCAGAATGTTATTTTAAGCTTGCAGAATTAATTGAACAGAACAAAGTAATCTTCAAAGTGAATCAGTTTCGTGATGTAATCGTGCAGGAACTGGATATGATACGCAGGAGGCAACCTGAAGCGGATGGCAAACTCGCTGTGATAAGCAAAGATGAAATAGCCCGGATGCATGGCAAGTCACCTGACTATGCAGATGCTATCATGATGCGCATGTATTTTGAATTGTTCCCGAATTACGGCAGCTATAGTTGGGCGTAAGTCACTGATTCTCAATTACACGTTTGTTAAAATTTGTTAAAATTGAATGCTACCTATTGCGTGGTGTAAAAAGTTACATACATTTGTCAAACAAATAACAACAACAAAAACAAAAAGCAATGACACAGACAATCACAACAACCACACTTCGTAACAAAACAGTTGTACTTGCAACAACAGATAAGCACGGTTATACTGGAGCCGCAACTTACATGAATGATACACAAGCCGTTAAAAAGGTTATGGCTTTAAAAAGTCAAAACATTAATTGTTCAGTATATCAACCATGGGGCAGCCGTGTCATATTCATCCAAATTTTTTAAATCAATCGAGGGGCGCGGCTCAACAACGCGCATCTAAACTTAAAAACAAAACACATGAAGACAGCATCTAAAATCATTCGCTACATTATTGCAGCAATTATCCTTTACGCAGTTCTCAGCTACTGCCAAGAAATCAATGATTGCCTAATGAAGTACTAATCCTAAATCACAATAACATGAACTCATTTCACAAAGACAACTTAGAAGCATTGCAAAAGTTTCAGCAAATGCTTAACGCTGCACCTGATAAGGAAGGCATCGAAAAAACACCCGATGGCAAAGCCGTCACGCTGGTAGTTAGCCACGTAGAAACAACCTTAGATGAAATGTTCTTTGGGCATTGGCGCACTGAAAATTTTAAGTGGGAACGCATGGCGAATGAAGTAGTCGGTTCACTTGACCTTGTAGTGATTCATCCGATAACCGGTTACGAATTGCGCAGAACAGGTGCTGCATCCATTGTTATCATGGTAGATAAAGTGCCGAGCCATATTGCTGCTGATCCAATAGAACGCAATAGGTGGGCATTGAACGCAGATAATAAGAAACCTAATGCTTTAGACCTTGCGTTTCCTAAACTTAAAACAGAGTGCCTTAAAAACGCTGCTGTGTCATTTGGTAAGCTATTAGGTCGCGACTTGAATCGTAAGAACGTAGATGTGTATAAGCCATTCAAATTGAAAGGCACGCTGGCTTCAGCGAATAAGGATGTGCAATACTTACACGAACTGATTGAAAAGGCACATAGCTTAGACGATTGCGACATCATTCTGCAAGCATGCCCACCCGAACTACTCAATCAAATCGAGCCGTTAATAAATGTTAAAAAGCAGCAGCTATCAGGTCTGCTGTAATACATTCGCAACAAATAACAAGAACACAATGGAACAAACTAAATTTAGAGCATCGCAGCTTGGTAAGCTTATGACCGATGCACGCACAAAGACAGGACTAAGTGAAACCTGCAAAAGCGCACTTCTCGAAATCTATGTGCAGAACAAGTACAAACGCTACAAAGAAATCAGCAACAAGTACATTGAAAAGGGAATTGCCGTAGAGAATGATGCAATCGACCTTTGGCGCAGGGAACGTGGCGCAATCGTGTTCAAGAATGAACTTAACTTTCAAAATGACTTCATCACAGGTACACCTGACTTGCTAATCAAAGATGGCAGCGAAGTAATCAATGTACCGGATATTAAATCTTCATGGGACATCCATACCTTCATTGATGCAAAGGTGAATGAACTAAGCAAAGATTACTATTGGCAAGGTCAAGCTTATTGCTGGCTAACAGGTGCGCCTAAAGCTACCTTTTGCTTTGTGCTGGTCAATGCGCCAAGTCAAATGATAGATACGGAAAAGTACCGCCTATCATTGCGCATGAATCTAATAGATCCACAAAGCAATCCTGAATTCATTAAAAAAGCATCACGCATTGAAAAGAACATGATATTCGACATGCCGACTTATCTTAATGAAAATCCAAACGCTAACCTTGAAAGTGATTTGTCAATTTGGGAATACGACATACCAGTGCAGGAACGCATCCATGAAAAGGTAGTTGAGTTTGATGCGGATGCAATCGCAAAACTTCAGGAGCGTGTACCAATGTGGCGCGAATACTTAAATACTTTGAACATATGACACATGGCTCACTATTTAGCGGAATAGGTGGTTTTGATTTAGCAGCCGAATGGATGGGTTGGGAAAATAAGTTTCATTGCGAATGGAATGAGTTTGGACAACGTGTGCTAAATTACTATTGGCCTGATGCAGAACTATTCACCGATATAACGAAAAGCGACTTTAAAAAATATGCAAACCAAATTGATGTTCTTACCGGTGGATTCCCATGCCAACCATACAGCAAAGCAGGAAAACGACGTGGTAAGGAAGATGAACGCCATTTATGGCCCGAAATGCTTAGAGTCATTAGAGAGATTAAACCACGTTACGTCGTGGGAGAAAACGTTCGCGGCCTTATTACTTGGAATGCAGGATTGGTATTCGACGAAGTGTGTGCTGACTTGGAAAATCTTGGGTATCAAATCGCGCCCTTTATTATACCTGCGAGCGCGGTCAATGCGCCACATCAACGAGAACGAATTTGGTTTGTTGCCTACTCCGACAGTGATGGATTCAACCAATGCAACAGCGAACATGAAAAGTACGCAGGTCAAAGAAGGATCAATGCATTCAATGACATTAATCCGCCTTATGAGCAATGGAAAAACTTCCCAACTCAATCCGCGCTTTGTGGCGGAGATGATGGGCTTCCCACCGAACTGGACGGAATTACCTTTTCAAAATGGCGAACCGAAAGCATAAAGGCATACGGAAATGCAATCGTACCACAAGTAGTATATCAAATCTTTAAAGCAATAGAACAATATGAACGCAATTTGTAGTATAATCATTTGGAGTGGCATGTACTATGCCACACCCGAATGGATTTCAAAGCAGATACCTGAATGGATGTGGTCACGCTATGAAATATACATTGCACCGTATGGCACAAAGCTGTCAAGTATTGCAAACGTGAATCCAAAAACGACAGCACTGATTGGTTTCAGTGCCGGTGGAATGGATGTTTTAAAAAACTACAATCAGCAATATGCATTGTGTGTGCTGCTTGACCCATCTACCCGCAGCAAATACGCATTGATTGAATATGGATCAAACACGTTGATGTTTTACAACGCTGCCAACTGGGGAAGCATGAATAAAAATCTTACAGTTGTAGCCAATCGCATAAATGAAACAGGCGGCAATGCCGTAAGTTTAGACTTGGAGCATGCAGATATACCAAAATACTTTTTTCATCACTTTAAAAGCGACTACTAATGAAAGCAAAAGACAAGGCATGGCAACTGTACTCGAACTATTTTGATATAGTCGAAGGTGAATCGCAAGAAGGTCAGTTAGCACAGGTACATTTTAAAGCTATCAACTGCGCGTTGTATTGCGTGGATGAAGCAATCACAAACGCACCCAGCGACATCATGCAAGACTTTGAAGGAACAGGTGAATACTATTCCGTTAAAGCATACTATCACCACGTCAAAAACGAAATACTGAAACTCAATGCCCAAAAGAAACCTAATGCCGCTTGATGTGTTGAAAGAAGAACGATTGGTGTTGCTGAACATGTACATCAATGCAAAAACACGCTATGTCAAAGACAATCTACATCACAAAATAAAAGCGGTCAATAAAGACCTTTTTACCATAACCAAAGACACAAAGTATTTATGACACAAGAGAAAAAAGAAACAGCCATTCGCAGATTGCATCTGGCATTAAAGCGCAAGTTCAAAGGTCAAGCCATACGCATGACGTGGGCTGAAATGGAAGGACTATTGAACGCAGTGCAAACGATTGAAATGAATCACATCCATGATTCGTACAATGATGGATATACGGATTGTAAAGCAGGGTTACCAAACAAAACACAAATAGAAAATGAAAGCGAAACTAACATTTGATTTGAAAGAAGATCAACATGAATTTGATTGCGTAATTAACGCAACAAAAATGCATGATGTAATTATAGAAGTAAAACAACGATTAAAATACATACCTGAAATTTCATCGTATAGTGCTGATGAAATAAAAATGGCACGATTCATTTTAGATTTATTGAATAACGAAATTGAAGATGCAGGTATGCAGCATTTGTTTTAACTATTGCTGCACCTTGCGATAGCCATGCTTCCAAAGAAAGCGACCAAGTGCTTCGCCTTCAGCATCCACTTTTTCTTCGCTCCACTCCGGTTGTATGTGGTGAAGATATTCATGAATAAGAACAATCATGTAACGCATTGGCGGTAACGTTGGATCTATCTCAATAACGTTATCGCAGTACAATCCATCAGCTTTTTCCCTTCCCAACTTTCGATGGATAACTTTTGGATGTTGCTTGCGTTTCATGTTTATATTTGCCGCGTTTGTGTACTATGTTAGTGTTTTTGTTATTAGATTGAACAATGCCCTGCAACGGTGGGGCATTTTTCTTTTATCGAATCTTGCCGTTTACTATACGGTAATTGCTCACTTCGAATTCGCCAGTATCTAACACGCGCACATGAGCAAAGCCATGATGGTGTTTGTTTATTGGCATGTAATCGGGATGCAATTCGCATAGACAGGCAACACTCCAGCACGTAGTAATCTTGCCATTGATGTTTGGCTCTGTGTGTTCGCTTGCTTGATGGTGGTGACCACACAATGCGCTGTCTTTTGCACGCAGGAACAAACCGCGTGCGATGTTTACCGGGCTGAATACCGATGCGCCAAGCTCATGACCATGCAGAATAGTAAGTTTACCTGCGTGAATGATTTGTTTATCCGGAATGAAAGTGATATTTAACTCATCCAGCTTCATCAATGATTCAAAATTGAACTCATCCATGCCAAGCAAATCAGGGGCATTGCGCATGATGTAATGGTCATAGCGCACATCATGGTTGCCACATTTGTAATAGATAGCAGCATTTGGAAACAGCTTGCGTAACGTTTGCAGAAACTGTCTGGTCATTAAGACTTCATGCCCAAAGTTCCGTTTACGTGGGTCTTTCTCAAATCGGCTAATAGCATAGAAGTCTATGATGTCACCATTAAGTAGAATAGTATTGACATCGTTGTCAAGTCCATACTTCAGTGCCAGCGTTAAAGCTTGAATGTTGTGATAGGGAACGTGAATATCCGACAGCAGCAGAATGTTGTTGTGGTTTGTCGGTAGCTTGAAAGGTTTGTAGTTTGCTTCCTGCGATGGTGGAAGGTCAAGTGGATTCGCTTCTTGTGGAATCAACTCATTCATCATGTTGGTGAAATCACCAATGTGGTTATCCAACTTTTGAAGCTGTGGAGTTGGTTTGACCGGTTGCAGATTTATTTTATCTAAATATCTGCGGTAGCTTTTCTCTAATGAATTTACAGTGGTGTCAAGTGCATACTTCTTTATCAGTTCGCGAATGCGTGGGATAACAGGTCCAGTCCCATCGTATAATTCTCGATGTAGCTTTTCGCGGTCTATTGTATGCATAGTATTTACTTATTAGCTTTCAAATAGCCATTCAGTTCAGCAAGCGAGGTGCTGATTTGAGCTATGTGTGATTGAATCGAATCAATCTTCCCTTCCAGCTTTGCGTTCTTTGAATTCAACTCAGTCTTTTGTTCTTTGATTGCATCATTAATCATTTCAATTTCTCTTTTGTGGAACGTTTCAATACTGGCAACATGACCAGCTAACTTATCAACACTGCGCTTCAAAGCGAAATAAAGGGATGCAAGTGATACACTCGCACCTATTAAAGTAATCAAATCACGTAGTTCAAACTCCATAGCTATAGGATTGCAAAATATATAGTAGAAAAAGCCAGTCCTGTGATACCGAGTGTGAGTGCTGTGTTAGTAATTATTAACCGTCTGTTTTTCTTTTTTAATTCGCCTATTTCATTATCCTTTTCAACTGCAATCGCCTTTTCAATGCTCTGCTTATTCTTATAGATCTCCGCTAATGTTTCATAACTCGTTGCCTGAATGCCTGTTATCTTCGCGTAGTAGGTAACCTTCAAGCGTTCCATTTGATACAGCGAATCAATCTGCATTGCCGTATCATACCAATATAGCATGCTATTGAAGTTGAGATTGAAAAGCTGCCTGTCGTAGGTTGTAAGTTCGGGTGTAAAACCCTGCTTTGAGAAGTGAGTCGGACTTTTTGAGGGTTGACCGAAACTTGACATCGTTATCAGTAGCAGAAGCAGAAAGTATATTGTATGTTTCATTGCGGTAGATTTCATTGGTGATTTGTTGCTTTGTGATAATGGTATCTTGTTCGACCTGTAGCGAATCAATTTTTAAGAATAGACTATCCGTTTTCGCATTGTTGGTTTCAATGATTTGGTAGAGCGAATCATTGATATCTTGTAACCTTTTTATAGCTGGATTTGTTACGGGCTTATTGCATGAACGCACGCTGAATACTATGACCAGCGTGGCAATCACAACAGCCAATCCGATTAAGAGCTTTGTGCTTTTCCCCATCGTGTGATGTGTAAGTTTTTGGTTAGTGGTCGAATCTTGTAATACACTCCATCACGTGAACGTGAATCGCGCATGCCTTGATCATTGGTGTTGCCTTCAATCGTGCGCACTGAATACTTGCCTACCCTGTCCACAATACCAGTGTGACCAATGCCTTTGAAACGTTGTTTGCGAAAGCTTGAATAACTCAAAGTCATTATAAGCACATCGCGGTCGTTGAATGCTTGCACAAACTTTCCTTCCGTAAATATCACATCGCGCCGGTTGTATGCAGTAGGTGACCAACCTGTGATGGTATTAGGCACACCGCACTCATTCAGCATAGCCATGACAAAGAAACTACACCATGCGTAACCGGGCAACCATCCTTCCTGCTTCATCAATACCTGCAACGCGGCATCGTTGAAACCTTTATTGTTACCGCCTCGCTCTTTTACACCAACGAATGATGCAGCTGTTACCCTTACGCAGTAGCCATCATCAGCATGCGTAAGATGAACAGGAATGCAGCAAAGTAGAACGCATATAAGAGCAGGTATAAGACAACCTTTTGCCATGTGGTTAGATAGGTGTTTAGTTCATGCTTAATTTCCTTACTGTATACTTCGCGTTGTAATGCCCGAAAATTGAAACGAATTCCCAAAAAGGTAACGAAGTTAGCAAAAACCATGATGAGTGAAGCCAAGACGATGTATTGCACGTATTCGGTAGATATAAGCGCATCACCAAAGTATTCTGCACTCAATGCACCTGCAATCAGGAACACTGCAAAGGCAATCGGTATCGACCACAAACCATCGAACAACTGAAGATTGTACCGGATGAACTTGTAAGTAATACTTGACGGTTCACTTTTTGGTTTTGTCTGCTTCTTTGTTGACATTGCTTCGTAGTTTTAGTGACAATTCACGCTCGTATTTACGCAAGCGTTCGGTGTAATCTTGTTTCAGTGTCTTTTTTTCACTCATGGTATACGGTTAATGATATTACGTGAGTAGGTAGGGCGAAAGCTGGTCGATGTGTTGCCCGATGAAAACTGATAATTAAGCGTGTTGGTTACATCCGTACGTGGTGAACGGTCAGGCCACTGCGCTGTACTGTATTCAGGGAACAAACTTGAGTTAGCACACAAGTAATCAACCAGCAAAGTGGTGTAATGCTCCGCATTTTGACGTGCGCGGTCTATCATATCCTTCATGACTAAGTCCGAAACAGGAACAGTGTCTTCGCTTTGACGTTGTACCAGCGTGCCATTGTCCATGCGATAGCACAAATTCGGAGTTACGTCTACCATCACCCACCAAAGCAGCATCTTTTGAATGTAATCTTCTAAGAGTATTTGGTAGTTACCTGCAATCGTATTGTTTGCCACATCATCTTTTATCTTATTCAACAAGTCAGTTCCCAAAAAGGGAAGTAGCCATTTGTCTTGCGCCAAATAGATTGACGGATATAGAAGATTTGGATCTACACTGCCGTTGATGGTAGTGTACTTCTTCACGTAGTTCTCGGATATTAGTAATACTTCAGCCATAGTTGTAATTATTTATTTGCGAAACGTGGATTGTCAGGAAGGAAACCTTGATTAGGCATATCGCGTGGCTCTTGTGCTACTTTCGGATTATTGCGCACTGTATATCCAGCTTTCTTTACTCGTGCATCCATTGCTTCTTTAATGTCCGGATTAGTCAAGTCCAAACCAAAACCTTTTGCACTTGCAAAGGTCATCTTGCGCCACACGTGGCCACATGCCCCTCCGCCCTTCCACAACCAAATGCTATAGGTATTAGCCCCTCGTGGTCCCCATCCTTCATTGACTATTTGCTTACCCATTTGCATGATATCTTCTTTGCGATATAGCTTATCGGCTGCAATCATTTTACGGCAAAACTCACGCGAATTCTCTTTAATTGCTCCGCTGTATTTGTAACGTGTATAGAACTTTACATCGTCAATGGTTTCATCCTGCGCAGACTTCGCATTAGGTCGTGCAGTGCCTGTGCTTGTCTTGGCAAAGTTATGCGCTTCTATACTTTCGTTATCTGCATCGTCTGTTTCGTAGTCTACATCGTACTCATCAATCAACACCCAATCTTCATCTTGGTCTTCACCTAATGCAATTAATGCATCTGCTACTTTGTTATCATCAAAGTCAGCATCTACTTTTTTTTTTAATTCAACACTCGATTGAATTACTTCTGTAGGTAACAAAGAACCAGGTAACACATCAGCAAAGATTGCATCGATAGTAGCAGGTGGCAATGTTGGGAATGCAGCTTGTACGATTGCCTTTGCGCTGCTCACAGGAACAGCACCTGCGGAACTTTGCATCACAATATCAATAAGCGAACTAATTTGCGCACCATTCAAAGCTGTAGCAGCTACATCGGTAGTAACTCCACCTGTAGTATCCACTACTACTTCAGCTTGCTCAACTGCAAGTGGTGTGTTCGGCACAATCTCAAAGGTTACACCCGGTAGTTGATTGCCTAACAATTCTTCAATGCTGTGATTAATCATTGCCTGATACGGCTCGACTACTTGCTTATTGAATATCTCAAGACCTGTAGCCATTTCATCCTTATTGCTACCAAATCCAGTGTTCTCACGAATACCGAATAACAATGGTGTAGTCACACGATGCGCAGTTATAATCTTTTGCTGTGCAGTATCATTCATCAACTGATATTGCTTATCTGCATCATTAACCGGGAATGGAGTGATTTCGGTCTTAGGTTGGTCACGTTCGTTAAAGAACATAACCACCTTGCCAGCGTTACGCGCACCCGACATCTTATTCTCCCAATCCAACATCATTTGCTGCTTCTGTTCAGGTGTTGCCTGCCCATTATAGAAGTTAATGATAGTCGAAGGGAAAAGACCGTTAGATATTTGGTTGATATGGAATATAGATATTTGTTTATCTAATTCAATGTAGTTAATCGCACTCCAGTAATCAGGTCGTGGATAGGAATCACTACCTGTGTACGTGAAGCACCAATATATTTGACGTGGTTCTTCGTTGCGTGTTAGGTAGTTGTATTTGGGTATGAATTCAGGTGTGTTTTTCTTCTTACGAATGTTTGACCAATCGTAGCTGTGAAAGATTCCTATTTCGCTTTCGTCTTCTTGATTCACCGCAATGCGGCATTCTTCAAATGGTATCGCATTCAGCTTCGATATCACAGTGCGGTCATTGCTCCAAATGACTTCGATAAAGAAACCGCCAAACAACTTCAAATCCTTTGCGCATGCATAGGTCAAAGTATCAATATTTAGCGCATCTAATTCAGCTTGGTATTGCTCCGACTGAATGCCCTTGCCTGCAATCATATCACCAATAGCCACAACGAGTGAACCATGCACTGGTGATTCGTGCGATAGGTCACGCAGGTATTGCGGAAAATCGTTTTGATCTCCGTAATTCACCCAGCCTTTACGGTCTACTTTTTCTGCATCGCTCTTAGCTACGTATTCACTAAGCTTCAGCGAAACTATATTTGATTCGTTATGGTTCATAGATTATATCGTTTGGAATGGTATTGATTGGCACATCAAACCAACTTGTATTGTCATTTAAAACAGCATAACCACGCTCAACAATGCCAACAACTGCGGCATCGGTAGGATTGGTATTAACTGCAGAATTTTGTCCGTACACTTCGTATCGGTATCTACCTGCCAAAGTTAATCCAACTGTGGTAATTGTCAGCTGTGTAACACGCACCGTTTCATTAACAATCGTGGCAACCTGTGCAAGGTCACTTCCGGTAGTGCTGTTTTCTTCGTGTGTGAGAACAATAAGATAGTGCGTGAATGCTGTGCTGTAATACTGTCGCGCTTCGTCAAGTGAAAGATACACTTGCTGGTTGGCTGTATTTGTAGTTAGATAAATCATTTATTCTTTTATTTAAAAAGGGGCAAGTGTAAACCTGCCCCCTTTACAATACAACAAGACACACAGAACGGAAAACAAATTCTTAGTAAGCAGGGCTTACAGTAATTCCAGCAAAGTTATCGAAAGGAACTGTTGTAAATGGCTCAAGGTGTACAGCAGGTGCAAGTTCTTCTGCAACTGTAGTTACCTGATATCCCATTAAATCTGCCTTTTGCGCACCTGATTGAACAGTACCAGCTGTAAGCTGTGAACCTTCACCTGCACCAACAAGCAAAATTTGATCGTCATTCGTGCGAACAAACACTATCATCTTTGCTTTAGCAACATTCAAAAATTCATTGCGCATATCTTGATTCAACTTACCGAAAGTCCATCCAACTTCCTGTGAGAAAAACAGTGTACCTGTTTCCAAATTCTTTTGCACCGTTTCTACGTATGAACCTGAGTTACGGAAAGGAACGTAACGATAGATAGTTGCAGTAGGCAATCCATCTACTTCGCCATTAGCACCACCGTAAGTGATTCCTGTTTCGAAATCCTCATAGTTCGCTATCAATACTTCTTTAACACCACCAATACCTTCAAGGCATCCAAGTGTAAAGCCGGTTGTTAATTCACAAGCCATATTATTATTTTTTTAGTTGGTTAAAAGGGGGCTGTTACACCCCCTTTATGAATTTATTGATTATGCACCCCAGTAGGTGATGTCCTCACCAACTGCAATCTGTGCACCTAAGTAGAAACGTGCACCGTAGCGAACGTTTTGTGAACCATCAAGATTCTGCATGTCCAAAATGAACACTTCGTTCATTTGGTTTTCCTGCCATGTACCCAACATCAAGTTGCTTGGTTGAGCGAAAATGATATTGTTTGCAGTCATACCTGGACAAACGTAGATTTCGTACATTCCGACGAAACGACGGTTAACTTCAGGACCACCTGTCAAGTACCAACCATTGCCATCAGCAATTTGCGCTTGCATGTAAGCTTCCCAAGCAGCTTGTCCCATGTACAAAGCTGGCTTTTCAGCAGCACCTTTAACAGCAGCAGGAGCAGTGTTGATTACGTCCCAAATAGTTGCAATGATGTTAGCATCGGTCAATGCACCTGAACCTGCAGATACAGCACCTGAACCTGCAGCCTTGATCAAAGTTTCAAAACCATCGTACTGACCAGCGGTTGCATTTACACCTGACCACATGATAGTTTCGTTAGCAGCAGCAATACCACCAACCAAACGGCCAATGATTGCATCCTGAATTTGTGTGTTTACACGACCTGACATTACATCAGCGGTAGTCCAGTCAATGAAGAAGTCCTTCTTACAGATTTGGCGTTGAACTTGAAATTCTTCCAAAGTCAAAATGCGCTCGGTCAAAGTGATTGTGCCTGTTGGCGTGAAATCACATGTTCCAGCCGCAAATGATACGGTATCATCAATTTTACGTACTACTGATTTGTAAGGTACGTTTGGCTTCATTGTAACGTACTGTGCAGAAACGTTACTCAACAAAGCTTTTGCTACGATTTCACCAGCTAATTCACCTGCATAGGT